>TARA_R110000772_G_scaffold183794_3_pt1 | contig 12942 bp, 16 predicted proteins | sample TARA_R110000772 | Tara Oceans TARA_R110000772 (sample SAMEA4397948) | marine metagenome | biome: Polar Biome; feature: [SRF] surface water layer (ENVO:00010504); material: water (ENVO:00002006), including particulate matter (ENVO:01000060) such as... | depth 5 m | reverse complement strand
CCTTATGCAAACGCTCAAGAAATGATTGACGATGTTCGTGAAAACAAACACATGTGGATATTCTCAACTGAGTCTGGATTTGGAGACACAGAAATAACCGAGGAACAAAGACAACAAAATAAATTACTACAAGATTCTGGTTCCAAAGACAAGAACGGTGACACACTTCTATACAATGATTTGTTTAGGTTTGTGCATGACTTCTTTGGACACACAGAGAGAGGTAATGGTTTTGGACCTGTTGGTGAAGAGAACGCATGGGATGTACACTCAAGAATGTATACACCATTAGCAAGGAGAGCTATGACCACTGAGACAAGGGGACAAAATAGCTGGGTTAACTTCGGACCTCAAATGAGGAATGATAAAGGGGAGTTAATCAAGAAAGGCGAAGAGGGTTATATTATACCAAAAGAGAGAGCGTTTGCTCCTCAAAAAATGGCACTAATGCCAGAAAAGTATTCAGAGTTATTACCTGAAGGTGAAGTTGATTCAGGAGACAAGAAAGTGGCACCATCGAAAACTCCTGCTACAAAAGATAAAGCCCCTAGCACTAAGAAAGTTGAGGCAAGTGTATCTAATATATCAAAAGAGTTTAAATCAGGTAAGCCATCTATGGAAGAGGTTTACAATAAGGCTGAAGACTTAGGTATACCATTAAAAGAAGCTAGAGAATATCTAGAAGAAATCGGCTACACTGAAAAAGAAATAAAAGACTTCGTAATAAAAAGAGAGGACATGTCCGTAAAGAGAGATGTCGCTGGTGAGAAAAATATATTTGTAAAAGGAAAGAATATTACGTTGAATTTCTTAGATACTATAAAAAGACAGGCAGCCTCTGCGAAGTCATACATGCCTAAGAATGCGTTCATAGCAAAAGAAATTAAGAACGCCCATATACAATCTGAGATCAAGGTAGCAGAAAGAATAGCTAAGAGACTTAATAAGATGCTTAAAGGTCAGCCCGATAGTGTATATGACGAGGTAAATAAGTTAATGAGAGGCGAAGAGGCCGACCTACCAAAAAAGATAGCACTTATAGCTACAGCTATGAGGAATCATATTGACTCACTTTCAGAGAAACTTGTAATGAGTGGAGCGGTAGAATCTGAAGGTGCTGCGGCTAACATAATGAGTAATATTGGCACATATATGAATAGATCGTACAGACTGTTCGATGATAAAAATTATGCTGACAATATATCAGAAGAGGTAATACTTGAGGCTAAAGAATTCCTAAAGGCACAGGAATTAAATAGAATCATAAAGGAAGCGGCTAAAGAAAATATCACCCCACAAGAATATGTTAAAAAACAAAAGGGAAGTAAAAACTTTACAGTTGAACAGTACGTTGATGCCAAATCAGATCAATCTGTTGGAAGGATAATTAACAAAAATGAAGCCAATGCTTTTGTCAGCGCTGTATCAAATGAAGCTAAAAAAGACACGAAAATATTTAAGGAGAGAAAAGAAATACCAGCAGAAATAAGAGCCCTTATGGGTGAGTACACAGATGCAGCATATAACTATGTAATGAGTGTAGGTAAAGTAAAGGCGATTATTGAGACCCAGAAATACCTAGAAAAACTTAAAGATATAGGTGATGGAGTATTCCTATTTGAAGATGGAGACATTAGAATCCCTGATACTGGGTATACTAAAATAGCAGCTGAAACAAACCAATCCTTAGCTCCTCTAAACGGATATTACGCACCTACGGAACTTGTTAATCAGATGAACTCAGGGCCACTTAACGCTAAAGGGCTTGGAGAGTTTTGGCAAAAGGCTTTTGAGGTATACATGAAAGGGATTGGTGCCGTTAAGTACACAAAGACAATATTATCTGTAGGTACTCACTTCAAAAACGTGCTAGGTAATGCTTACTTTATGGCTCAGAACGGATACTTTAACCCAAAAGATTACAATGAGGCATATAAAGTTCTGAAAAACGAATTTAAGAATCTTGATAACGAGCAATTAAATAAGAAACTGGACGAGTACATAAAAGCAGGTATTATAAACCAAGGGGTTAGCTTAAGAGAGGTTCAAGGATTACTTGAAGGTGAACAGGATTTTGACGTCACAATAGAGAAGAGAACAGCTGAGAGATCAGAGAACAAAATAAAGAAAGCAGCTAAGAATTTAGGAAAAAATTTAGAAGAATTATACCAAGCTGAGGATGATTTATTTAAGATAGTTGCGTATGAGAATGAAAAAAGAGATTACGCTAAGATAGATTTCGATAAGAAATACGAGGAGCTCTCAGAAAAAGAGAAAGCTAAAGTCGACAGTAAGGTTGCGGAGATAGTTAAGAACATACTACCAAACTACTCTAGACTTGGTAACATATCTAAGATACTTAGAGTAGCACCAGTTGCTACATTTATATCTTTTCAATTAGAGGCCTACAGAACAGCCGCTAACACACTTGATTTATCACTAAAAGAAGTCAAGTCTAAAAACCCTAGAAAGAGAAAAAAGGGAGCAAAGAGATTAACTAGTTTAATTGGTTTTCAGGCGCTAAAGTATTCGGTCCTTGGTATGTTAGGAAACTACCTATTAGGAGACGATGATGAAGATGAAGAAGAAAGTAAAATACAAGAGGTTCTTGAGGGATCAATTGGGCTTTCCAAACCAAAGACAAGCGTGATGGAGGCAAGACCTTACCTTCCTTTCTGGTCACAAAACTCAGACATACTGATAACAAAGGCAGGGAATGGTGAATTCTCATATATAGATATGAGCGCATCTGATCCTTATGGAGGACTAGCTAAAGTAGTTAGGGCGGCTCAAAGAAGTGAGACAATTGAAGAGGGTATTATATATGCGGCCGAGGAGCTTATGAGTCCAATAATTAGCACCGACATACTATCAGGTACAATAGCGTCACTGTTGAGAAATGAAGATGTATATGGTAAAAAAATATGGGAAAAAACCGACTCACCGGATGATAGGGCGATAAAAATGATAGATGCTATATATAAAACTCTTGAACCAGGGACATTGACATCATTAAGAAAAATAGCGGGAATGAATACGCCAGGGAAGGCATACACAGACTACGGAAGGTATGTGACTAAAATGATGGATAAAGACAACAGGGTAGCCGAAGCAATTGGACAAGTCACTGGATTCAAGAAAAACGATGTTGATGTTGAAATGAAGATGAACTACCTATTAGGTGATCTAAAAGAAGACATGAAGCCTATTGAAATTAAAAAGTATATAGCAAAAAAGAGAATAGAAACTACAGGGGACGCTAGAGAATACATTAAACTCATAAAAAGCGAGCACCCTGATAAGTATGAAATTTATAAAGAAGCTAGTGAGATAGTAAAGGGTGCTCAAAAATTTGGATTATCTATAGAAAAGATATACCCAATATTAAGGAGCAAGTTTCCAAACGGGGATGACGCAGATATCATATTCTTGTTTGATCAAATAAGAGATCAAATTATACCAAAAGATGAGTGATCCAAGCAATCAATCCGTTTATATTTAAAATAACAAGGTTCCATTGCTTTCTTGAAGAGGTTTGAACTATAACAAAAATAAACCCTACAATATACAACGAAGGGTTGATGGTCCACTGGGCGGCGATAAGAAAACCGCTGCCCATGTATCCCACTCTAGAAGCTACTTTTTGGTATGATGTTAGTCTGTTAGTGTATGCGAGTTTCTTGAGAAACCATCTCTTGTAATTCTTCAAAATAAAAATTTAATTATTAAATGAAATAAGGATAAAGATATGAGAGTGATAACTGCCCACGTCAAAAACTTAACTCTCCGATTTAGATAATTTAGAAATAGCTTCCTCATAATTTAGCGTTTGTTTCATATAGTAAACAAATGTGTTTACTTTTGCTTCTTTAATGAAGCGTTATCAGAAAGTATAGATTTGCCAGTTTTTTTATTTACTGGCGTTTTTTTATACTCTTTCTTTAAAGACATATAATTATTTGCTATTTGTTTCTTTTCGTTCATCTTTTAAGTCTAATAATTGCTGAAGTTTTCTTATCTTATTCCAGTCAGGATTACTCTTAAATTTCTCTGCAAGTATTTGGTTATATATCTCCTCTCTCATTCTCCAGGTATATTTGCAATGAAGCCAACGCCCTCCAAGCTACCTTAGCCAAGTGAAGAACCCCATCTGCATCTAATGGATTCTGTGAGTGATCTATTAAGTGACGAACTAACGCATCATGATTGTCAGTGCTCTTGCTCTTATCCCAGTGAAGCGGTTCCCCTGGATGGTGTTGATCATTACCAGCCTGGGAACATTTACTAACCTCCTTTATAGCGTCCGGGAAATACTTAAGTACCCCTGAGAAAACAGGGATACCCTTTCTTTTTTCTGCCTCAGCAGACTCATACCCAACCTTAAAACTGGATTGGCTATCATGCCACGAACTGCTAAACATTTGATGTAATTTTATTATATATAAACCGTGTAACAAATACAAGATAAAGAAGACCTACAATCCAAGAATCTACAACCTTTATTACAAAGAACCAAGTACCAGTCAATCCACCTGAAATAATCCCAATCCACAAACCTATTGCGAACGTCACTAAGAGGTGGGATATTTTAGCTAGGAAAAAAGATAATAATCCGGCCCAAATCCCTGGCTTCATTCCCTTGGAAGATCTCTTGTCAATCTCCTTGTTTAATTTATCATCTACTATCATAAGTCCATTAATTTATTAATTGCTGTGTGCCCTCCTATAATAACCCCACAACCTATAGCAGGCTTCTTACCTCTCTTAGCGTATGCCATTGCGTAACTATCGTGGTCTACTCCGCAACCCACCTGGGTCCCGAAAACTTTGAAAGACTGTCCAACTACCCACTCAGTGTAACACTGTGTGTGTAAATGGCCCTGAACCGTGGACATCATATCTGCCTTACACTTCGTTCTCGCCGTCCCACTTTCACCGTGAACGTACTGAACATTATCGTATACAATACGATCAACAAAGTTCCAATTAGGTGTCTCAAGGACATCTTTAAACTCTTTGACCCACTTAGCAGGTATAGCTGAGCTCATTGCCTTCCTCATGATCAGACGATCGTGATTACCAATTAAAACATCCGCTATTGGGAATTCCTTGTACCACCTGGATAGTTTCTTTATAGCAAGCTCAAGCTCCTGTCCCCCTGAAAGACCATCAGGGTCTGTCTCATGGTAAGAAGAAAAATGATTGTCTATCACGTCTCCGATAAAAACTACTTGGTTGCACTGGTATTCAATAAAAGTTTCCTTACAAAACTTCAAGTATCCGTCAAGACAAAAGGGCTCGTGAAGATCCCCTATTACTAGTATTCTTTTTTCATTATATTTCATCTGTAAGTGTTTGATTTAATTCCTGTAATTGAACTATAAGTTCCTGACAAAGACTTAGAGCCTCGTCATATTCCTCATCCACCATCGACTCGTATATGTCACTAGAAAGATCGTTTACTATATTCATTGTTGAATTGATAAAACTTAATCTTTGGTTTTCGTGCTTCATAATTAGAAATAAAAGGGGCTAATCAAACAATCACATTAAATCTGACAGCCCCCTTATATGTTATGTAGTAAACATACGAAAAATAGTGGTAAAAGTAAAGTGTTAGCTACACTAAACTTATTAACAACCTGTTAACTATCCATGTTGGATATAAGGTGTTTACCTATTGAGGGATTTATCTTAGATATAGCCCTGTATATGTATTTAGATTTTTTAGTTACATCCTCTCTTTCCTTCTTTGTGGACTCAGTGCCAAGGTTAGTATACATGTAAGTATCTATTCTAAATAACTCGCCGATTTTCTTGTCTTCGGACCAAGAAGAGAAGTTTATAACTTTCTCCACGTCTTCATAATTATATTCCATATTAATTGTTTTTAACTATTTCTTCCTCAAAATGTTCAGATAAAACTAAGAACAACTCAACAATTGCCTCTTCAACAAAATGAGAATTTAAGTCATCAATATATATCTCACTACCTTTATCAGCGTACTGTATATAATCCGCAAGCGCATCCTTAAGGTCACTATCGTAATAGTAAACATTCTCGTTTACATTAACTGTTCCTATATCATCTGTAGCTATATACACAGAATAACCATCAGCGGTAGACTCCTCATAGATATAAAAGTCTAAGGCATTATCCCAATCATCAGTAAGCTTAAGTTCGTAATGGTTTAGTACCGACTGCTTACACAGTTCATAGTCCATTGACTGTTTCTTTCCAAAGCCCTTAGCTTCTAAGCGCTCGTTAATTAATTCATCTGTTATCATCCTCTATATATTTCTGTTATAAATCCATACTTATCTAACTCCTTCAGCCTATAATCTTGTATCGCTGAAGTCTTCCCCTTAGGCGTTTTAACTTCCGAAAATATAACGGGGGTATTCGGAGGTATAGCCACAATATCTGGTATTCCATTCTTATTTGTTTTAACTAATTTTAACACATAGTACCCCTCTTTTTCAAGCTGGTCTATTCTTTTCTTTTGTATTTGTTGCTCAGTCATAATGTGCCAAATGTACAAAATTCTTTTGGGATTCTATACATTTTATCCATTCCTTTTCTATTTTTCTTATCTATATTAACATTAACAGCATACTTTTCATCGTATATCTTGCTAGAATGGCAATAAAGATAGGACCTAGTATCTAAGCAAAAGATCACATAAAAGAAAGGAGTTATATTATGTAGTCGCAATTTGCGACCTAAGAAACTTACGGTAGGAAACTTAAAGCTCCTAGCTGAAGTGAATGGAACGCCAATCTTTACCTCTACCTCAAAGTAAACCTTGACACCACTCTTTTCGGCAATAATGTCATGCAAGAAATTCTCCTCACTAGAACCTATAGTGTATCCCCTACTTAAAAGATAACCTATCAGCAGCTCCTTAGCTACATTATCATACTTGTCATAATCGTCCTGGACGAAATTCCGTGCTTTGTACATCTCTCTTGAAGTGTTTCAGTGTATAATCTTTTTTCTGTATAACAGCCCTATATATCTTAGACTCGATGCCTCCCTCAGAAAACAACCAGTAAACTTTGTTGTACTTTCGGTCCTTAGTAGTCATCCTATCCCTAGCCTGCCAGTAACTAGTTGCACTAAAGTCTATGTTATAGAACACAATATACTCAGCGTTTCTTAAGCTTATGCCTTCACGCCCGGAAACAATCTGAAGGGCTATGTGCTTATCCGTAGAATCAAAGGTTTCTAGATCAGTACAAAGAGCGTCACCAAAGACCTGCTTCAGTGCATCTAACTCAGCCTTAAACTTGTAGAATATACCGATCTTATTGCCCCTAAACTTCCACTTAATAAAATTAGCCTTGCTGGTATCTATAACGGCGCTATTCCCTGACTCAAACTTAACAGTACCACTATACAATTGGTGCAGCTTAGACATAAGCTTAACACCTGTATCAGCTAGTATAACATCATCATCAGTAAGCTCAACAACCAGATCTCTTTTTAATCTCTTGCACAACTCAATAGTCTCTGTCTTCATGGGCACACGAAGGATCTCCTCCTCAATAGAGGACTCAAAACCAGCCTGTACCTGCGTGTAAGATATTATGAACCTGTTCATACCATCTATAATGCTCTGCTTACCATTAGAGTAATCTTTAATGTTGAATCCATTGATCAATCTTTGGGTAACCGTTACGTGCTTGTCACAGAACCTGTAGAAGTTTTTAAACTCACTGAAAGGATTACCCGGTATCCCGTACACCTGGTGGTACATTTGACTGTACGACTCAGGTGTTGGTGTACCAGATAACAAAACAACAAAACAATTATTTTTACGAACAAGATCCTTGACCTGCTTGGCTCTCTTACTTGGCTTAGGGAACGCCCCAAGCGTATGGGCCTCGTCGCAGATTATCATGTCCCAACCGTTCTCAGGTATTTTATGGAGCGACTCATAATTTATAACGGTCAAATCATAATCAGGATCTAACATCTTGTAGTCAGACTCAATACTGCTTATGGCCTTCTTTTTAGTAATGAACAATACATTGTTCACTCTCACTAATTTCTGCGCTATGCCAAGACTAGTAAGCGTCTTGCCTGTCCTAACCTCCATCGCCAGGTATAAGAACCTGTGCTCATCAAGCACACGTTGGCCATCCTCTATAATCTTTAATTGATAGTCTCTAAGTTTCATGATAAATTATATTGTTTTAAAAATTCAGTTATGTCAGCGCACTTTTCGTAGTGCTCATGTTTCTCAAAAATCTCAACACAATACTTCATTGAAGAAACAATATCACTCAATGAATTTTCTTTGAGATCAACAACATCAATAAAGAAAAAAACAGGAGAACCGTTTTCGTCTTCAATTATATCTATATAATCACGACCAATAATAACAACCTGGTAGGTGTTTATTGCAGAACACAATAATTGATCATCCGTAATTTCTTCGTAAGAATTCATATACTTCGTTTAAATTGTTAGTAGCTTCCGCTGAGTTTTTATATATTTCTTTTCCAATAGTAACCTTACTATCTATTTCAATCCCAGCTATTGTTACCTTATCCTTACCCTTAGTAGTTATGCCCCTACGTCTTACGGCAATCTTGTACCTACCATTCCCGTGGGAATCCATAGGCTCAAGATACACCTGAAAGTCGTTGTCAACACACCACCGAAAGTTATCAATATTCAAACTCTGGATCTCCTTTTTCTTCTTCATAGTCTTTAGTTTTAAACATTATCCACCTGCCTTGATTAGACCTTCCCTCTATGGAGTCAAAGTCTTTACTAAACTCACCGAAGGAATGCAACCACTTATAGAAAGCGTTCCTAGAGATAGTCATCTTAGCCTTAGGCGCAAAGTCAGGGTTGTCCCTAATAAAGTCTAAGTAAAGATCATCCTTAAATATCTTAACATCAACCTTAAACATGTCTGGAGACTTAGATCCATCTATTAGACCCATCCATTCAATGAACTCATGACATGTCTCGGAAGCTAACCTTCTAATAGCAATGTTCTTAAATTCAGACTTAACTAATCCAGTCGCTAAATAACCCTTTAAGTTACCAACCATGTAGTTGTCAAATGAACACCACTCATCAGCATTCCACTCGTCGAATAATCTCTTACCGAACTCATCAAGAGGAGTGAAGTCCTTATTGTAGTGCTGCTTAAGCTCAAGCTCCCACTTACGTCTCTCAAAAGAATTACCCTTACCACGTATTGCATAGTTAGTAGTAATAACAATCTTAGGGCTAAACTTAAACGGAATACGTATAGCATCCTTATTCTTCTTCTCTAGAGTCAAACCCTCTGTTATAGCGGAGAACAACTTCTCAAAATCAAATGCCTTCCTTACGTCATCAAACGATATCACTTGAGTATCGGTTGTTACTGTCTGATAAGCGAATGGCTTATCGAAAGAGAAAGACTTCCCGTCAATCATTGACACCTTCTTCATCATACTCAAGGCTTGAACAAATAATCCCTTACCTGTTCCACCCTCAGGGTTGTCGGTAATAACTTCGTCATTAAGAATAACCGAAGGACAGAACCCAGGATCTTTATATCCACTCATCAAGAATCCCATTGTAGACTCTATAGAATTAATCCTATTTCTGTCTTCACCTGAGATATTATAAACAAACTTCTTGAAGTCACAATCAGTGACATCACAAAAATCAAAATCCCTATCAATAACTTGATCGTACCAAACAAAACCATTCAAATCAACATAGTCAACCTTAATAATCTCATCAACACAAACCTTTATGGCGCAGTTCTTGAAATAAATAAAAGAGAAATCCTTAGTGTCTTCTACAAAGTGAACATCAACCGTGTCTAATAAAGATAAAAAGTCTTCCTTGAAGTAGCGTGTCTTGTCAGCAAAGAAATTATATATAGACAGATCATCCAGACCCTCTAAGTAACCAAGGACCGTATCCTTTACTTCTTCCTCAGTCGTTGGTTCAATTAAATTATGCGTAACCCTTACAAGCATATACTTCTGGCTGTCGTGTGGCGCATACTTATAGAATCCCTTGTTCTGTAGGAACTCCTTGAATAAGTAATGTATAAGAGATATGGTGCCCTTACTGCTTACCGACCAAAACTTGTATACTGAAGAGTCCTTCTCCAAGTCCTTAACTACAGAAGCTATAGTGTCCCCGTCAATACCTCTGTTTGAGAACTCATCCTTAATAGCTTCTATAGAACTACCCCTACTTATTTTTGACCTAACCTTAGACATAGCGGCATCATCCTCATAGTACTTAGTGGCAAAAGCACCAGCGTTTTTATAGGCAGAATCAATGGCCTGTTTTATCTCATTCATAGGGAATGAACTACTAGAATACTGGGCCAATACATACTCAGCGAGTGACTTATTTACTCCGTACTCATTAAGAGCCGAGGCAAGAATAAATACATTGTTATTTCTCTGACCATCAACCATTGGGTAGTTCTTAATCCACCACTTAGTTAATATCTCTATTATCTTGTTGTCATCTATCACAGGTATTGTTGGCCTGTCTGTATACCTGTCTACAGGTCTGTAGTCATAATCTGACTTAGTATCCCAAAGATCAGATTCTAAGGATATGTATATATCTGGATCGTAAGACTCATAACAAACTCGACTAACATTCTTAGACGTCACGTCGAACTGCTCTGAGTTGTAGTGCTCACCAAGAGCGTCAAAGTATCTCTTATGATTTTCTGGGTCCTTAGGTATCTTTATCAACGCCTTAAGTCCGTTACCACTTGGACTAATAAACACAGACATAACATACTTATCCTCGATCAATCGACCCTTCTCTTCGATCATATCATCATAGCTTGCGTACCCATCAAAGTCAAGGCACATAAGCCCACTGTGCTCTATAATAGAGTCATCAGATCTCTTACTAAACTTGCCAGAAAAACATATAGCTGGCAATTGTTTCTTTAATTCGTTTCGTTTTGTTTTATCACTCTCATCTCTTATTGACTCTATCAATCCTCGATGCTTACCTTCTTTGATACGATCAAGAACAAAAAGAACGTCCCTAAAAAAAGGAGTTGAAGTCTCTCTTATATTTTTGAATATCGTTATCATAAGGCCATTATTTTAGTTATTGCATCCAATCTTACTAGTAGCGTCTCATACTTATCTACAGGCACTCTCTTAATCATCTCAATGGCATCTCCGAAATCAGAACTAATAAGTAATTCATCATACAAACCCTGTAGCTCCTCTAAAGAATCCCTGTATTTAGACAGCTCGTTACTGTACTGCTTGTGTACACCAAGGAACGCAATAGGATTAACCTGTGATGCGTAGTTATCACATGCCCCATATTTATCTAGTAGGTTTGACTTAGCCTGCGTGTATATATCGTAAAATGATTCCTCATAAGCCTCAAGTGATGGGAACACATTATTTATACCGTGAAGTACACTTGCGTGATCTTTGTTTACAGAGGAACCTATGCTTTCCAGTGACTCCAACGGACAAAGCTCTCTTGATAACTTAAAATAAACACACCTTGCATATACATACTTCCTTTGCCTATTTACTTCAGATAAGCTAAAGTCTAAGGAACTCTCAATCTCTTTTCTTATGTCTTCTAGTGTCATATTGTTTGATTTAAAAACCCCCACCGAAGTAGGGGATTGATTTAATTTCTAGAAGTCAAGCACAGGCTCTACTTCTTCTGTTGTGGCTACTTCCTTTTTGAAATACCCATCAAGGTAAATCTTTAATTCAGCGGCTGAGTCATCAGCATTAGCCGACTGAGTCTTCGTTAAGTTAGCTCCCATAGTAAAATTTGGTGTGCTATACTTAATGCTTCCCTTCTTCTCATCATTTGATGTAAGAACCTCAATCCATTGGTTGTCAACAAGGTTTTTGTTTGCTTCCATAAAGTCAGACCACTGTCTCACAGCCGATCCCTTTAGGGAGACGTTAGCTACAGTCCCATCCTCTAACATTACATAGACAGATCGGTTGTACTTACCACCAGCGGCAGTAATAGTTGGCTTGATGTCCTTGTAAAGACCCTCAGCAATTACACCTCCCTTAAAGGAACGGACCGTCATTGGCTCGCTTCCAATATAGAAGACCTCGTTTGAGTAAATACCACTCTCACTAGCATCATTCCATCCCTTTACCGTGTGGTAATTTTGAAGGAATAAAAACTTTAGAGGTAGTTCTACCTTGACATTCTCTCCGGCTGACTTGTCGTAGTAGCTAAAGGATTTGTCATTTGATTTCCACTCCAAATACTTTGAAGTTGGGTTTGTGCTCTTAGGAGCTTCGTTTGTGTGGCTAATTCTTGCCATAGTAAAAAAAATTTAAATTACGGTCATCTTGCCCTGACCGCATGGGCTATTTGTTTAACCTATAAACAGGATCTAGATAGTAAGCCCAGAGGTCTTCATCTAAATGATAAGCCCTTCCATCAACACAATACTTTGAATCGTCTACATATATGTAGTCACCTTTTTCTAGTTGATAGTCGCTCTCCATTTTATCTTCGCACCACCAATCTCCATTGCCTTCATCTTGATTCCATTTTATAAGCCCTATAACTGGCTTTTGTTTTACAATAAATTGAACTGTTTTCATAATAAATAAGTGTTTAAATTAATATTATCTTACCCTTACCTCTTGGGTTTTATTGTAGTTTCGTCTATTCCTTCTCCATAAACAACCTCTGGTACGCTTCCCTTTAGAACAAAATAAAAAGCATCAATTTCATTTCCGTAATAATCATTAGCTGGGTAATGATACTCTAAATAGAATTGGTGATAATAATCGTTTTGCTTCTTCAACATCACTTTCCTAGCCCACTTTACAGCTTTTTCAAATGGAAAATAACCAGAAGGTTCCCCTATTATTTGTCCACAAGAAATTGTTAGTGTAGGGAATTCTAAAATACTTTCATCATTATTAATATACTTTTCC
>TARA_R110000772_G_scaffold41760_25_pt1 | contig 12957 bp, 8 predicted proteins | sample TARA_R110000772 | Tara Oceans TARA_R110000772 (sample SAMEA4397948) | marine metagenome | biome: Polar Biome; feature: [SRF] surface water layer (ENVO:00010504); material: water (ENVO:00002006), including particulate matter (ENVO:01000060) such as... | depth 5 m | reverse complement strand
CCTGCCGCTAATAAAGCATGGTCTGCATCTGGATTTTGTTCCCATGCGCCTTGGGGTAACTCCCAACAACGTTTTTTGATGGGATAACGATACTGCTCAACCAAATGTATATAGCCATCTTGCACGGGTAGAATCACCACAAAATCGGGTTTTTCCACTACCCCATAGATACCTTCACTACCACTGCTGCGACGGATTTTGTCTTCCTTTAGGCGCATCCACTTATTTTCATAAATGACGGTACTGGTTAATGTTTGTATTTCGTCACGCATCTACTCACCTTAGCATTTGCTCATTCTCATGTTCACTCATAACGTGCGAGCTATATGCGCACCCATAGTTTTTATCTTATCGTAAACGCCTGCGTTTTTGTGTTGATGGCTAAAATTTGTTGAGGATTTATTGAGGGATCTCATATTCACTGCGTATACGTAGTAATATAAGGTAATTTAACGGATAAGGCGTGAAAGTAATTCACCTCAATCGGGCAAAAAAACAGACCTTGGCAGGTAATAAAAAATGTCAATTAGTCGAACAGTTATATGCTGAATACGGCAGTGCTCTGCGCCGTTTTATTCGCGTGCGCTCGCGATTAAATGAAGGGGATTGCGATGATGTTATGCAGGAAGTGTACGAACGCTTACTAAAGTTAGAAGGTTTACAGCAAAAACTAGCGGGTCGAATGGATACCGTCCGCAACTATCTCTTTCAGATTGCCAGCCATATTTTAATTGACCGGGATCGCAGAGCAAAAGTGCGCTGCAAAGACAACCATATCAGTGACCATGACACAGCGATTTTTTCTTCCATCTTCTCGCCAGAACGCGCGTTGCAAAACCGCAAACAGTTAAGACAAATCGAGATGGCACTAGCAGAGATTAAAACCAGCCACAAACAGGCATTTATGTTAAACAGAATTGAAGGCATGAGTTACCGAGAAATCAGTGACTCATTAGGTGTATCAGTCAGTACAGTAGAAAAATACATATCTGCTGCTCTGGTTGTGATCAGAAGTAAGGTATCGCCAGAATGAATAATGAAGTGAACCAAGAATTGATTAGCCAGCAAGCTGCGAAATTCGTAGCTCGTTTATATTCAGGTGAATTAAGCCCAGAAGAAGAAAAGCAAATTTATGCCTGGTGTGAGCGACGCCCTGAACATCAACACGAATTTGATACCATGCTCGCTCTTTGGGACACTAGCGGTCAATTGTATCAAACACCAAAATCGCCGCACAAATCCCCTCGCGGTTATTGGTTTATGGGAATGGCAGCAAGTTTTGTTTGTGCCCTGTTAGCAGTATGGTTTTTAGCCGTCCCTCAGCCAAATGCACTATATCAGCTAGCAAATGAACGACAGACTCAATATGAAACGGCCATCGGTGAAATCAGCACAGTTGGTTTGCCAGATGGCAGTGCCGTCACCCTCAATACAGACAGCGCGATCAACATTGACTTTTCTGGTGTACAACGTCGTATTTGGTTAATCAGAGGCGAAGCTTTTTTTGATGTGGCAAAAGATCCAACTCGTGTGTTCAGTATTAATACTGGCGAAAAAACCATTCGCGTCATAGGCACAAAGTTTAATGTACGTAAATCGGAGCAGACTCTAAAAGTATCGGTAACAGAAGGCTTGGTTGCGGTGCAGCCCTCAGCACGTCCCTCAGATGATCAAATTGAATTTGATAAAGCTGAAACCTTATTGGCAGCAGGCTCAATTGGTGCATTTAACGGCACCAGTGAAGTGATAGCAAAAGTCACTTCCAAAGAAGTGCTCGCTCATCAACAGTGGCGTCAGGGCGTTTTTCGTTTCGACAATGAACCCTTATCCAAAGTAATAACTGAGTTTAATCGCTATCGCCTGAAAAAAATCACCCTTCGCAACACAGATTTAGGCAAACTAAAAATAAGCGGCGTATTTAAATTAAAAGACGGTGATAGCATTTTATCTGCACTTGAAGCCGCACTGCCAGTAGAGGTCGAGCGCTATCCTAACTACATAGAATTGACTGCTAAAAACTAATTTCAATTTTTATGGAGGATCATTTTGTGCCTTGCGTATACCTCTAATAGGAACAGTCATTTCTAATAATAATAGAGGCACACATATGAAATCACGTCAGTCATTTACACTCAGCACGCTTGCGTGCAGCGTCATGTTAATGATGCACACAGGCCACAGTTTTGCCGCCCAAGACCGACCGCAAAACATTGATATTCCAGCGCAGAACATTGATTCCGCATTACTGGAACTGGCTGAAGAAAGCCAAACACAGATTTTGTTTTCTTCAGCTATTACGCCTGCCATAACCACGCGTGAAATATCTGCCACGTTGACAGTGGAAGAAGCCTTGAACATTCTGCTAGAAAATACCTCGTTAGAATATATCAAGCGCTCCGCAAGCACCTTTGTCATACGTGAAAAGAACAGCGTATCTCAGGAGGTACCACAGGCAAAAGCAACAAATACCAGCAATGGTGCTGATGCTACGATAACTGCGACATCGGGCACACAAACAAAAAAGGCTGACGGCGAAGCCAGTGTTGAGCGCATCCGCGTGGTTGGCTCAAATATCCGCGTCAACCAAGATTCTGGCGCATTACCCATTACCACTTTCAGCGCCGAAGATTTTGAAGATTTGGGAATATCCAGCGGTGCTGATTTATTGGCTGAATTGCCCCAGCAAGGCGAAGTAAGCTTTAACAGCGAACGTGTTGTCGGCGGTGTAAATGACGCACGAGGAGACGTTTCCTCAATCAATTTACGCGGTATCGGCACGGGCTATAGTTTAACCCTATTAAACGGTCGTCGCTTAGTACTTCATCCGGGGACCCAAGCTGAAGATCTTGTGCCCGTTACCACAGTTAACTCTAACGCTTTGCCCGTTCGCGGCCTGAAGCGGGTTGAAGTATTGCGCGACGGTGCTGCGGCGATTTACGGTACGGACGCCATTGCCGGTGTTATTAATTATGTCTTAAAAGATAAAAATACCGGTGGCGATTTACAGTTACAATACGGCAAAAATGATGGCACTGATAAAGACACCATTAGCTTATCAGGCTCTGGCGGCTGGTTTTTTAACAACGAGCAAACCCATTTAACTTTAAGTGCCAGCCTTTACGAGCAAGATATGCTGATGGCATCTGAACGCGATTATGCCGCAAGCTCTGATACCCGTAATTTTCCGGGCCTGGAACCAGAATTTGTTGGCAATACGTCACTCGATGGACGCACCACATCTAGCCCTTGGGCTGAGCTTAGCTCTGACAGCTTAGGCACGTTTCATATTCAGCCTGACACGTTTGCCGGCTGCGAGGTGGCACTGGGTAATAACATTTGTGCCGATGGTGGCAGCTTAGATCGCGAGTTAAGATTTGATTCCAACTCAGAGCGCTCCCTAAGCTCCGAGGTGAGCCGAGTTAATCTATACGCACTGCTCACTCACAACCTAACCGATGAAGTCGAGTTATACGGTGAAGCGCTTTATTACCAAGCGGAAGCTGACCGTTTACGCGAACAAAGTGGAAATCTGACCGCGCAACGTTTTACCATATCCAGTGATGCATTTTATAATCCTTTTGGTGAAGACGTCACATTGCGCCGGTACCGCCCCATCGATACTGGGCCACGCAAAATTAACGTTGAAGATTATTCCTACCGATTCTTAACCGGCCTACGGGGTTACTTTCAAGACTGGGATTGGGATACCGCCCTGTTGTACTCAAAAGCCCACACCCTAGATTCCGCCAATCGCGTTAACAGCACGTTATTCCAGCAAGCGGTCAATAGCACAGATCAAAGTAGCGCTTATGATATTTTTAACGGCGGTAGCTTAGACAATCCAAACATAGGTGATGCCACTGGCAATCCTCAAGATGTGATTGATAGCTTCATGTTCAATATTGAGCGTGAATCTGAAACCGAACTTGCGTTATATGACTTCAAAATATCCCGTCCTGATCTTTTCGCTCTACCAGCGGGCGATGTAGGCATGGCGGTGGGAATAGAATACCGCTACGAAAGTTTTTCCGATGCCCGCAGCGATGCACTAAACGGCACCGACAATTTTATTGATGTTGTAACCGGACAGGAGTCAACGCTTGCCAGTACCGTACTAGGCAGTAGCCCAACACCTGACTCATCAGGTAGTCGCAATGTATTTTCTACTTACCTAGAATTTGCTGTGCCACTGCTAGCCGATTTACCCGGTGTGCAAAGTCTGAATATGCAACTTGCTGCACGTTATGAGCGCTTCTCTGATGTCGGAGATATAACCAAACCAAAAATCTCATTGGCTTGGCAAGTAAACGATATGGTTCAGCTACGGGCAGCCTATGCTGAAGGCTTTAAAGCGCCGGGGTTACCGCAAACTACCGCGGTCGATGTCTCACGCTCCAACACACGTTCAGATCCAATTTCAGGGATTCGCCAAGGCACCCTAGAAATACGCAATGGCAGTGACGATTTAAAACCAGAAACCAGTACCAATACTTTCACCGGTATTGTATTCACACCTACGGCTAACTTAACGTTAACCGCGGACTGGTGGCACATTAAGCAAAAAGATGTGGTAGGTATTTTAAGTAGCCAGACCCAGATATTGTACGATGCCCTACTTCGCGTCGATGGCAGTAGCAACGCCAACGTGATACGCGATGACAACAACGAAATATTGTATGTTACTAACGACTATACAAACTTATTGCCCCGTGAAATCAAAGGTATCGATTACAGCATTTTTTATAAACTAGATACTGAACTGGGTAAATTTACCTTTACCGCTAATGCAGCCAATCTGAAGCAATTTGATCAAGGATTAGACACAGTCACTCAACGCGTGGTTGATGCCCAGGCAGCGGGCAATGAAGCGGTACTATTTAACGGTGAAGCAGTGGGTATTCCAGGTGCTGCCGGTGATTTATTGACTAAAAATGGTCGCCCAGAATGGCGCAGTAATATTGGCCTAAAATGGCAAAAAGACAATTGGGGAGCAGGTGTAAAATACAAATATATCAGTGAACTGGAAAACATCTTTTTGTCTTACTTTGATGAGAGTGACGATTTGGTTTATCAAAAAATTGATAACTGGTCGACCGTTGATGCCTACGTAAATTATTCATTTACCCAACAAAACAGCTGGTTGAATAAGACTAAAGTAACACTAGGAGCGCGAAATATTGGTGACAAAGAACCACCTTTCACCTCTGGTACTTTTGGTTATGAAAGCAGCGTTCATTCTTCATCAGGACGTTATTTATACATGACGTTAAACAAAAAATTCTAGTCACCCAGCCAATCAGATCAACACGCTGATTGGCTTTTTTTCTCGCAGACAAAAATAAACGGATCGCCTAACCTATGCTTCGATATTTTATTCCCATACTATTTTTATTAACCGTTTCGCCCCTTAGCCATGCACAAGCCTGTAAATTTGACGATGTCACCTTCGACAGTGATTTCAGTGGCGCACGGTTGGATAGCTGTGAAAAACTAGCCAAACATCAATACCATATCGGTATATTGCCGGAAAACGAGCCGGTAAACCCCAGTCCTTGGTTTAGTTTTAAGCTGCACTCTGAAGATGCAGCCAAGGTACAAATCAAATTAACATTCAACGGTAACAACCCGCGTTATTTACCCAAGCTCAGCACGGACGGGATACATTGGCAAAACATTGCCTTCGATACCAAAGGCCAAGCAATGTGGCTCAGTGTTAATACCAACACTAAACCCGTGTGGATATCCGCCCAGGAAATTATCGATAATCAAGAATACGATACTTGGTTAAATGCGTTACAAGCCCAACGTCCTGGAATATCTGTGGAAACATTGGGTCAGTCAGAAAAAGGCCGGCCGATTAAAGCGCTGGTTAAACAATCGGCACAAAATAAAGAATGGTTAGTGATCATAGGCCGCCAACATCCACCGGAAGTAACCGGAGCCATGGCACTTTTCGCTTTTAGTGAATCGTTACTGCTAGATGACACACTAGGCGACCGATTTTTTAACCGTTTCAATTTATTGTTAGTGCCTGATGTCAACCCTGACGGTGTCGAAACGGGCAACTGGCGACACAACGCCAATGGCGTGGATTTAAATCGTGACTGGAAAAACTTCGCTCAAGTGGAAACGCGTTTAGTAAGAGACAAAATGGCCAGCATAGTGGAAAACGGCGGCAAGATTGTATTTGCCATTGATTTTCATTCTACTTTTCATGATGTATTTTACACCATGCCGCAGGAGCATGATTTAGCGCCAACTCCCCTGATGACAGATTGGTTAGCTGATCTAGAAGCTGAAACAAAATGGGTGTTCAAAACCGTTAATAAGTCCGCCTCATCGCCAGACAGAGGTATTTTCAAGCAATACATTGCAGATCATTACAAAGTACACGGCGTGACCTATGAAGTCGGTGATAACACCAATCGCCAGCTTATTCCTTATGTGGCCAAACAAGCCGCGAAGGCGCTAGTGGATAATCTATTAAAGGTAGAACCCGCGGCATTTTATGTTACGCAAAAATAACCGCATAGCAGCAATGAAAACAACACTTTCATACACTTTGTTGGCGTTACTGGCGACGCTTTTCCTGCATTCAGGGGTTGCTATCGCTGCGAAGCAGACCAGTGGGAGTTATGTTGCACAAGACGTAACACGCCATCAAGCCTTGAGTAATGAACTGGCGCAAAACTTGTGGGACTGGGCAGAAACACGTTTTCATGAAAAGAAAAGCAGCCATGCTATGCAGGTGATACTGGCAGAGCAAGGCTTCAAGGTTGACGTGGGCGTTGCAGACATGCCCACTGCATTTGTCGCTAGTTACGGCTCAAAGGACGGCCCCGTCATCGCCATACTGGCAGAAATGGATGCCCTACCCGGTTTATCGCAACAAGCACAGCCTTATAAACAATCCATTGATGGCAAAGAAGCAGGGCACGCTTGTGGTCATCATTTGTTTGGCGCGGGCTCGTTAGCAGCGGCATTAACCGTCAAAAACTGGTTACAACAAAACAACATACAAGGTCAAATTCGACTCTATGGGACGCCTGCAGAAGAAGGCGGTTCAGGCAAGGTATACATGGTTCGCGAAGGACTCTTTAGTGACGTAGACACGGTATTACATTGGCACCCTGGTGGACAAAACACCACCCAACCCATGTCAACCCTAGCCAATAAAACCGCTAAATTTCGTTTTCATGGCATTGCTTCTCATGCAGCCGCAGCCCCAGAGCAAGGTCGGTCAGCGTTAGATGCGGTTGAAGCAATGAATTACATGGTAAATATGATGCGCGAACACGTACCGGCTGATACACGTATTCATTATATTATTACCCATGGAGGCGATGCGCCAAACATAGTGCCTGAATTTGCCGAGGTCTATTATTATCTACGTACTCCTTCAGCGGCCGATCTACCGGCATTATGGTCGAGACTAGAAAAAACGGCACAGGCCGCCGCTATGGGTACAGAAACCCAAGTAGACTGGGAGATAATGTCAGGCGTATGGAGCACCCTACCCAACGCCACCTTAGCGAAAGTCGCCCACGACGCAATGGACACATTTGGAGGTATTAAATATTCGCCCCAAGAGCAAGCGTTTGCAGATGTCTTGCGCACAACACTCAGTAAGAGAGCGGTAAAGCAAATCGGTAATGAACAAAACATTATGCCCTACACTGACGATATTTATCACTCCACGGCGTCAACCGATGTAGGTGATATTAGTTGGAACGTGCCTACCGCAGGTTTTGTTACAGCAACTTGGGTGCCCGGTACAGCTCCTCACAGTTGGCAAGCTGTGGCTGCTGGCGGTATGAGTATTGGTTATAAAGGCATGCATTTGGCCAGTAAAACGTTAGCATTGAGCGCCATTCGTTTGTTTGAACAACCAGATTTAATCCAACAAGCAAAAACGGAATGGCGTGGGCGTGGGCGTGTGGGTGACGTGCAATACCAATCACAGATTGGTGATCGCTCTCCTATTTTGTAAATAGCAAAAACCTGTGCCTTATATTTGATTTAATAAGGTGCATAGGGTTTATCAAATGACAAAAGCCTTACCCTTTTGGCTTTAAGGTCAATAACGTTATGGATAACTATAGTTAACCTTATCCTGCACAATAAACTAAAACCGTGTTTAAACTGCGTTTTATTGCGCAACATAATCCTCCGGGGGAAGTATGGAATTAGTTTATCCGACCTATGCCCATATCGACCAGCTCATGACGTGGTTCAAAGATGAGGCCCAAGTGACTATCTGGTCTGGGCCTAATTTTAGATACCCGTTTGATTTCGCGTCGTTTAAATATGATCTTAAATTGCCCCCTTCACTCTTACTCATTGATAGCCGGAGCAAATACAGTATTAGCATTTGCTCAATATTACTTGCGCGAGGGGAAATGCCACTTAGGCCGTTTAGTCGTTAATCCAGCATTTCGCAGGCAAGGCCTTATCACAGAATTAATATGCCGGCTCTGCGAATTAGGTAAAGCTGAATTCGCGGTAGATACCTGCTCTTTGTTTGTCTTTACGTACAATACTTGGGCATTAAATGCCTACCAAAAGCTAGGATTTAAGGTTGCAGACTATCCTGAAGATATACCACTGGAAAACTGCGTATACATTATACATGGTGCAGTCAAGCGAGCGACGTCACAGCCATTAATAAGCGATAACAAAAATCTCAAAATAAAGACCACTCACCCGTCTGTGTATGGCACTGACCATGTCATTATTCTTCATTCTATTGCTTGGTTTAAAGCCCAGCTCAACCATATAGCTTGATGAATAAAGAAAATAACAGACCATAAAAAGCCCTCCGTGGAGGGCTAAACGCTAAGTCATACGCCTTCAGGCTAGGGTCTTACGTCTGACTCGCACCAATCCAGCTAATCCAATAGCAAATATGGCGAGAACAGCGGGCTCTGATACATTTAGAGCTGCAAGTGCTGTCGCGGCTATAATTTCATGGCCGACTGCTGTTGGGTGAACGGCGTCCCACAATAAGTAATCATCAGGATTAGTACAGACGACGCCGCCACTAATACACGGCTGCGATACATTACTGAGTGCGTAATCACTTGGGTTAAGCGTTATGTCGAGAAACGTACTGAACATGTCAAGTTGGGTAATATTGAGTCCGTTGCCCAGTCCGTTTAAACCACTTGCCAAGGCCGAGTTAAAAGCCAATGCCCAAGGATCGGCAAGAGGAAGGTTAGGAATTAAAAAGTCCACGGCCCCTAAGGCTGATAGGTTTAAAATACTATCAATGATGTTATTCACCGCGTTCATTGGACTGTATGTGCCAAGGGGATTGTTCTGCAGAAAATCGTTACCTCCAGCCCAAATCACGTAAAGTCCATCGGCGTCAGCCATACCTCCGGTATTGTTCATGAAGAGAGGTATTTGTCCATCGAGAACCTGATCGCTTCTTTGCCCACCAATGGCATAGTTCGTGCCGCCTGCGAAAGCAGACGTTGCTGACAACCCTAAATCATCAGCCAACAACTCAACCCACACTGGGCCATTAGAAAATCGGCAATCGAAATAAGGTGCAGGAGGGCAATTTGTCGGGGAAATATAGCTGAGTGCCCCAGGGTCTGAGAGTGAATCACCAAATATGTATAGGTTGCTGATGGGTGAAGCTGAGGCTGTCGCGCTGACAAGCAGCAGGAACGCCAAGGTTACAGAAAATGTCTGTTTGACTTTCTTGCAAAAAAGATTGGTTACGCTAGACACCGGAAGGGTTAGTGTTTTCATTAAATCACCTTTGGACGATCGTAAACTCAACGACGCCATATAGAATGTATTATTGTCAGTATCCGGTTAAGGACACGCTTCAGCCAAGAATCCCCCAACAGCGAATAGACGGTTTCCATGCTAAAGAGGCTCTATGCATAATTCGATCCTCACCAATAAAATCAATAATTTAGCTATCTTTTGGTTGAAATAAAGACGATGAGTGCAAAAAAAACTGACACACCTTATCCACTTTCACTGTGCGCATATCAGGCGTATCGATCCCCCTATGTATTTTACGCTTAAATATGCCCAAGGTAGAGCCAATTAGGCTGTTGCAATCAATACAAATTCCACGTTAATTTGCTTCAAGTGTTAACGCAACGCCGCTACTATCCGTTTGTAAGTGATGGCGGCTGTTGAGTAAAAACAAGCGATTAACCTCAACGTCTTGCACATTGGCCAAATAGGTTTTAACGACTTTAGCTCGGTTATCAGCAAGTTTTGCCAACGCGCTAGGAGATATCTTAATAGCATTTCGGGTTTGGTTGTACATGGCGATAAGCAGTGCTTGATGAAGGTGATCGGGAGCAATGATCGTCTCAACATCCCCATGCTGAAGTTTGGCTTTGACTAACTGCCGCTCTTCATCAACCGTTTTATTAGTCGTGTTAGTAAACAGCAGGCCTAACGCTTCGCTTATTGGCCCGGCTAAAGGGACCGTACTGGCCGATAATTTCTCAGGGAGTGAATCTTGTCCCGTCAGTTCCCGTAATTGACTTTGTAGTTTTTGCTCAGCAAGTTCATAGGCATCCGCTACCTCGTTTACGGTTCCTTCAATATTAACCCGTAGGCCTGGGCGCTGTGCTAAGGCACCAGCTAATGTTGCTAATTTCTGCGACATGTCGTCGCTTAACTGAAACGAACCTGCAGCAAAGGTTATTTCATTGAGTTCATCATCGCTTCCTACCAAATTCGCCAGCAACGAAAAGGGAGCGCTAACCGCTTTGATAATTAAATTCTTAAGTGTTTGCAGTACGATTGAAGCAAAACCAAAACTGGGATTATCCAAATCCCCTGATACTTGCAAACCGAGGTCAATCACCCCATTTGAATCTTGTAATAGCGCGATAGCTAATCCTAAAGGCAAGCTTAAGGCTTGGTCTGAGTCTGTTTTTTTGCCCAGTGTAAGTTGATCAATAATAACGTGATTATCACCCGTCAATTGATTGTTTTCCAAGGTGTATTTAACATCTAATGAAAGCAAACCTTTGTCTATAAAATGCCCCATATAGGTGCCTGAATAAGGGTTAACAGAGGTGAGCTCTGCACCACTAACCGAAAAGTTAAGATCCAGGAACATATCGTCAATAAGTGGATTTAACGAACCTTGCAGCGCCACAGGCGCATAGCCGTCTATTTTACCGTTTAAATCGACATTTGCTGCACTATCGGCGCGAGAAGATAGTGCCGTAATGCTGCCGTTTAATGCTTCTATGCCTGAGGCAAAACGCGGTCGCAACGAGTTGTCGGCAAAATACGCACTGCCATCTACGACGCTCACCTCTTCAATTCGGATAGCCATAGGCTCAGGGGTTGACTGAGCTGGCTGGATATTTTTGCCAGACGACGGATCATTTGCAGCAACAGCACTGTCGGCCGCTGGTTTGAGCAAAATACTGTCGATATTAGTTTGCTTATTTTCATCAATAACAAGCTTCGCATAAGGCTTCTCTAATTCGACTTTTTGCACTGCCAGTGCGTTCTCATTCGAGTTAAACTGTATGCCTGTTATCTGTAGGTTCTGCCACTTAACTAAAGGCTCTTGTTTCAGGCCATCATTTACCATCAAACCATGAATACTTGCCTGCCCATCGAAGACAAGCGAGCTTGGCGCACCGGCTTCAAATCCACCTGAAAGGGCTGCTTCGCCCTCTTGCAAGATAAGGTTTGCGTATGATCTAACATAGGGCTGCAGCTGTTTTAAGGCGAATTGTGTAAAGTCTACTGTGCCCGATACTTGTTGCCTGTGGACGTTAACCGCACCTTCACTGAGTATCGACCCAGCCGCACTCACAGGACGTTGCGTTTCGTCGCCCGCAAGGCCTAATGCTAGCGTATAATTAATAGGGGTTTCGAAGCGCGTGTCGACAACGCCTGTTGTCCCATTGATTGAAAACACTCGCCACTTTACTCCCTGTGATATGGCGCTTTCGTTCAAATCGATACCACCATTGTTAAGGGCAAATGATTGCAGAACAATACGCCACGACGGAGTGGTATCTGTCACTTTAGGTGCTGTGTTACTAAGTTCTGGTGGCGATGTAGTTGCGGATGTTTTCGATGTGATTTTTGGCGTCAACATAGTAATGAGATCGACACCATTCTGGTCAAAGTTGGCATCGAGCCAAGGTTCATCAATGCTCATCTCACTGATGTCTACTTGCTGGGTATTGGTATCGAGTTTGAGGCCACGAATGTTTAGGCCTGCAATGGTTATTCTGGGTTTATTGCTATCTGCGATAGCTAGCTCAGATAAAGTTAAGTGGCCGTTATCTGCTTGAAAACGAATGCGCTCCGATTCTTCAGACAAAAGATAATCAAGTTGGAAATTCAGTAATCCGCTTGTGATTTTACCTTCAACCACGTCGTCCGATAATGGCCATAACGGCGACAGCGCAACACCGACGAGCTCAAGGTGACCTTTGACTTCAAGTGGTGCCAACTGAAATTGGCCTTCGACACCCAGCGTACCACCTTCGCTAGTTACCAGTTTAAAGTGGTAGTTATTTTGCGCTCCTTGGGAGCTGTGATCCGCCGGTTCAATATAAATGGCGGCTAACGTATCCAGTTCAGTCAACTCGAATGCTAACTCTGGGTAGTCAATATCAGTCCCAGTGACCCCATCAGATAGAAGAACATGACCATCCTTAAGACGAAATTTGCCTAATCGAATATGAGGGATCTGCGCCTGCTCGACGTTGTCAGCTACTGTCTGTTCTGATGATGTCTGACTAAGGGTATTAATGATATCAGTCACGTTAAATTGGTTTGTTTCACCGCCTGACGTTCTGGCTAAATGCGCATAAGGGGCATCGATATATATATGCTCAATACTGAGGGTGAAATGCATCAGTGTTTGCCAGAATCCAGCATCTACCTCTAACAGGTCAAAATGCGCAAACGGCTCACTAATCTGCCCTTCTTCTATTAAGAAAT
>TARA_R110000772_G_scaffold49355_2_pt1 | contig 12958 bp, 4 predicted proteins | sample TARA_R110000772 | Tara Oceans TARA_R110000772 (sample SAMEA4397948) | marine metagenome | biome: Polar Biome; feature: [SRF] surface water layer (ENVO:00010504); material: water (ENVO:00002006), including particulate matter (ENVO:01000060) such as... | depth 5 m | reverse complement strand
TCAAACAAGAAATGACTCTAGCTTGACATATAGTGGAGTGTATCAGCCCACGACAAATGTCAATAATTTAAATGAGTTTAATTTGGCTCTTGTTAATTTTAAAGACTTAGAACAAAACTTTGGCTCTATTCAAAAGCTTCACTCTAGGTCAACGGATATTTTAGTTCTTCAAGAAGACAAGATAAGTTATGTTCTAGCGTCTAAAAACCTCATAAGCTCCCCAGGGTCAGGAGGTATCGTTAGTTCAATACCTGAAGTTATAGGTAATCAGATTGCAAGAATAGAAGAGTATGGTATTAGTTTTAATCCAGAGAGCTTTACTGCATATGGTTCTGATCGTTACTTTACCGACGCCAAAAGAGGGGCAGTAATAAACTTAAGTGGCGTTAGTGCTAATGAGAAGTTAGAGGTTATATCTAACTATGGTATGCGATCCTGGTTTAGGGATAGGTTCATCGAGTCTTTTGATGGGCAAAAACTAGGGGGCTATGACCCGTACATGAACGAATACGTATTGTCCGTAAAAGACGATGAGGTTGATATGGGTGAGACAATCATTCCTTGCGGAGCGCAGATTAATGCGAACGACGCAGTGACTAGAGAGTTTACCGTAGAGCTAGGAAACGTGGGGTCTGCGTTAAGTACATTTGGCTTAACATATACCATTGGTGCGATTGCCACTACAATAGAGTTCCAAGTTACGTATAACGGGGTGGTGTACACAAGTGGAAACGTGGGGGCGAGTGGAACTCTTTCGATTCCTAAGACAACAAAGTACCCAACGCAGGCAGTTGTTAAAATCACCCCTGCGGGAAATACAGAGTATGAACTAACAATAGGTTGTGTATCATGAGTGATTATACCATAACATATAGCGCATCCGTAAAGGGGTTTCCTTCTTTTTATTCTTACATACCTGAGTATATAATGGGGATGAATAATTACCTATACACTTTTAAAGCTGGGAATTTATATAGGCACAACACTAATCTAGGCCGCAATAGGTTTTATGATGTAAATTACCCTTCCACAATAACTAGTGTTTTTAACATAGAACCTACCACCTCTAAAAGGTTTAAGACTTTATCTCTAGAGGCAGATAGCCCGTGGGGAGCTACCTTTAAAACTAACCTAGAGACTGGCGTTATAAACTCAGCGTGGTATGACTTAAAAGAGGGTAGCTACTATGCGTCTATAAGAGCTAATGAGTCTCCTGTTAACTTCCATATGAGGTCTGTTGATGGCATAGGTGATGTCACTACGGTCAGCAATATAGGAACCACATACACATTGGTTTTTACTTTCGCAGTAAATCCGATTGTTAGTATTGGAGATAAGATATACAAGGACTTAAATCCAGAATTGGAGGTTGGTTCTCTAACGGCTGTGTCAACAGACAGAAAGACTCTTACGGTCACTGTGTCGGGAGCTGCCCCCGTGAATGGCAACTATATTTTTGCCGTTAAAAACCCACAAGCGGAATCTCAAGGGGTGACGGGCTATTACTGTGAGTTCACTTTAACAAACACAAGCACTACACATGTGGAGCTGTTTACTGTAGAGTCTAGTATATTTAAATCATATCCATGATTTTCGTTACCTTTGTATTAACTCATACTAAAGTATTATGATACCAGCAAACATTTTAGCTGAAGCAGGAAAAGTAATTTTACCTAAATTAATTGGAGCGGGTCTTAGCTATGCTCAAGCCGCGCAACAAAATACTCTTTTTAAAGATGCTCAAAAAGCAGCAGATATCGCTGTACAAGAAGCGAAAGGATTTGCCGCTATAAACGAGATGGAAGCATTGCGTATTCCGATGGAGGCTTATGAAAATTCTCAAAGAGAAATAACTAGCCAACAACAACAAGCAGTAGACGCCCTTCAACAGACAGGAGCTAGGGGTCTTTTAGGGGGGCTAGGTGGTGTGCAAGCGCTAGCGGTTAATGCCAATCAACAACAAAGAGATCAGATTGCTAGAGACCTATACAATAGAGAGGTCGCAGTAGCAAGCAACGAAGAGAGGAACAACAATGAGTTGCAGTTAATTGCAGAAAAGGAAGTTGCAGGAAATCAACTGGCCGCGGCTGAAGCGCAAAATCAGAGAGGTGCTGCTTTGTCTAGTGGAACAAAAGCCTTAACTGGAGCCATTACAGGTGCGTTTGGCAATGAATTTTTAAATCCCCTATATGGGTTTCTACAAGGAAGGAAAAAGGAAAAATATGAGAAACTTTTTGAAGATGCAGAGACTATGTAAAAAACATGGTGACAGAGCAGCTTAAAATTTTAGTGAAGAAAACGATTACGGATTCTAAACTAATTAAATAAAAAATTAAAATGGCAGATAGAGGATCGTTTTATGGATATGTAAAAAGAGATGACAAAGCTTTCGTTGATTGGGGAGCTATTGGCACTCAGCTATCTGACGACTTAGCCCTAGAAAGTAAAAGAAGGCAAGATAAAAGGCAAGAGATTGAGCTTCAGACGATTGAAGATGTAAAAGAAATTAATAAGCTAGGGGCCAATCAAGACCAACTTAATGGTGAGTTTTATATGGACGCCGCTGATCAGATCCGTGATTTCCTATTGATGTCGCAGACGGAGATGCAGAAAGGCGGATGGGGTGGATTAAGGCCTTCAGAGTTTTTAAAACAAAGACAAGTTGTAAATGACGGCGTTGATCAGCTCGCCTCAGCGGCAAAATCTCAAGCTGCACAACAAGAAGAGCTAATGAAAAGAGTCATAGCTGGAGAGGCGGGTGGTAGTGAAGAATTCAATGCTGAAATATTTGAGAAGTTTAATAGTACAGAAGGCCGAAGTCTTTACATTAATCCCGTAAATGGAAGAATGTATATTGCTACACGAGACCCTGATACGGGAGAGCTTTTAACCAACGAAAAAGACTTGATGGACGTAAATAACTTATCTAAGTTAATGAGTTATAGAGCCAACAATCCAAACATTGGCGATTTAGTAGCAGAGGCGGGTAAAACTTTAAAGCCAACGACTATAGCCTTGACTCAAGGAGGCATCAAATCTATTAAGAGCGCCATGAACAATAGCAAGTATTTAGATGCAGAAAAAAGTATAATAAACGGCATGCTTATTTCAGATACAGTTACTGGAGACATATTAGTACAAGGAGAATATTCCTATACTAGTGACCCTGCTGTAGCTAAGGCAGACCCTAAGAAAATATTAATGAAGAAAAATGGCTCATCTGTTTTTACTGCTGAGTTAACAGAAGCTCAAAAAACTGAAGCAGAAGAGATTCTTCGGGCTAGAATACGTGCGAGTCTAGAAAAGGTTCAAACCAACAGAGAACCAAATCAAAATAATGGCTTAAACTTTGGTGGAACGCAAAGACAAGCAGAAGATATTACAACTACTTGGTCAAAGTTATATGTAACTAAAGACCCTGTGGCGCGAAAACAACTTGCAAGTAATATAATAAGCACAACTAAGGCTCTAACGAATGGCTTAATAGATATTCAATTTACCAAAATCAGCAACCCTAACTTTGACTCTAGCAGACCAGAGGGCCCTGGAAACCAAAGAATGGCTGAAGCTGTAGAGTTTAGATATAAAGGCGGTGAAAAAGACAGAACTGGAAAAAATGCTATTTTAATTGGAGAAAACCCAACTACAGAAAATTGGGATTTAATAGGTACTGAAATAAGTGGCCAGAGTTCCCCTAGATTAATAAAAATAGCTTCGGGTGTTTATGGAGACAATCCCACTTGGGGAGGAAGTATATCTGGAGTTAGTGCCTCTAGAGATGCTGTTGATGTAGTTGACGATAAAGAAAAAGGTTTAAGGTTCTTTGAAGAAGCAGATTCAAAAGTAGATACTTTAATAAGAAACTTTGACAAATCAACTCAAAAGCAATCATTTGAATTAGTTGCTTCTTTGTCATCAATATATGCTGGCTCTGGCGTTATTTTTGAAAAAACTGGTATGCAGCTTAGTCCCGGTGGCAGAAAAATAAAAGTTACTGTACCAGCGGGCAAAGATGATATTGTTGTAGAATATCCAAATTCTAAAGCTGGAATTGAAAGCATTAAAGGTTTTCTTAAAAGTAAGATTATAGAAGCAGACGCTATTAGGGCTTATGAACTAAGGGGTAATCAAGTTTCTAGTGGAGTTGATTATTCAAATAAATAAATTATGGATCCAGAAGTCTTAGAAGATTTATATAGAAGGGCTAAAGAAAAAGGATACCCTAAAAGCATAGAGGATTTTCAATCTTTATTAAACTCTGATGAAGAAGTTTTAAATGACAACTTTCAATATGTAAAGTCGAAGGGATACCCTAAGTCTATATCTGAATTTGCTTTATTAGTTGAAAAAAAAAATCTAGTCGAAGCCCCTTCAGTTGGGGTAGAGGAAGTTATGGAGTCACCATCGGAGGATGGTTCTATGGTGTCTGTAGAAGAAACAACAAGTAAAGCTCCACTACTTACATCAGATAACCTTATTGAAACTGAAGAACCTTCAGAAGTGCGCCCATCGTTACGAGAAGATTTTTTTTCATCGATGCCCGTAGAGGAGTCTTTAGAAGATAAATCGTTAGCACTTAAACAGATTTCTGAAAAAAGAGGCGAGGGGCGTCTTAATGAAGACGGTAGCAAGTCTACTGTTCTCTACGCTTCAGCTCAAGTTGATGGTAAGAACATAGTTTACCCTACTCTTTTCAAGGAAGGTGATGATTTTATAGAACTTTCTGCAGATGAGGCTATAGATAGAGCCTACGCAGAAGGTGAGGTTGTGGAGTTTAATAACGAAGAAGATGCGCAAAAATACGCTGAAGGAGAATGGAAAGACAAAAGTTTATTTGCTTCAGTCAGTAACAATGAAGAATTTGAAAATTCCCTAAAGTCTTCTGTAAATGAGGAGATGATTTCTAGAACAGAAGAGTTTGTAGTTCCTGAAATGAATTATAAGTTTGGAAAATATGGTTTTAAGTTCACTCAAAGAGGTGCGGGTACAGACTCCATGAAAGTTCTTGCTTCTAATGGTGAAGAAACAAACATAAGCTTAGATAGAATTTTTTTTAAAAAAAGAACATCTAAAAAATTAGAAGACTTTTTGAGGCTTAACAAAAAAGAGGTTGATAATTTTACTCAACAAACAGATGCGTTAATCAACAAGACTAGAATTGTTCAAGACGAACAAGATGTTTTAAATACTGTAAAAACTTTTAACAAAAAAACTAGAGACTTTACAGAAAAATACAATGAGTTTCGTTTGTTTGCGGCTGAATTAACAAAGGAGTACGATCAGAAATACTCTAACATAACACAAGAAAATCTTGATTCAGATCCCGCCTTAGCAGAAAGTTATAATGCATGGAAAGAAGAAGAATTAAAAGCAATAAACTTAGAAACTAAGCTTAGGGCAGAAGCAACAGATTTAGGCAGTAAAGGCGCGTTGCTTGATAAGCTTGCTGGAGAATATAGTGAAATGCAAGCTAAACAAGGAAAATGGGCTGGCGCGTTATGGAATAGGATAGCAAAACTTCCTGAAACACTTGCATCATTTGGCGCGGAGCAATCCGTTAATTCCTTAAGCTATGTTTTAAACAAAACAGGTGGCTTGATGCAAAAAGAAGAATACTTGTCTGAGCTTATAAGAATAACAAGAGAAGAAGGATTAGTTCCTGAAGAATATCAAGAACCTGGCGAGTTAGAAAAGTTAAACGAGAAACAATTAATTGAAGCTTTAGGAGGAAACACAAACGACTTTAAGTTTGTAGCAAATAAGATATTAGACTTCGCTATACCGCAAAGAACAAAGGGATTAGAAACTGCTAAAATCACAACCCCCTTTGATTACGCCAATTCAAAGATTCTTGATTTGGGAAGAAAACAAATTCTTCAAGGAGCACCTTATGATGAAGTCGTTGAAGGAAGATACAGAAACCCATTATCTGCTGTTGCCGCTTCTACAGACTTAAATCAAGGTATAAAAAAGTCTATAAAAGAAGGTCTTGATTTTTTGAAAAGCGATAATGTCACAGAGCAATGGGACAATGCTAAGTCAGAGAATTTTTGGGGAGGCGCAATTTTAGGAGTGGCAGAGTCTTTACCTATTATGGCAGTAGGATTAGCTGGGGGCCCTATGGGTTGGGGAGCAACGACTGCTGGTATGTTTGCTCTAACCTCCGAATACGCAGATCAAGAAATGAACTCTAATCCTTTTTTTGATGATATTAGCGAGTCGGAAAAAGCAACAGTCAAGTTACCTATTGCAATCGCGGTATCAGCCCTAGAGTCTATCGGTTTTAGAAATATTTTAAAACAAAAAGGTTTTTTAAATTACATTGTAGGAAGAGCTATTGGTAAAAGCGTTAAGAACACATCCTCAAAAACATTTCAAGAAATTATCAGGCAAGATATAAAAGGACTTACTTCTAGAGGTCTTTTAACATTAGGTGCGGCAGGCGCTGCAGAATTTGAAACAGGATTCGCTCAACAGATAGCTGAAATTGGAGTTAAAGATATTTATAATGCTCAAAAAGAAACTAGAGCTTTTTCTACCCCAGAGACCTGGAGAGAATATGGGTTAGAAGTTGTTAAAGCTGGTGCGCAAGAAATGATTGGCGGCTTTATAATGGGGACTCCTACTGCCGTATCCAACGCAGTCGCTTCACAAGATGTAGCAAATTTAGATGACAATGTTTTTTCAGTGTTTCAAAACATGATTAAAGATGACGAATATAAAAGTATGTACGTCTCTAAATTAAAACAAAGAATAACAGACCCTAGCTCTCCTTTAGATGCTGAACAAGCTAAAGCAGAACTTGAAACGGTTAATAAAATAGAGTCATTGTTTTCTAAAATACCCGAAGGATATAATGTAGGTCAAAAGAAAAGAGCACTCGAACTTTTATATCAAAAAGAAATACTTGAAAACGAAATAGAGAAGGAGGATAAAGTTTTATCTAAAAGAAAGCAAGAGCTTTTAAAACAAGTCAATAACGAACTTGGATCAATAGATGTAAATACTATAATAGCTCAACAAGAATCATTAAATAAAGAAGAAAGATGCCATTCAAGAGTCAAGCACAGAGAGCGTGGATGTACAAGAACAAGCCGGAGCTAGCGAAGGCGTTCGAAGAGGAGACACCACAGAGCAGATTACTGCCGAAGAAAGTACAAGCCAAGAGGGGCAAGAGCAGGATGTCGAAACGCAAGTCGAGGAGGTTGCGCAGAACAATATAGCTGAACAAGACAGATTAGATATTGATTTATTTTTTGATGAAACTAATAAAGAAACGGAAGTCAAATCACAAAATCTTGTTATAAATAAAACAGATACTTCTGAGGGTGATGCGACAAACCTAAAAAGTAATGTGATTAATATTGCTCAATTAGGAGCAAAGGCAATATCTAAAGTTTTGCCTAATGTTAAAATTGTAATGCATCAGACAAACGATCAATATTTAAAATACGCCAAGCTTGGTGAAGGTCGTGCAGAATACAACCCCGAAAACACAACTATTCATATTAACCTTTCTAAGGCAACAAACACTACCGTACCTCACGAAATATTTCACGCAGTCTTAATGGAAAAAGTCAAGACTGACCCCGCTATTGCTAAGGCGGCAGAGAGAATGGTTTTATCTGTTCAAAAAGTTGTTCCGAAAGACAGTGAGTTAGGTAAGCGTATTGAGGCATTTGCTAAACAATACGAAGGCCAATTCCAAAATGAAGAAAGGTTAGCTGAATTAGTTGGTATCCTTTCCTCTGAGTATAGACAGCTAGATAAACCGTCTAAAAATATAATAGTTGAATTTTTAAAGAGCATAGCTAAAAAATTCAGTATAGACATAGGCGTTGATTTTGGTAAAGAAGATGCTGATGTTATAGATCTGTTAAATGTAATATCAAGAAAAACTAAAGAGGGTGAGGTTATTGAGGAATCAGATATTCAATCTTTAGAACAAGAAGATCAAGGCTCTGAAGGTGATGTTGGAACAATACGAGTACCTAAGCAACAAAAAATAGAAATTATTGATGCTCCTAGTGTTGAATCAGACTTAAGATCTTGGGTTAAAGAACTTGTTCAAGTTATAGATATAAATGAGCTAGAAGGAAGAAGATTTGTAACTAATATGTATGATTACACTAATGCAGGAAAGACTGATTTAGGTAATGGTTACAGTATAGATTTATTGGGAGGCCGCAATTACGTACCTATCATTATGCTTAAAACAGGTAAAAAGTTGGGAGATGTTTCTAATCTTGCTGCGTTTAACTCAAAAGCTCAAGCTGAAGGTTTTATAAGAAATTCAGTACAAGGAAAAGCTAATTTGTTTGCCCCACATTCAGGGACACTAAGTGGTTCTTGGCAATTTCAACAACACATATTTGATCAATTAGTTGATTTAGTTCTTGATAATAAAATCTTAACAAAAAAAGAGCTTATTGATTCATTTAATTCTGGTTTAAAATCTACAGGTAAAAGCGGAGGTGTAGAGGCTTTAGCTATCTTTAATGAAAAAAATAAAAGTAAATTAAAGAACTTAAATAGGTTTAAAAAAGATCCTAAAGAATTAGTTACTTTATTAAATATTGAAAATAATTTTTCACCTAATTTAAGAAAGATATTAAACCAAAAGATTGCATCTAATAAAAAATTTCAAAAAGCGATTGGGATTAAAAATTTATCAGAATTTCATCAAAAAATGATGGATCCATTAAATAAGGGAGTTGTTGGTGGTGAAATTATGACGTTTATTGAATTTGACCCATCAACATTTGAGGTAGTAAAAACAAATCCTAATGATGTAGACCATCACCCTTCTTTTGGTTGGGCTGTTAAAGCTAAAATTAACAGAATACTTCAGCCTAATAAATTTTACAAATCTTATGATGTTACAGAAATATATACTAAATACAATACGGACGAAACTGTAGTTTCAAAAAATATAGATGAAAAATTCAAAAGCTCTAATGTTACGTCTAGTGCCGGGGCAATTCCTAAAGTAGCTACGGTTTTACCTAAAGCGCAAAGACAACAAAAAATAGACGATAATTTATCTAAAGCCTCTGGTAGAACGCAGAGAGAGAACACTAGAGGTAGCTACGTCAAAGCCGCTAACATAATTAAAGACCGGGAAATAGAAGGCGATGTGTTAGACTATGGCGCTGGATTTGGCGTTGGAACAGATGCCATGACAAAACTGTTAGGTCGTAAGGTTGATTCTTTTGAAATTAATACTGAAAATTGGAAAGGCAAAGCAAAGCCTACTTACACTAGTGCTAAAGACATAGATAAAAAATATGATTCTATTGTTTCTCTTAATGTAGTGAATGTCGTTCCCAAGAATGTCAGAGACTTTATTGTTACAGATATTTTTGAAAAACTTAATGAAGGAGGGACTGCAGTTATAAGCTCTAGAGGCTTTAAGGGCGATGTGGCAAATGCTAAAAACTTTGAGCCAGGTCTCGAAGAAAAAAGTTATTTGATAAAAGTTAGTGGTGATCAACAATACCAAAAGGGATTTGATGGTAATGAACTTGTAGACTATGTACAAGAATTGCTTGGAGACAATGCTATCGTTGTCAAAAACAATAATTTTGGCAAGACAGGGGTTGTTATAACTAAAGGCCCTCAATCTCGTCAACAAATAGAAGAAAAACCATCAACGCCTAGTAAACAAAAATCTATTAGAGATTACATAATAGAGGGTAGAGACGGTGGATTTCAAGATGATGTAATTAAGGATTTTTTAATTAGAGTAAAGAAATTCTCTGTTGCAAAAGTCAATAGTTTAATGAAGTTAAATGTTGACATACTTTCTAAAATGCCAAAAAGCTTTGGAAATATCCAAGGGGGAGCGAGCGCAGGTTTAAAGCTATTTAAAAGGATACGGGACTATAAGCAAAAAATCACGGACACTAGTGAATCAAGTGATAAGTTAACACCAAAGGAGCTTAAGGATAAAATCAATGCTTTTATAAAAAAAAGAAAAGAACAATTAAAAGCCAATAAGAAATATATTCAAGAGATTAAAAAAGATCAGAGTGGAAACTTTGTTGAAATGAGTGAATATGTTAACAAGGCTAATGCTAAACTTAAAAGAGACATTGAAATCTATACTGAAAGACAAACTAAAATTAACGATTCAAAAACCCCTATTCTTACTCAACAAGAAATCATGGATAAAACCATCGAGTTTCTAGAGCAACAACCTGAGTACAAAGCCGCATCGACTATTGGTGGTAGATTAATAACTAAAACCATGTCTTCTCAACAAGCTTTAATGTTGGCAGATTTACAGAGTGAAATTTCAATTAGACCTAGCGAAAACATTAGTGAAAAAATAATTGAAGCAAAAAGATTAGTTGCTCAAAGAATTACCACTCAACAAGACATATCTAAAGTAAAGTCAGCTCTTAGAAATTTTTTAAGAAAGTCACTACCAAAAGAGCTTTATAGCAAAAAAGAAGTAATAAATTTAGTTAATAAAATAAATATTGCAAAAGAAGAAAATTTATCAACTTTACTAAAAGAACTTGAAAGTTTTGTTATCGGTAAAAACATAGAGACTCTTAAAAATAAATTAGAAAAACTTCTTAATATTTCTCTTCAAAAAATGGAGTCGGGAATAATAAAAGGAGACAAGGTTGACAATGCTACTAGAAAGCGTCTTCAAAAAATAAAAAGTTTATTTATAAAAGCGAAAAATCCTGATAAAGAAAAAATTATAACCCAAAACACCGAGTTATTAGAGAAATTTAATCAACTTAATAAAATATCTAATCCAACAACTCAAGAAATTCAAGAGATGGTCAATCTAGAATTAGCCATGAAATACAATAATCAGTTGATGTTAGATGATAAAAACCCAGTAAAAGTAAGTGAGCTAGACACTATTGTCAATAATCTTAATCAGATATTAAAGTATGGTAGATCTGCTTTGGCTGAAGAATTACGTAAAGATCGTGAAAGAGGTGAAGAACAATTCAAAATCGGTTATCAAGCAATAATTGGTGATGAAACATTAAATGTTGATGAATTAACAGAGGAGGATTTAATAGACCAATCTAGAATAGCTGAAGCGGACACGAAAAGAGAAAAGAAAAAAAAGACAAGAAATATTTGGGCTAGATTTTATAACAACATACGAGAATTTGATTTGACATTTGCTGCGGGAGAGGCGATGGATGGCTTGATGGCTAGGTTAGATAAACTACCTGGGGAATTATTTGGAGGAGCTCTTCAAGAAATGTTTACAGATAAAGTTGATGTTGCAAGCCGAGAGTTTAAGGAAAGAATGATGCAATTTGAAGATGATCTTCAGATAGAGTTAGAAAATATTTTTGGTGAAAAATGGAAAAAGAGTGCGAGAAAAAACCAACAAACTCAAAAGTTAAATATTAAAATTAGAGACACAAAACAAGGCCCCTTGTATTTAGAAGACTTAAGTCAAAATCAATTAGCTACTTGGTATAACGCATACAAAAACCCTGATAATATTCAATCATTTACTACCTATGAAATGTGGGGTGTGGAAAAAATAAACCCAAGCGACACGGCTGATGAAAAGAAAAGAAAACAAGCGATAAATAGCTTAAATGCTAAAAGGGTTATGCAAGAGATTGAAAGTAAATTAGACCCAAAAGTAAAGCAGATTGCTGATTATTTAGTTGATGTTTTATATCCTGAATTATATAATCATTATAACGAAGCATACAGAAAAACATATAGAACTGACATGCCCTACAATCAATATTATGCTGGAACTATATCTAGAGAAGGGGTTGAAGAATCAGAGTTAGATGTATTGAGTGCTTTAGGTCAGTCCTCAATGTATAAGCAGTCCGTTAGAGCAACAGGGAACATGTCAAGAGTAGGAAGTCAAAAGCCTATAATTGCCATAGACATGATGAATGTATTAAATACATATGTCAATCAAATGGAATACTTTTCTGCTTACCAAGGTGTGGTTAAAGACATGGGTAGATTCTTTCAGAATAAATATACTAAGTCAGCAATCATAGACATACACGGATCTGATATTTATAATTTAGTGAGATCTATTATTGAGAAAATAGCAGCTAGAGGAAGTCAACAAAATTCTTTTGGGGCTAAAGCGGTAAACTCACTAAATAGTGCATTTGTTTTGTCAAGGCTCGCCCTTAGCCCTGTCATTATGGTAAAACAATTAACATCTTTATTTACATATATAGATAACATAGGAATAACAAATTGGTTATTATATTCCGCAAAGAACAAGTTAGAGCAAAGAAAAATATGGAAAGAGGTTTCTGAAAATTCTGTTTACTTAAAAGACAGACAAAGACAAAGCATCTTTGCTATTATTGAAAGTTATTCTGAAGAAAAAATGAAAGAGTTTGTCCCTCAACCAACAAAGCAATGGCTTATAAATTTTGCTATGTGGACTACTAAAAGTGGAGATAGAAACGCCATACTCTTAGGTGGATTACCAAATTATTCATACTACAAAGCGAAAGCTTTAAAAAATGGTAAAACGGAGGAACAAGCCATTAAAGAAGCAATTGTTTTGTTTGAGAGAGATACAAAGAGAACCCAGCAGTCTCAGGATCTTCAAGATAAAGATTTTTTTCAAACATCAGACCCAATAACAAGAGCTTTAAATATGTTCTTAACGACTCCTAAACAGTATTTAAGAAAAGAAATTATAGCCACAAGAAATCTCTATAGAGCAATGAAAGGAGAGGGCTATAAAGGCACGATATTAGAAAACGTAAGGAGCCTTATTTTGTATCACGGATTTATGCCTTTGTTTTTTCAATATGTAACAATGGGACTCCCCGGAATACTTAGAGACAGAAGGGATGATGATGATGTAGACTACATTAGAGCTATGGTTTTGGGGAATCTAAACGCTTTATTTGTAGTGGGTCAACTTGCAGAAATGGCTGTTGATGTATTTGCAAACAAACCATGGGCGGGAGAGGGAAGT
>TARA_R110000772_G_scaffold183689_3_pt1 | contig 12963 bp, 3 predicted proteins | sample TARA_R110000772 | Tara Oceans TARA_R110000772 (sample SAMEA4397948) | marine metagenome | biome: Polar Biome; feature: [SRF] surface water layer (ENVO:00010504); material: water (ENVO:00002006), including particulate matter (ENVO:01000060) such as... | depth 5 m | reverse complement strand
CTTTTTTGGTTACAGGAACTTTTGGGTATGGTGCCCAGTTTTTTTTGTTCCTTATTTAATCAAAACTAATAACTCTTTTTTTAATAAGTTTTGTTTTATTTCTTTTTTTAGTTGGTTTTTTATTACTATCATTACCCATTATTTTCCATTTTGGCCAACCAGAAATCATTGCTACTTTTTGCCACCAATCTGATTCATCTGCTAAAGCAGCTTCTATATTCTCGCCTTTTGAATATAATCTATCTAAAGGTATGTTTGTTGTTGCCGAAACAACTTTAGATAAAGATTTATAAGCTGGATTATCTAAACTAAAACCTTTTTCGTATATTTCTTCTCTACGTTTTTTACTATCAAAAGCCCATGCTGCTTGTCTTAGTCTAGATATTTTAGAACTAATAGGTGGCGAAAATTGCATCAACTTCCATACTGAGTCTGTATACTCTGGTCTATCTCTACCAGATCTTTCGTATATATCCATTAAAAAGTTTTTAATAACAGAAACTGCAGCTCCAGCAACTCCTAAACCTCTTAATTGAGAGTCTAACATGCCATTTGCAACGCTAATATATTCAGCTTCTTTTTTGTCATCATCCTCGTCGTCATCTCCAAATCCTAATCCAAGAGCAGCTTGCTGAAGCGCATTGAATATTATGTTTTGAACAAAAGTGTAATATATTATTTTACTTATATTTGATTTAGCATCACCTCTCCCGTTGACTAAATCTTGATAAGCTCTTTTAGTCATTCTACTATACTGCATAGGTGTGTTAGCAAATGCTAATATAACTCTACCTAACGTACTAGCTTGTTGTGAAGATATTTTACTTGGATCAGAAGATTGTTGAGATTCTTCAGCAACTTCTCTAAATTCTAACATAGCTTGAGCCTCAGCGTCTTGTAAAGAAATACCTTTAGATGTTAAATCACTAACTCTATTTCTAAAAAAGCTAGCGCCACCCATTGATATAGCAAAACTATCAGCAATTTGAGTAGGCAAAAAACCTTTTTGTAACAAATAACTTATAGCAGCTTTAGCTTTGTTCTTAGACGTAGAAGCAGCATTTGCTATTTCAGATTCATTTATATCTATTTTTTGACCATTACGCCTGTCAACTAAATAATCAGAGTTCATTAATCTAGCAAAGTCTTTCCAGTATTGTTTTTGATTTGCAAAAGCAATACCTGCTTTTAAAGGATTGTTAAAACTCCAGTTGACAAAATTTATAGCTGATATAGTTTGTAAAATAGCAGATTTAGTATTAAAAAACATTATAGCACCAACAGAGCCATTTATATAGTCTAATATTTGATTACTTAATCTACCACCAGATTCTAATCTATTAGATCCAGCTTTCATACGTGCCAATGAGTTTTCTATAGACTCTCGATATCTAGTTCCATGTATTGCTTCTAGCTTATTTAAGTTAGCTTCACTAAATATAGCATCAACGTTGTTTTGCCATTGCTGCAAGTATTTAGTTCTTTTGTTTTTATTTAAAGTATCTAGTAAATCGGTTGTTATAGTTCCAACTAACCAATTCTGATTAGGCTTGCCATAAGTATCTCCTTTTAATATAACTTTTAATTGATCAGCAAAGTTTTTTAATTCTAGATCAGCCTCTATAGCTTTGTTTATATCGTTTAAATCAGTTTTAGATAAACCTGGTATAGTAAAACCCTCTTTGCTCCATAAGTAAACTCTTACAGCTTGCTCGTTAGTAAATCCACTTTTATTTTTTTCTCTTAATCTTTTTGGAACATTTAATTTCTTTTTAATTTCTTTAAAATCTGCCATTAAATTTATCCTATCTTTAGATAAGCTCTCCATGCCTTTAGTATAAGGTCTAATAGTATTTTGCTTAAACCAAGCCATCTGTTTGTCACCAATTTTTCCTTTTCCAAGTATAGGATATATTAAACCTAAAAAATCTTCAGCAGAAGGAGGTATCCAAAATTTAAAATTACCTTTACTAGCGCCTATAGTTTTAGCTTTAGCTGACGAGTACTCTTTAAATGCTTCTATACCGGTGTTTTTTTCAATAATGTTATTAAACTCGTTGCTTAATACGCTATATCTAATTTTAGCTTGTTGAACTTTAGATTTTATGTCTAAAGGATTTAAAGCATCTTTTACTGCTTTAACATTTTGATAAGCATCATCAGCAAAATAAAAATCATTATAACCTTCAGCAGCTTTACCTATTAGCCATTGTGCTTTAGCTTCACCTGTTGAGTTGCCTAAACCTATTATATTTTCTTTTTTAAATTCTAATCCTTGAGATTTTAAAAATTCATATATAGCTTGTTGTGCTTCTGGTGCTCTTGCTGTTAAAACAAATAAATCTTCATTACCTCTTGCTTCTTTTATTTTTTGCGCAACATTAAATAAAGGTCCACGCTTTCCTTTAGTTACTTTATTAAATTCAGAAAAATCAAATACATAACCTTCGTCTAATAATTCTTTACCTTTAGTAGCAAACTCCTCAGCGTTTAATTTACCTTTAGTTCCATCAGGCGCTGTAAATAATACATCTGATTTAGTAGTTGCTAATGTATCGTCAAAATCAAATACTCTAATTTTTTTAACAGGAGCATTAGGTTTTATAGAATTATCTAAAGCTTTAGTCATTTTAATAGAACCATCTACCATGTATATGTTATTTTCATTACCTGGCATAACATTAGAAGGTAATAAGCTTAGCCTGTTTTTAGCTTCAGTCTTTTTGTTGTTCATCAACTTATAAGCTTTAGCAAATTCTCTACTTAAAGGATCTACTTTACCATCCTTCAGGCTTTTTATAGCGTACTCTACTGATCCAAAAGTTAAACCATTATAATACCTTAGTAAAAACTTAGATAAATCTTGTAAAAACCCATTAGGCATTGTTTGTTGAAAACCAAATTCTTTTAAAACATTGTCCATACTTTCTGGTATTAGAGCAACGTGATAGTTGTCAAAAACGTCATCAACGCTGATGTCTCCTTTACCGAAATAAGCTTCTAGTAATGACATTACAACAACCTCCGCAGGCATCATATGCTCATAAACTATTTTTTCTTTAGTATTCAAATCACCTACAAATATATACTCAGCGTTAGCCGCGGCTCTTAATACTGCATTCATGTTAGACTTAAAACTAGCCATATTCATAGCTGTAAGTATAGGATCATTTTTTCTTTTCAAATAATCCATTCTTTCTTTTATTCTAACTCTTGCTTCTTCAGCAAAATTAAGACGTGTTTTGTATGCACTTTGTTCTCCTACTTTTTTTATTTCACTTATAACAGAAGAAGATTTTTGAGCTGGTGTAAAAGTATCTAAATTAACTACTGAGTTATTGAACTTGTCAATTACTTTTATTTTGTATTTAATACTACCTTCTTTATTAGTTTTACCAGGTACAGCTACTATCTCATATTTATCTGATATTAAATTTAATAAGTTATCAACAAAGTCTTTATTATTTTCAAAAACTTGAGCTCTGTTAGTTTCATTACTAGGATAGTTATCTTTTCTAACAACAACATCTTGACCTAAGTCATTTTTCTGTATTGATATATCAAATCCACCATCACCTATTTTGCTAGATGATTTTAAATGTTGACCATCCCACTTTATAAAATCTTTTATAACATCTAAAGGATCTTTACCTGCTTTAATTTCTTCTTGTGCTTGTTCTAAATAACTTCTTCTAGCATTATTTATATATTCTGGATTTTTATATATATCAGTCATAGATTCTTTTATATCAAAAAAAGCTATTACTCCTGGAGATTCAAAATCAAACTCTAAACCTTTTAATATCTCTTGCTCTATATCAACTTTTGGACTAATTTTAAATTGTCTGTTATAAGCCTCTACAGCTCTATTTCTAGACTTTAAAACAACGTCAGTTATTTTATTAGTTATATCATTAACTTTACCACCTAGTTCCAAGCCTTGTTCGCTTATTAAAGATTCATTTATATATTTTTTTAAATTATCTTTAATTATAGATTTAACAGATTTAACATCTAGTGATGGGTTTGATATTTGAGAAATTATAGACGGTATTACAAATTCAGCTGCAATAAGAGCGTTTGGATTTGTTTGTAATATAGTGTATCTAATATTTTTAATACCTCTTTCAACGTCAGCGGTTATTTTACCAACCATAGTGCTGGGATCAGGTCTATCTAGTATATCTTGACTTCTTTTAAAACTTTTAGATATTTCATTTTCTTCAACAAAAGATTTAGCAAATTTCTCTAAACCTAATTCCGATGCTATTTGATATGCTAATCCTTCTTGTTTGCTTTGAACAGGCGAGCCATTAGATTTAGAAAATTTATTTATAATATTGTTTATATCTTCTCTTGTAACCGTAGGCTTTAACCTCATTTTTTGAGGTTGTGAAGTCATACCTGTTTCAGCCATTGTATACTTATCTATAGCCTTACCTTTCCAATCTAAAGTGTATTTACCATCTACAGATTTCATAACTATATTAGGCATGTTCTTAGATAAATAACCTATAGGTAGTTTTTTTACTATAAACGGTAAATTTTTTCTTAAATAAGGAACGTAATCACCTTTTTTACCCATCTGAACAACTATAGCTCTAGAAGCTGGACTTAGTGAACCGCTAGTTGTTTTACCTAAATTTTGTTTTAGTTCAGATATAAATGGTGTTATTGTTTTATTCTTGCTAATTTCCTCATAAGGATTTGTTAATTTAGTGAAATTAACTTTAGAAACTTCATTTTCAATAGCTTTATTAGCTTCCTCTGATAGCTCTATTTTATCTTCTAATGTATACTCTTCTTTAGCTTCTTCTATTGATCTAGATTCTATGTCTTGATCTTCTGAAGCTATTGTATCAGCTAAAGTTTTACCACTATCACCAATCTGCTTGTCTGTGGAAATTGTTTTAGGTCCTGTTTTTTTACCAACAGTACCTATTTTATTCATAACTTGAGAATTGACCCAAGCAAATAAATTATCATTTTCTTTAGGGTTAAAAGTTATTAGTAGATTACTCAAATAATCTTTAACATCTTGTATGTAATCCTCTCTACTTCTACCTTTAGTATCTTTAAGCTTGTTACCTATTAATCTATCAAAAACAGGTCCATTAACAGCTGCATAAGCCGCGTCAAAAGGACTCATCATTCTGCCTTGAAAATCTACAGTTCTTTTGGTTTGAAAATCTGTTTTAGACATTTTAGGATTTATCCAGTCGTTCATTTCTTCACCTCTAGTTATTATAGACATTCTAGTTTTATCTTCTATAATTGGAGCTTTAGCTTTTAATTTACTTTTTTTAATTCTTTTGTCTTTTTTATATACTTTGTTGTAATCTTTTACAAAGTTAAAAGCATCTTCAGGTGTTTTAAGTTTTAAAGAGTTTCTAGTAACTTCGTCAAAAACATTTTTATTGTTGTAAACAAAGTCATTTATTGAATCTGCAAATGATTGCCAAAAAGATTTATCTTGCCTATTGAAGTCTATATTTTCTTCTTGCATTTCATCACTGAGAGTTGTAAAAACCTCTTGATAGTACATGTTTTTATCGTAAGTTCCTTCTTTTAATTTCTCTTTGTATTGATTTAGCTTGTTAATTATTCTATTTCTAGATCCTTTACTTATTATATTTAAATCTGGGTTTGTTATATATTCTTCTAAGCTTTTACCTAAAGTTTCTATTTCTTTCTCATCAAATGAAGAATCCAGAACAGCGTGCAGTATTTCATGAGAAATAACACTAGCACCAGTCGTATCGCCTTCTGCTAGCGCTAATCCATAACTGCTAGCTACTACTTTATCATTTACTACTATATATTGCTTTCCATTTATCTCTGGAGTTATAAAACCAGGATTTTGATCGTTTATATCTTCTTTTATAGCATTGTAAACGTCTGGGTTGTTTTTAATTAAAGACTTAGCTGTTTCATCATTGTAGTTAATTACCTCTATATCTGAATTTAACTTTTTATTAATTAAACCTGCTCCAGCTTTAGCTGTTCTAGATATTAACTTAACATAGTCTTGCATAGTTATTATATCACTAGACTTCATTGGTTTTCCTGTGCTAGCTATTTCATTAATTTCATTTTCAATCTTACCTAATAACTCGCCTGATTTTTTACCATTTGTAATTGCTTTTTCTGCTAAATTTCTAGTTTGTATTAAATCAGATATTCTTTTCCTAGCATTAGTTCTATTTTTTCCACTAACAAACTTAGGTGAATTACGCATCAAAGAATTAGTTTGATCTACTATTCTAGCATTCTCAACTATTTTTTTAGCCTCTGATGGAGTTATTTTTTTTCTCCCAACTAATCTATTTGTAAAAGCTCTTACATCGTCATAGCCATAGTTATTATCTGCAATAAAATTAAGATCTTGAAGTTTCTTAGCTAATTTAGTTTGCGTATTTAAGAAATTATTAAATGCAAGCTTAACTGCTATATTAGATTGAGTTCCAGGCATTCCACCTATCATTTCGTTTAATATTTCAGTTCCTACAATATTTCCGTCAGAAGCTAATTGAGCTCCAAGCTCTCCACTGCCTTCAAACAATGGCTCTATAGCTACACCTTTTAAAAATTGCTGGCCTACTTGTTTGCTAGTCGTTGCCAATGGATTAACTAAAGCTCCAGCAACTCTAGAGCCTATGAAATTAGCAACAGCTATTGGAATACCTCTTTTAATACCTCTTTCATTTGCTTTAGCAATTATTTCAGGATTTCTTAAACCTTCAACAATTTGATCAGCATCAGTTAAATCAATACCAGCTTTAGCTAATTCTTCTGAGTAAGCGCTACCTAGCTCCATGTTAAAACCAGTTAAAGCTTGCCAAGTTGCCAAACCATAACCTAATCCTGTTATGGCACCTGGTAAAGCTCCCGCACCAAAAGATGTAGTACCTCCAATAACACCTCCAGCAATTGTGGATGATCCAATAATTGGCAAAGCTATGTTTTTACCGGTTGAAGCAAACATAGCCATTGAATTACTAAATAAACTTAATAAAATTTCCCCAGGATCTGTTCCGAGTATTTTCATTTGCTCTTGTACTGTAGTTGCTGATTGGTATCGCTCCCATGTTTCTGAAGTTAATACGCCTTTTTGATAAGACATTTCTTCCGCAACTGTTTTTGCTATACCGGCCATCTCCTCATCATCATTAATATCAGCTACACCGTAAAAAGTTTTAACCAACTCTTCATTAACTTCTCCTTGACTCCAACCTAGCTTTAAGTTATTCAATACGCTTTTAAACTTACTATCTTCGTATTGACCTCTATATTTTATTAAATCGTCAAAAGCAAGCATAGAGTTTATAGTATTACCCATATTAGATATTTGAGCTTGCTTATCACCTACAGAACTAAACTCACTATATATGTCATTAATAGGGGTTATAGTTTGTTGATAATAAGTATTATATCTATTAATAACGTCTTGAACTTGATCTAACTGTGTTTGAGACTCTGGTTCAAATTTATTTAATAAATCAAAACCACTACCAGTTATTTCTATTAATTCTTGTTCAAAACCATTTAAATTGCTTTCTATATTTTTATTTACTAAATCAAAATCATTAATACTGTATCCGGATATATTTTCAAACTTTTTTGAAAGTTCACTAGAAGTGTTTGCAATTTCATCCACTTGCTCTACAATATTAGTAGATTCTTTATTTTTAAATTTATCAAATAATATTTTTTCTTTTACCTTAACTTGGTAAATAGCTTCGTTAGTAGTTATATTAGCTAATCTTTCATTTTGATTCTCTAGTTTTGTTTGGTAACTTAATGGGTTTATTTTTAAACTACCATCTTTTTCAAATATATTAGGATACTGCTCTATTTCCTGATCACTTGGTTTATAATCTTCTATGTTATATTTGTTAATAACGCCACCTGATCTAGGAGATATTTTTTCAAACTTAGACAGTATTAAATTATCATTAATAAAATCTATCTCTTTTTGATTTACTTTACCTTTATATTCTAAGTTTTTTATTTCATCATAGCTTATTCCTTCTGCCGCATATATCTTTCTACTTATACCTTTTAATAAATTTTGTTTCTTCTCCTCATCATTACTAGCCGTAGCCTTGAAAAGATCTTGCATGTAGTTATCATCAATGCTTATATCTTGTATACCTTCTGAATAAACTGAGTTTTCTCTTTTATTTTTATCTATAAAAGATTTAATTGAGTTCATGCCTTCGCTAGGATTGTCTAAACTAAAAGTTTGATTTATATCAGGATCTTTAGTACTTATAACCTTTATAGCGTCAGAACCAGCTTCAGCTTCCTCAAACATAAATCCCCACTTCTTAAACTTGCTTTCTAAGTCTTTAACTACAGTTTCTTCTAAGTTACCAAAAAACCCACCTATATCTTCATTTATTTTATTAAAGTCTTTATCAAAGTAAGAAAAATCTTTTTGTTTTTGAGTTTCTGGATTTTTTGAAAAAAATTGAGTCATATCTATATCAGACTTATATTCGACATCATCCTCTACGTCTTCTATAACTTCTTCAGCTTCATCTATTTTTGCATTCTCAAAACCAATGTCTTCTTTGAAAATATCAAATTCTGGAATATCAAAATCAGCACTTATCATGCTATCTCTAAATTCAGAAAGCATAGACTCATCTTGCATATCTATTTTGAAAGTTTCAAAATCTGGTAAATCAAAAGCTTGTGAACCGTTATTATATAGTTCTTTTAATATCTCTTCATTCATATATTAAGTCTTCTTAGTATAAGCTGGTTTTTTATTATCTTTTTTTATATTTTGCAAAGAAGTGTAATTCAATATAGCGTCTGGATATTCAGAAGCATTTTTTACTACTTCCTCATAAGCTGAAGCATAGTGATTATATAAATCACCTAGCTTTATAGATGGCTTAGACAAGTACTCTTCAACTGTGATTTCACCATAATCAAATGTATCTATTTTAAAGTCATTAGGTAAAGATTTAAAAAAGTTTATAGCGTTTTTACTAAAATTACTACCTGGATCACTAAAACTAACTAATTGCTCATTATTACTTTGAGCTTTAGCATCAATTTTTAACGCTTTTAAATTAGCTTTTTGTATTTTAATTTGCTCAGCACTTTTAGCACCTGATGCTTCTTGTTCTTTTCTAATTCCTGTTAATCTTTCTATTTCTGTTAAAGCTTCATTTTTATCTTTAGCCGTAGAAAACCTATTATCAACCATTAAATTTAAAAGCTCAGCCTCTCCGCTAGCTGAACGATAATTATTAATAACTATAGTTTTACCAGGTTTTTCAATAGGTTTTCCTGATGGTTGCGGGACAGCATTTTGTTCCTTAAAAGTGTTCCATTGAGTTTCGTCAATAACAGACCCATCTTCACTTATCAATGTAACTCCAGCAGCATCATTTATTATTTTAGATTCTTTTTTAGTATAAGCGTTTTTACCTGTTGACTTTTCAGTTATTATGGTAAGATCATCGCCATTAAAAGTAATAGATTTTGGCTCTATACCGGAAACTTTACTAATTTCAGTGTTTATTATATCTTTTATAGCGTCTTGATTTACATTGCCGCCTGTAGTTAAGTTAAAAGCTGTTTCTAAAGCATTTCTTTGTCTATCTACATAGCTAGTTGGTGAATTTAGTTTAGCTGCAGCAGCATTAGCTTCTTGAGTAGCTAATTTATTTTGCTCAAAATTTAATTTGTCTTGTTGAAGTTTTAATTGTTGTCGTTGCAAAGGAGTAATTGAAGGTGCTAGTTTTTGTTCGTTACTAATAACATCATTTTTAGGGCCCCAATAATCATCAGCTTGTTTAGCCATTAGTTTCCTAGCATCAGCTTTTTGAGTATCTGTATCTAACCAAGGAGTTCTTTCTTCTTTATCTATATTTGGCCAATAAGACATCATTGAGTTTTTATCTTCAAAAAAAACATCCATAGCTTTGTTTAAATCTTTCATATAAAGAGAACCTTCTGAAATATCAAATTTATCTTCAACAACTGTTTCAACATCACCATTAGAAAGCCTTTTTTGAGTTTTATGCTTAACCATGTACTTGCTTTTATTTTTCTTAATCATAGTAGCTACAATGGGTTCTACAGCTTTAGAAAAGTCTTGAACAAAAGTAATAGGATATTCTGGATTTTCACCAGACATAACATCATTTAATCCTTGTAAAGATATTTCAGCTCCATTACTATGAGTAACAATACTTTGTCCGTTTTTAACAGAGTATTTAACCTCTCCGTTTTTATCTTTACTGTACATATCTTTAACCAAAGTAACTATATTTGCTGTTCCTTTATCTAGCTCTTCACCAAAAGGAACAACTACGGCACCTACACTAAAACCGTCTTCTGGAGCCTCTTGTAGTTTTTTATTCAAAGCGTTTATATTTGGAACAAATTTACCAAAAGTATCTAAAACATTATTCATGCCTCCTATTTCCTTAGCTCCTGCTACTTGGTCTATATCTCCTAACTTCATCTTAGAATTGATCCTAGCATTGTCTACGGCTAGCTTATACATTTCATCTCTAACAGAATCATCAAAAGTTTCAGAACCAAGATTTTCATTTCCAGTTACTAGCTTTATATTTTCAGCTATCTGGTTTTGTTCTTGCTTTTGAACTTCGTCAATTCTTGCTTTTTGAGTTTGCCACTCTTGAAGCTCCATTCTGTAGTTAAAGTCTTTTTGCTGCTTAACACCTAAAGCGGCTTCTTTGGTTAATCCACTTATTCCAGATAATCTACCTGGAGCTATTGTTTTTATTCTTGGCATATTTAATCAAAATTAATTCCACCCCATTCACTACCTTTACTAGCGTAATCGGGTCCTAGTTTATCTTTTAAAATCTTTTTTCTTCTTAATATTTCTTTTTGGTAAACGTCAAAATCCTTTCCTTCTGCTTTAGCTTGATTTTGGTTATACGCTAATTGACCTAGCACTTGTCCATATCCTGTTGTTGTTTGTTTATAACCAGGATAATTTTTACCTAATGTTGGATTTGTCTGTATTCCAAGTTCTCTTTCCATAGCTGTATTACCATCACCACCTCCATCATTTGTAGGTAAATTACTAAGATTTACTCCAGGCGATTGATCTTCTACTACTACTTCTTCAACACTATCGGTAATATCTTCTAATCCGCTAGACGCAGCATTTTCATTACTATTTAAACTTCTAGATGCCTGTAAGCCTAAGCTACCTAACGCACCAGCCATATCAGCTGCTCTTTCACCGTAGCCAAATTGTTCAGTTCTTAATTGATCAGCTTTACTTTGTTCGTAGTCCATGAACTGACCTTTTCTTTGCATTTCAGCATTTTGAACCATAATCTCGCCTTGAGCTTTTAGTTTTTCATTGCCAACTTCTTGTTTTTCAATATCAGCAGCTATACCTGCTTTACTTTTTAAAGCTGCTTGAGCAAGTGCAGTAGCTCCACCAGCCGATGCTCCTTGAGCTCTTAACGTATCTAATGTATTAGCTAAAGCTTTGTCGGTTTCTTGCATTTTTATTTCATTAGCTTTGTTAGCCACGCTTAAGTTGTCATAAGGATTATATATAGGAGTACTCATATAGTTCTTCATGAGCGAATCAACTCTAGTCTGCTGCTTTTTTAAATCGTTTTTAGCTTCATTACTTTTTATAACTGCCATAACTCCTAAAATAGCAGAAGGCATAGCTGCTCCTAATGTGCCTAGTAAGTTGTAAGACTCTCCTTGAAATTGATTTTCAGATCTTTTATCGTCGAAATATGTATCTTTTTCTCCCGCCATTTTTTAATTTTTTATTTACCTTGATGATATTACAAACTCAGTTGAAACAGCAAACAATTCTTTTGTTCCTCCAAAATTAGTTGATGAATCTATTGACATTTTTACTGTAGCAAAATGGCCTTTAATACCAGTCATTGATGATCCAAATATTACCTCACTTGATTTTTCTACACTATTGTTTATTAAATTAGCTAAGTATTTATTATCTTTTCTATAAAAACCTGCTCTTAATAAAATACCTTTGTCACTATACAGACCTTCATCGTAACTCTTAATGACAGCAGATGTATCTCTATCAATATCTTGCATTGATTGATTTGATGAAATATCTCCAACTATATCAGAGCTAAATGAATCAACTTGCCAACCACTGCTTCCTTCATAATTTACAGTTTTAAAGTTTTTGTAAATAGAAGGATTTGCATTGAAAATAAAAGTTATAGAAGAACCATATTGAACACCGTAAAAATTATTAGTGTTTGTTCTTGAAGGATTATCATAATGTAAATACAAAGAACTGTCTTTTGTAGAATAAAAATTGTTTTTTAAACTAAATACAAAACCAGGTCTATAAGTATAGAAAGTAGTCCAACCTCTTACTGATTCATCAAAGGTAAGTGTACTATAGTAATCACTTGTTTCATCTATTGTTTTACTTCCTGAATTTCTTTGTAGCGACAAAACATAATTATTTTTATAATTATCAAAACCGCCTTGTATCTTGTCTTTTCTATAGGTTTTAAATCTAAAATAAGGACTTATTCCAGTTACTGGTAAAAAACCGTCTCCAATTCTACCTGAATCTAAATAAACCACAGATCCATAACCTGTTATAGTTCCAAAGCCTGTTACAAAAACGTTTAAATCTATCCAACTATTCGGATCAGTATTATAATCCCAGTTAACTTGAACTTGAGAACCAATGTCAGCCTCTATAGTGTTTATGTTAAAAACCCCTAATGATACAAAATTACCTAAAGGAGATTCTACAGGAGGATCACCAGGCACTAAAGTAAATGGTCCTTGAGTAATGTAACCTGTATTAGTATTATAGCTTATAAGATACGGCGATGAATATACAGTTACTTTGTCTGATAATTTAGACAATTCATCTCTAAAGTGGTCTTTCATACCATATTGAGATATTTCAGTTAAACCGTCTCTAGATAGTCTTAAAACAGA
>TARA_R110000772_G_scaffold33245_2_pt1 | contig 12981 bp, 22 predicted proteins | sample TARA_R110000772 | Tara Oceans TARA_R110000772 (sample SAMEA4397948) | marine metagenome | biome: Polar Biome; feature: [SRF] surface water layer (ENVO:00010504); material: water (ENVO:00002006), including particulate matter (ENVO:01000060) such as... | depth 5 m | reverse complement strand
CAACTCAATCGCTGCGTATACAATTGAAAAATATTGGTCGTGTGATAGGTTTAAGCCTTTTAATGTTTCTTTAAATTTGTCTATTGGTCTCATAATTATAATTTATTAATGTAAATGTTAGACTGTTCTTTTAAGTAATCCATATCGATCCATTCTAATAGCTCGATGGTGTTTAATATGATTGTTGTTTTTCTGCCTCTTTCGTCCTTACCTATTAAGATAGTTTCGTTATCGGTTGTCGATGCGAATGTGTGAATGTCGTTTAATCTTCGTGTTTTCATAATGTTTGTTTTAATTATAAAGCAAATCTACAACCGATTATTCATATAAAAAAATAATTTCGTATATTTGTTGAAAATAAAATTATGCAAAACACATTTGAGTTAAAAGAAAGTGATAAGAAAGACCATTACCATATGGTTATAAACGGGCTGAAATTAGGAGAATGGGACACCGATGATTTACGGCACTTCATGGAATGCATCGATAACCGTTTACCTTGGAGACAAAAGAATGTACCCGAAACATATTAGTATATGAAAAAATTAATATATGTATTGGCTTGCCCTTTTACAAAAGAGGTACATTACGTAGGTAAATCTACCTCTGGCATGTTACGTCCTTCTACTCATTTAAAAAAATCCCACTCTGATAAAATAAAGGAGTGGGTAAAAGAGTTGAAAATATTAGGTCAGAAACCTGATATAAAAGTTGAGTGTTATGTAAGTGAGCAAGAAAATATTGATACTATCGAAAGATTAGTTATTATAAAATATTTGAATAAAGGAAGTCATTTGCTTAATTCAAATTTAATTACACCCGCTACGATTTTACCTCCTTTAGATGAATGTGATCCAGAGGGATTAAAAGTTATAGCAGAATTTGTAAAAGCTAGAAGAAAAAAAATTGACATGACTCAAGCTGAATTTTCAAAAAAGTGTGGTGTAGGTATTAGGTTTATAAGAGAACTAGAACAAGGGCAAAAAGACAACTTTCAAACTAAGTCAATAAATCAAGTTTTAGCAATGTTTGGATATAAAATTAGTATTGATAAGGTACAAAAAAACCCCTAACAAATTAATGCTAGGGGGTTTCCTTATATGGAAACTTTTATAATTCCATTTTTACATTGAATGCTACTTTGCCACCAAATACAACACCAACACCGATAGCCTCCTTCTTACCTCCTTGCATATATCCCATTGCATAGCTCTTACTGTTTATGCCGCATCCTGTTGCCATTGAAAAGATAGCCCTGGTTTTACCGAATAACCAATTTACAGCCATATCTGTATGGTAATGACCTGAGACGGTACTAATCATATCGCGCTTTGCTGCCATGTGTGGCTTTCCACTTTTATCGCCATGTACATAACGAACATTGTCATAATACACATCAGTAACAAAATTCCATTTAGGGGTCTCTAATACCTCACTAAATTCTTTAATCCATTTACTAGGTATGTTTGATGTTTGCGCTTTACGTATGATAATACGATCATGATTTCCTAATGTCACATCTGCGTTAGGGAATGCTTTGTACCATCTGGATAGTTTTTTAATAGCTAAATCTAATTCATCAGCACAACCCATCGCTTCGTTTGAGATTTCGTGATAAGAACTATAATGAGCATCTATGACATCTCCAATAAATACAACTTGATTACAATTATAGTTTGCATAGGTTTCTTTGCAAAATTTTAAATAACCTTCCAAACAAAAAGGCTCGTGTAAATCTCCTATTACTAAGATTCGCCTTTCGTCTTTCGTTAGGTTTTCAAATGCTTTTTTCTTATTACCTTTTAATCTAGGTCTAAAGTCTTTTCCCATAATTATTTAGTTTAATTTAGGGCAAATGTACAAAAAAATAACTACTTACGAATTTTTTGTATTTTCTCTAGTGAACGCCCGCCAAAATAAGCCGCATAAATAAGTAATAATAATGAAGATAATAAGTCGATCCATTCGTTTTCGACTGTGAAAGTATCAATAGACGAATCTAATATTATAAATATAGCTAGTGATAAAGTAAGAAATGCTAATGCGATAGGTCTTATGTTGTTAGGCAACCAAAATTTAGAAGATAAATCTGCCTCCCATCGTTTAGTTACCTCCTGAGCCTCGCTAATATCCATTTGAATCATCGCTAACGCCACATCTTTATCTTTTGATGTAAGACTATCGTCTCCTTTTATGCGGTCTCCTAACGCGCTTAAAGCACTAACGCCTGTAACTGTGCCAGCTATCTTTAATAACTCAGGCGATACATCAACTACCCCGCGCAAGAAGTCACCTATTCGAGTAGTGCCGTTCTTATCCTTATAATCGCCCATTATACCGCCCCTATAAATCGTAATATCAACCCGATTGCGAAAAGAACTACTATCACTTTAAGTGCTAATCCAACTTGTTTATCTAATTTGCTTGACATATTTTTATTTTTTAAACATTCTTAATTTTAAAATCCATCTATGCTTACTCCAACCGCTATGAAGGTTTAGTCTACCACCTAAAAAAGGTTTGTTAAATGAGTATCTAAAGTATTTATAACTCATAACGTGATACTTTGCGTATTGCTTACCCCAAATAGTTTCATTGCAGAATGTTAATCCATTAGTTGCTGGCTGTGTATCGTTGTGAATAACCTCAACCGCATACGCTGTGCCTTGTTTAGGTGCTAGTACATGCAATCTAAAGTTCCAGTGGCTGTTCCGTATCGCTAACCATATAAAAGCCTCGTATAGCTTTCTAAATACGTTTGTATTATAGTAGTCGAACCCTCTGTCTATCCGATAACCTAAATCACCGTATGTATTAGAAATGTAATGTCCTTCGCTATCATTTAGAAACCACCAGAATATTCGTGTTTTACGAAATGCAAAGTATAAAGGAAATAGTACAATTCCTAAAACATACATTAATCCATGAATGATACCAACTAAGAACCATCTTAAAATAGGTTTATTTTTCATTACACTTTTTTAATTCCCTTGTTAAGTCTTTAATCTGGTTTTTAAAATCTTGCTTTTCAATCGCGTGTTCTAATCTTCGCGCACCAGCCTTTTCTGTCTTGATATTATTATCTTTATTGTTTGCAATTTCTACCATTTGCAAAGTAAATGTATTACTTATGAATAGTAAAGACGCAACTACTGGAATAGTTTTAGCCCAAGTAAGAGTAATTTTCTTATTGTCTGTTGTTATTTCGCCCATCTCGCTTTCTTGCCTCTTCGGTCATAATGTACAAAACTTTTATAAAGTCCCAAACCGCCCTCAGAAATATCACCGCAAAGTATCATCGCTTCGATTAAATCATATAATTCTTTTGGTGTATGGTTTCTGCTTGTTAGGTCACTTGCTTTGCCGTAAAGATGCTGCGAATTAAAAACTCCACCGATAGCCCGATTATGGTCAGGGCTTCGATATGCTGAGTTTATGTGCATAGCACAACCAGCAACATCCCTTATCTTTTGCAAATCACTTGCCAACTCAATAATATTCTTTAAAACATCGGCTGGCATTTCTGCACCGTCCTTAGAATTGAATTCGTTTAAACTAAAATTTCGTGTGAGTTTCATAAATCAAACATTTTTTTAAAATCTTTCAACTGTTCTGGTAGTTGCCCTTTACGATCCATTTCATCAAAAACTAATGTGAACGCTGTTTTTAAGCTATCAAATTTAACGCTCAAATCCTCAAGGTCATGCTTTAATTTTTGTATTTCTTCATTCTCCTTTTTGTTAGAGTTTGCTTTGCTTGTGATATAAGCAACAGCCACGCCTGTTAAAGAACCAAAAGCGATACCAATTAAACCATATATGTTATTTGCTACGTTAGTTAGTGTCGCTGTCATAGAAGGTAATTTCAAATTTATCAATTATGTTTCTAAAAAAACCTCCTATACTTGTACTCTTCTTTATATCGTGAAGTAAACAAAACGCACCGTAAGATGCAAGACCAGCGTATATACTACTCACAAGTAATAGTAACGAATCAAGGTAACTAGCCTCATAATTCCCGCGCGTCATTAATACAATTCCACTAATACCAAATATCATAAATAAGATATGCCTTACAAATTTAGGTAGTCGTACTCTTTCGTCTAAAACTTTTCTCATTACTCTACATTATACCAATTACCGTTATTATCTAATTCGACTATAACCCCGTCTTTTGCAAGTTCTGTTTGCCATTGCGCAAAATTAGTATAGTCTTTCATTTTATTAATACCACTATCCATTCTTTGATTAGGAAATACTGAGCCGTAAGCATCGGGATTAGTTTGCGCGTTCAACTTCTTTATAATATAGTAGGTTTCTACTGATGGAAAAGCTATTGTATTTTTTGCCATAATTTTAAGGTTCTAATCCGCCATCTGTTATCGTCCAAGTTCTGCCGACACCTGTTAATAGGTTTCTTGCTGTTTCACCTGTTGCATTATATAGTGAACTACCACCATGAAAAACAATGCTATTGTTAGGGTTTAAGTTTTCTAAATCAACTAACAATTGACTGTAGCGCGTTGTGTTTATAGTATTATTTAAAAACATACTTGTACCAGCTGTCAAACTTGATAAAGTCATTCCAGAAGGCAAATCAGTTAACCCAATTAAGTAAAACATAGCGAAACCATTAGTTAATAATGGTAAAGTCATTCCACTTGGTAATGCAGATAAAGATGAGCATTGATAAAACATTAGCCCGCCATTAGTTAATAATGGTAAAGTCATTCCACTAGGTAACGTAGCTAAAGCTCCACATCCTTGAAACATATTTGATCCATCTGTAATAAGATTTATATTATCAACATCACTAGCAATGCTTGTTAAGTTGTTACACCCAAAAAACGCACTCCCCTGAGCTACCCCTCCAGCTGCATAATCTCCCCATTCCAAAACTCGTAAAAGTTTTAGTCTATCGCCCCCGTTATTAAAGAATATTAATGGGAAAGTTCCTGTTATATAAATTTCATAAGTACCAACACCACTCGCAAAAGTAATAGTAGTCGCGCCTGTTAATCCTGTATCACTTTGACCATCTGATGTCGTATAATCATATAGAAAAGTTCCCGCGCCCACAGGTATAGTAAACTGGTCTGTGCCAGAAGTTCCCGCATTATCGCTTTTAACTTCTAATGTGAATTTAGGTGTTGCATTTCTACTAGCAAACATTAAGAAACTTTTAAAAATCATACTACCCTATTTTATCGCTTAATGCCGTTGCAATTGTGGTTTCAGTTGTTATACTCGCCCCGTTATATTGGAAATCAGCAAACGGTATAATATATGGATTGTTAACATTGCTTATATCTGTCAATGTGTAGTTTGTTAGTACTACCGTTGAATCTATAAATTCCATACCAACCCATGCCGCATTCCAGTATTCAACCTTCGCGCCTCCTACGTTTATTTTTAATATGTTGCCTTCAATTAATGTGTTTACTGCCATTTTATTTATTTTTTATGTTATTACTAATGTACCCCCGTTAGCTACTGTTAATTTATACTCTGTACCGTCAGGAGATTTAAGAACAATCCCAGCACCGATACCATCTAACATCATTTCAGTTACGTTAGCATCTCCCAACTTCACTTGATTACTTCGTGTGGGTTGAGCATCATACCCAATACCTGTTGAGTTTGTGTAAATATACTGGGGCGTGAAAGTGTGACCCGTTCCTAATTGGTCTGTTGTGTTAATCGTTTGTCTTGCACCTTGTAGTCCTGAGACGGTATTAGCATCTCTTATATAAAGCTGATAAATAGTAGTATCAACTAAACCTCCTAAAGCTGCCGTACCCTGAGTAAAAAGCACATTTACCCAAGTACCATTTGCTCCAAAGCCATGTGTCGCTATTGTTATATCTTCGGTTGTTATGTTTACATCAGTTCCCGCAAAAGTCTTAGCACCACCACTATTAGTCGCAGTATTACCCCCAGCGTTTTTACCTAAAAAGGTTTGTTTATCGCCTATATTTTGATAACCAGCCAAATGCCCAACCGAAGTTGAATCATCTCCGTTATTGCGTGTACCAGCACTATATCCTGCTGATGTTTGGTTATCACCTATGTTTTGATAACCCGCACTAAAACCTGTTGCTGTTTGATTATTACCTGTGTTTATAGAGCCAGCCCTATATCCTGTCGCTGTTTGTATAGCGCCTGTGTTTGTATTCCCTGCCTCTTCACCAATGGCTGTTTGATTATTACCTGTGTTTTGATACCCAGAACTAACCCCCATTGCTGTTTGAGTTGCGCCTGTATTTTGATACCCCGCGTTATATCCTGTTGCTGTTTGACTACTCCCTGTATTTTCAAATCCAGCGACCACCCCTACAGCTGTTTGATTTACGCCTGTATTTGTGTTTCCAGCTCCATATCCTACCGCTGTTTGATTAGTAGCAGCAACGTTAGCATTTCCAGAAACTTCACCTACCCATGTAGAAAAATAATTAGCTTGACCGTTCTTAGCTAGCTTTAACGCTTGTGCGCTATCTTGCATATAAGCCGATGCCTCATTGATATTTATATTACCAGCAACATCTAATGCTTGCGTTGGTGTTGTAGTTTTTATCCCTACATTCCCCTCAGTATAAACAGCATCTAGTGGATCGTCCCCGTCAATAAATTTTACAGTTATTTGATTTGAAGGATTCACAACCGAGCCTTGTATAACAATCCAATCCAACTCAATAATTGGTGTAGTTATAAATGTTATCTCAAACTCATCATATTGCGTTTGCGTTCTTGTATTTGGTGCAAAAGCACTTAAAGGAATTTGTATTAGTTGCCAATCTGTATCTGATTGCACAAACCCATAATCTAACAAGTTTAATATAGTAGACGAGAAATTATAATAAAACCCTGTACTGTTATCACGCAACTTAAATTGCATAGCAGATTTAGGCGTTAATCCCGCTGTTATTCTTATGTAAAAAGATAACATTTCCGCAGCTACATATGTATACAAAGATGCTTTAGTCCACTCGATTGTATCTGATGTGTAAGCTGGCAAAGTAATTGCAACCGTTCCAACTGCGGGGTCTGTATTATCGGCGAGGTTTGCTCCAGCGGGGGTATCGGTTATATCCCACTCAGCGGTTTCTCCTAAATTTTCGTCATATATCACCTCTGTTACAGCATCTGTATCTGTTGTGGCTAACGCTGCAATAGTTCTAAATGATATTTCTACCTGAGTAGTTAAATCAATCGACGGTTTGACGGGGTTCGCTGCTGGCGTTCCTGTAACAATAACTATCGATGGTACAGGAGGTTCTGCTGCTGTAACCTCGACTACAAAAACATCAATACGAGGGTTAGTCGCGTCTGCTGTTGCTTGTGTCACATCAGCACTAACAGGCGTATCTAAGTATTGACCGTTAATAATATAAGCAGTTGCCCAAGCGCGGTACGTTAGAGCCGTTCCTGAGTAAGCTATCCCGCCTTTTACGATTGCATTTCCGCCCAGCAAATCTGTAAATGTTGGTAGTCTCTCAAATTTTAACTTTCGAGTAAGACCATCATCACTTAATTTAACGATAGGTACTTTTTGCTCACTTCCTGTTAAAGTAGTTTCGCCAACATCGCTTAAATCAGTAAACCCACCAGCAAAAGGCGTTCCCAATAGATTTAACTTTGTTATCTTTTTAGTAGTCCCCGCTGCGTTTGCTGAAGTGTCAGAAATATCAATTATTTCTAATAAGTCACCGTCTGCTGGTGTTGTTAATGCCGTTTTATCACTTAATCTTTCGTCTGCCATTAGTTAAATATTGCGTTATTACCGTCTTGATATATTTTATTGTTACCATCTTGAAAGATGTAATTGTTTGGTATTGTTGGGGCTACTGAAACAGGTAAAGCATCCATAAAATACGCTTGATTGTCCTCTAATCCCGTCGTGCTTACGCGGTAGCCATTGAGTGTGCTTTGTTCGATACCACTTTCATTCGTTATTTGACATTCTAAACCATTATAAAGCCCTAATACTCTTATATTTTGCTGTCTATCGATATAAAAAATACGTATATTTTGCCGTAATAGTTTATAAAGCTCATTTGTTACCTGTGTTTTTGGTAAATCAAAGCTAAAAGATTGATCCCACTTCTCAGAACCACCCTCGAAAGTTGCGTTTTCTGTAAACGTTACGTTTTCCGCTGCTACTGAGTACACTGTTTGAGTAGGAAACGTCGTTAATTTTTGCCCTGTTACTACTATTTGACTACGAGAATACTTATACCAAGGCACTATGTAGAATATTTCAATCCCACCTAGTAAATCCTTACATTGTCGCGTTATGTTTGCTGTTATACTCATAGATTTACCACAATTCTGATTCGTCTAACCCTATATTACCGCCAAAGTACCAACCGCCTGACAATTTAATGTCCTGAGCGTTCACCTCATCCTGTGAGCGTTTAAATTCTGCTATTGTATTCTTGCATATCCATTTCTCAAAACGTATAACATACATCTGAGCCATTTTACTATACTTATCGCTGAGCATGCCCGCTTCCTCTTTATCTACAACCTCAGTACCTTCTGGTGATACTTTAAATAAACCGCCATTTGTCAAACTATAACTAGCAATTTGTAAGTAACGTGCAACCGCTTCGTGTTTTGTAATGGGTTTCACAAATTCAGTATACAAAGTGGAATACAATCCTGTAAGTGTTGCAGCTTCCGCACCAGCTAAAATAACATCGTACAATTCTGAACCTAATAATGGTTCTATAACACTTATCTGAGTTTCTGCGATACTGAATAAAAACTTATCAATATCAACATTCCCTCCCATTATTGTTGTGGATGCTACTTCGCTGGGCTGTATGAATAAAAAGTCTGCCATATTATTTATTGCTATGTGGTGTTATCGATACATCACTATCATTAGTCGGTACAAAATAACCTCTTCGTCTTGACTCACTTGTACTTATTGTTTCAGCTAAAGGACTACGAGGGTCTAAACCGCTTCCTTTTCTTAGATATATCTCTCTATTCCATTTATGCTTACAAGTTCCATTTGGATAAGCTGCGCTTTGTCTGCCTCCGCCTTTCCATTCCCATATTGAATAGCTTCCACCGGGATTAGATTTACCGCCTTTCTGAAAACCATCATTAACACCCGCTTTATTCATTTGGATTATATCTTCTTTGCGATACAATTTATTTGCAAGCATCATTTTTTTACAAAACATTCTCTCAGGAAATGGATTCCCTACGTATCTATAAAGTATTTTAATATCTTCGCTATCTTGCTTGCTTTTTGCTAATGGTCTTGCCGTTCCTGTGCTAGTTGCAAATTTCAACAATCCAAATAAATCATCGTCTGTTTTATAGTCTACTTCAGAACCACAAAGTAATTCATAATCTTCTAACGAGTCTTTACCCATTTGAATTAATGTATCTGCCATTTCTTCGGTTGCGCTATTATCACCGCTCATACAAACGTGACTCTTTAACTCCGTTGGAGCTGCTTGCGTTGGCATAGCTAACGGTATAAACTCCAAATCCAAGTTGATACCATATTGTACTAATACGTCCTCTAAAGCGTCTGTAATCATTTTAGATTTGCTCTTAATAACATACTTGTATAAATCAATACGCGCTTGCTCCATTTCTTCAGCCGTATTACTAAACCCACTAGATGAAATGATTCCCACTATTGAAGGAGACGTGCAGCGATTTGCTGTTAATATTTTTTGTACTGCATTTTCTGAGAAACTTTCGTACTGCTTGTGAATGTTATCCGGTACAGGAAACACCTCAACTGTAATAGCACCGCCATCTCTTGCTTGAAAGTTCATTACAAAACTACCAGCATTAGAACTACCTGTTAATTTAGCTTTTATTTGACGCTCTAGCCTATCCTTTTCTTCATCGCTTAAATCCTTACCGTCTGGAATATTCAAAATATAACCAGCTGATAGCGCATTTTTAATATATGAAATATTTTGATTTGCTATCTCTCTTTCCATTTCAGCGTATACCAAACCGCCACTATAATCAACAGTTGGAAAATAATTTGCACCACCCACCGTATAAGGTTTGATGCAATAGATAGAATCCGATTTTGATTTACCACTAAAAGCCTCGAAATTCTCAGGAGGATATTTATTAGTATTTTCCCAATTTCTAGAATACCAATACGATTCGATTTCGCCATCTTCATTCTCGATACTAGGTACTACAAAGTTTTTAGGAACGTGTACAATCTCAGCAAGATCACCGCCCTTAGTTGGAATGACTTGAAAACTAGCTTCTGTAAATATCTGAAAGTCTGTAATAATCTTTCGTAAATCGTTATTCTTTAATATTCCTTTTAGCTTTACCCAATCATTTAGACCGCTTGCTCCATTTGTGTAACTCAATCCGCCACCGTAGATAAAGTCTGCGTATGATTTATGAACGCTCGATAAAGTAGAGCTATCGTCGTTCATATCAATTAGGTACTGATAGAAACTATTTTTTTGCCCGTTTAAAACCCAGTTGCGTTGTCTATTTTCAACAGGCAAAGGCTTAACGTAAGATGCTAATTGAAATATTTTAATATTATCGCTCATATTATGAATAAAAATATAATCCGTTTGTCAGTTTGTACTCTTGAGAGGTTTGTGAGGTAACTAATACCTTGCCTCTAAATACAACTATACTATTTTCTGTAATTTCGATTTGATACTTAGAACCTTCTGCAACCGTTGCCGTAAATGAGATCGTAAGAATACCGTTTAATATTACGTATGTATTCGCGGGTGTTGTCGTTACCTTTGTGCTCTCATTGTACAAACTTAATACTAATGCCGTAGTAGGATAAACCCTCGGTATTAAATCAATTTCGTGTGCTGTTACGCTCGGTAATAGTATCTTCATATTATAGTAACGAGAAAACGTTGTTTTCGTGTCACAAAAAAACCCTATCACATATGCAATAGGGTTTCCAAACTAAACAAAAAACTATTATACTGCTGTTGTTACCGCTAAAAATGCTGTGGTTGTTGCAGAATCGAGTATCGGAGCAAGCTGTGCCTCTTGTGCTATACCTACTAAAGTGTAACCACTAGCATCTGTTTTTGCGCCGCCTGTCGTTGCTGTTACATTCCATTGCATACCTTCTGTAATTCCTAAAGCGTGATAATTCCCAGCTCTATCTTTTACAACACATTGAGCATTCGAAGCTGCTAATAGATTAAACTCAGCGGCATCTAAAGCCGTCATCTTATTTAAAACTACTGTAATTGTCTGTGTATTGACGCGAGTTCCAGTTGATTTATCTGACACCATCGCCTGTTCTAAAGTAGAACCATCACCTTGTAAGGCATAACTAAAATTTGCAGTTAACGCAACATTCATTGCCGTTGCTGCTCCAGCTACAACCGTAAACGGTGCATCCATATCATCGTAAAGATATATCGATGAGTTACCCGCGAGTATATCAGTACATTCTTTACCCCTTGATCTTGTTAAATCGCAAGCCATATATTTATAAAGTATTTTGTTAAATAGGGCTCTAAGTTATTTTAAGAGCCCTTTTAACGTTATTAATTAGGCTGTCGTGGTAAGTAACCAAACTACTTCGTCACCTCTGTAATAGCCCATTCCACCAGAATAAACTACTTTACCGCGGATTTGACCCGTGAGCAAGCCGATTTCATCTTCGTCTACTAAAGAAAGTTCATTGTGATCTGCTTGCAACCCTGTTGCAAAAATTAAGTTAGACTTCTCAAATACGATTATCGTATTGTCTGCCAAACCGTTTACCTCTGTTAGCATATAGCGTCCAAATTTCGCTTGTTTCTCTTCAGATGTACCATCATTGGCTTGTCCTAAAGAAATCATTTTGAAATTATACGCCTGGAATACATCAGGAGATACACAAACCGTTAGAGACTTGCGTCTAATCTTAGAAGGTACAGCGGCTAAAGCTGCTTTCAAATGCGCTTGTACGTTTGCTTCTGTTGTTGCTGCGTTCAAAGCTGTAATTCCATTATTTGCTTTGATGACATCGCCATCGGCTGCAAATTGAACTACAAAACCATCTCCGATTTCGCCATCTGTTGCATTAACACCGCTCCATATTTCAGCATCTACTTTCTCAGCTTGAGAAGCTAAAACCTCAACTTGGATAGCTTCCATAATGTCACTAGGTGCATTAGGATTTGATGCGCTTCCGCCCATTGTATCACCAGACCAAGTTGCTCTGAAATCTTCCTTGCAAATTTGCATAGGGTTCATCACCTTTTTAGGTTCGATAACCTTGTTAGATAATGTTATTGAACCTTGAGGTGCAAATCCGCAAGTATAATCGATTGTACCATCTGCGTAAGCTATCTTGCGTAGATTCATTTTGTAGTTCACGTTTTCTGCGACTGTTACCAATCCCAAACGTAAGGTATCGGACTCTTTAAAAGCTGCGCCAATTATTGCGCCCGCAGCCGATCCTGCATAGTTACTAGTTACTGTTGTTGTAGTTGCCATATATCTTTTATGTTATTATTATTAATTCTATGCAGTTGTGAAACTAGCAGCTACTGAAAACTGACCAGCTAAATACCAGTTAGTACCGTCACTTTCTAAAGTGAACCAATCGCCCTGAATGGATTTTGTATGTACTACTGTTAAAGTAGTTTCTGCCGATGCTAATTGTACTAGTCCAGCCTCTGTTACACTACCGTAAACGATAGCTCCTGTTGCTGCAACAGTCCACGCAGTTGTAATAACGGCAGCCGTCACTAAGAACTTATAATGTAAACCCGCTGCTGGAGCTGGTAATACTATAGCCTCTCCAATTGCATCGAGTAGGATTGTTTTTCCGCTATCGCTTACCGTTAACGTTGTGTCTGCTGTGACAGATTTCTGATCTGCATTTGCGTCTAATTGTCTGTAAATTGTGCTCATATATTAGTTTCTTAGTGATTGTAAAATTCTATCTTTTGCCGTCATTGGCTGCGATGGTGCTGATACTATTTTCTTAGCAACTGGTTGCTCT
>TARA_R110000772_G_scaffold196376_1_pt1 | contig 12981 bp, 11 predicted proteins | sample TARA_R110000772 | Tara Oceans TARA_R110000772 (sample SAMEA4397948) | marine metagenome | biome: Polar Biome; feature: [SRF] surface water layer (ENVO:00010504); material: water (ENVO:00002006), including particulate matter (ENVO:01000060) such as... | depth 5 m | reverse complement strand
GAAGAGTACGGGTACCTAAACTTATCCCTAATTATAGCCCCTGCTGAAGTAATAGAAGCACTAGACGCAGTAGTATGATAGTCTTGGTCGTTTTGACCGTCTCGGGTCCCATCAACGTGAACGCGGAGTCCTGCATGACGAGTAATTCTGGCTACCTGAATCTCGAAATCGGTAAAAGGGCGATACTGATTTAAGCCTATAACATGCTGAAAAGAAGTACCTGTAGAGGTATTTCCTTTGTGTACTATATGTTTTCCGTGTTGCGGATAAACATTTATACCGTCACTCCAATTGGTGGACACCCCGTCAATAAATATTTTTATTTCGTACCAAGCGTATGCATTACCTCTTTCAGATTTCCTATTTCTAATTGTCTGAAGAGCGGGATACTGTATAGTAAAACTTACCTCGTCTGCTTCGGCAACCAGAGCAGTATTAGTCAGACCAAAAGCATTAGCGGGCAGAACGGTAACGCCCGCGGCTCCATCATCATTACTATTTTGTCCTTGGGGGTAGCCTCCAGAGTCTAAAATAGTAATACCTCTAGTATCTGCGTATGATTGTTTTAGTTGTTTTAGTTCTGCATTGGTTATGTTGGACGGGTCCCCGTTTATAGCTACGACTCCGCCTACCCCATTTACAGGGTCTAAAGCGTTTTGGAATAGACTTCCATCTACAAATTGAGCACTAAACTTATCTACTTTATTAAATCCCGGTGCCTGCTGCGCGTCGTAAAACCCGGTTTCCTCCATAAGTCCTGCCGGTAAGATTTTAAACTCGTAAGTGCCCTGAGCAGGTGTACCACTATCTCTTAACGTTACCCCCGTACCCGTAGTTCCGGTTCTTTGAATACTGGATATAAAAAACCCTTGTCTAAGAGTTAGAGTATAGTCTTTTGTAACATCAAACCCGTCATTTGCAAGGTTGGTCATAAACGTAAACTGGCCCTTAGTATTATCTGTTGCACTAACTGTAAAGGTTCCAGCTAACTGATACCCGTCAGTAGATAATATATGCCGTCTTTCTCCTGCTGCTGATGCGGCATTGGTGTCCCAAGCTGAAGCACTAAATGTGCCGCTAGACCGCTCAAGAAATATATTACTAACACCGTCTGTGGTAACTATGATGGGGTTAACAGTAATAGTTACTACTTGGTAGTTCTGTATCTGTAGTACCCGGTTTTCCTCGCTAAAGCCCTCTCCAGTGTTGAACCCCGCGCTACTTGCTCCCACTAGAGAAGTTCCTGAAAAAGTAATTTCGGGGAAAAAAGCGTCTCCTTTGCCGTCTGAAGTATAGGAGCCCGCAAACTGGGCGTCTATAGCAGGAGAGTCATTTAAATAAATACCCGCCTCTTCGCCTACTAAGCCTTTAATAGGACCTTCGCAGATGAGGTCAGTGACATTAATAATCTGCTCTTTATCGCCAGATTGGGACGGGCCGCTTTGGTTTACAGGTAGGCCGGTGGTTGCATTAATAAATCCAAACATAAATAATTTCTCTAATTAAGTACCAAGACTAAGGTTGGCGGGTATCGATTAATAGACTAGATTAGCGAGATTTACGCTATACTTTAGGTACTGGCCCATATTTATGGAGGGCTGTACAGGGGCTGTTCGTGCATTATCGGTAGCAGAAGCAGCAGCAGCGGCAACTTGTGCGGCGGTTAAACCTGCCGCTGTTGCATTTGCCTCTGCTGCTGATGCTGATGCTGCTACTTGGTCCTCTGTAACAGCGGCAGGAGAGGTAGCACTGACATTTGTAAAAGCCTGACTACTATTTCTAATTTCCATGCTAATTGGGCGTGCAGGAACTCGAAGTCTGCCATATAGTACAGGAACGGGGTCTCCCTCAATTGCTATTTGTCCTGTACCCTTAAAAAGATAACTCTCTTCTTGGGGGCCGCTATCTACAGAAGGGTCGGGTGCCATTATCTGCTGAAAGCCCACCATAGCTAGGTTTAGTGCTAAACCTGCCACCATAGTACCGGCAAAAGTTAGAGAGCCCGCAGTAGCTGCAGTAGTAGCCGTAGCAGGCACCGCCGCTGTGTACAAAGCGCCGGCGGGCATGATAATAAATAGAGCCGCAAGAGCAAGGGCCGCAAAGATTTTACTCCCCCCGCTTTTTGAGCCTGCAGGAACAGCAGAAATAACCATTGCACCTTCAGGGTACCGAAGAAATAGCTCCTTTTCGTCCGACAGGGGTTTTCCCCCTACTTCGCAGCTAAAGCCTATGTCTTTTTCTACCGCATCTACTAAATACTTTTGAAAGTCTGGAAAGTTACCCCTTAAGCATAGAATTACATCTTTAAAAGATGCTGCATCAATAGTAAACTCTTTCCCGAATTTATCTCCTATCTCTCCCTCTAAAATTACTTTACGCTTCATATCTGTAAATACCTATTAAATGCTTAACCCAAAAAGGATATAAAGATTCTCTGCAAGAGAGCCTGTTTACTGCGTGGTGGAAAAATACATCATTTCCTAAATATACTCCGCAGTGGTTACCTACCTCCGCCTCTACGCTAAAAACTAAAACGTCATGCTCTTGTGCTTCGTCTACTTTTACTAAATTCCACCCTCTTATACGTTCTTCTGTGAAGTAGTCTAAGTCTCTCTCCCACCAATCGTCTTCGAAAGGAGCTCTTGCGGGTATAGTTATATTAGCTTTTTCTATTAACCAATCTCGAGAAGCTTCAAAACAGTCTCGAATACCAAAGGCGTACTCTCTCCCAATTAGGGTGTTTTGTACAGTTTCTGGGTCAACCTTATTCAAATCCATTTCAGGGTACGAAAATATCCAGTAAGGAACTTGAAGAGTATTACAATTATTTATATCGTTTTCAGAGGCCTCACTCGATGCATCTGGGTGGCTATGTACAATTGCTAAAACATCGGCCTGTTGTCTAATACGAAACCAATCTTCAGAACACATCACAAAATCTTCACAGCCCTCTGCTACGTTTCTACAGGGAAACCATCTCTTCTTCCCTTTTACTATTCCTACCACTCCGCACGCCTCTCTAGGATAAGCATCCTCAAAGTGGCTTCTTATATCTTCTAACATTTACTTAAACTTCCGTGTTCCAGGAAAGCCTCCGAAAGGTAGCGGTATAGACGTGTTTAGGCCTGCTGTAGACATGCCTACGGTTGTTGTACCTTGGAATCGAACTTTACAAGAGCTAATAAGTTTTCCGCATACATCTACTCTTTTCCAGTACCCTGCGTTAGATATAGGATTTCTATTTGCGGGAACGGCGACCAGTGCCTCCCAGATTTGTGTGTGGCCGCTTGTGACTGTGCTAACCCTGGTTCCGGCACTTGCAGCGGCATTATTATACGCAGCGGGCAGAGTTACAGTATTATCGTCCTTATCGTAAAATCTACTATTACTGTCCAAGGCCCACGTACAACCTCCTCTTCCGCCTAGATAGTGCCCTTGGTACTCCCACGGACAAAACCTACCGTTTATCTGCCTAAAAGGAAGAGTAACACCTTCAACGTCAAACACAGAAGCTAGTTCAAAGTCTACTAATAGGTTGCTTTCTCCTGCTACTCTGTCTATAATAAACTTATGGGACGGAAATTCAATAGGGGCAGCAGCAGTATCTGTGGATACCTTGAGATACGTAGTTAAAGTACTTCTACACTCTACTATAGTACCCAATAAATCTTCGTTGTTATTGATACCTTCGTCTGAGAGAGTAGTCTCGTCAGGGTCTAGGGTTCTGGATAAAACTGGAATATTGGCAATAGAGAGTGTAGGACGCGCAATAGCACCTCCGCTCGAAAGCTCGATACCCGTTATCTCCAACGGAATAGCTAAGTACTCATTAAGTACAGTACCTGCTTTGTTAGGAAAGTATATACTATCCGTCCCCGCTTCTAGTCCCTTAAAGAGGTATACCACGGTTCCAGAAGGTAGAGTAAAGTCGAATAGCTCTACATATCCCGCATCTATTTCTTGTAATTGTACTGTATCTATTAAATCAGGCATTAGGGTTCATACACTCTTCTAAAGGTTGTTTGTAAGCTATGGTAAAATTCATGCCCATAACTAATATTATATTCGTCGCAGACTACTTTTATAACTTCGTTTGTGGTAAGATTAGTAATAGTAAGATTAAAATTAAGTCCAGACTTTGAGTCTAGAAATGCTGCGATAAGGTTTATTTCTGCGGCATCCCTATTGTTAAAAGATATAGAGAAGGAATCTTGCTTTGTATTTATGCCATCTCGTACTCTTTGCTCGTATCCATCCCCAAACTTAGCTGTTAATACACGATGAGCAACAGCTCTGCTGAGCCCTCTATCCGCTACTATCTCTTGTGCTGCGCTTCCCGTAACACCCTTTAAGGTGTCTACTTCCGCGCCTGAAATTGTGAAACTAAATCCAGCCATTACTACGCTCCATACGGGCTAAGTATTCCACCCGCCCGCTTCTGATTTAAAAGTTCTTTCTGAACAGCGGCTGCTATAACGCTGCCTAAGTTTTCTCCCTGTTTGCCGTTAGCTTGGCTATTTTGCTTTCCATTTCCGTTTCCATCTAAAGCGACATTTACAGTTACATTGTTATTTTGGTTATTTCCCTGCATCTCTACAGGTATAGACCTACCATTTGGAAGAGGTACAACTGCTTCGGTTCCATGAAGAACTGCGGGGTACCCTGCTTGTGCTCCTTTTGCTACGCCTCCCATTGAGTATCCGGGGAGCTTACCCCCCTCAGACATTACGCCTCCATACCTGCCTGTGGGAGCCGCAGGCTTAGGTACTCCTAAAAAGTCTCCAAAGGTGCTGCCGCCTATAAGACTAGTTAGTAATTTAGCTACTAAAAGGTCCGCTATAACTTTAGCAAGAGAGGCTAACATGCTTTGGGCCATACTAGCAAAGGCTTCTTTCGCTGTTATAGTTCCTTGTATAAGTCCGTCAAATGCCGAAGAAAGGCCCGAGACTAGAGAAGTAGCGAGACTATCACTGATAAGCTTCATATCGGTAAGCTCTGCTTTAGCGTCTTTCAGGTCATTGATGTTATCTGTAATATCTTTATTCCCTGCCGCTACTTCCATCCCCGCTACTTCCACTGCGGAAGTTCTCATAGGCTCTACTTGATTTTGCAACTTCTTTACCGCCACGCCTTGCTCTAGGAATACCCGCGCTTGGTCCGCAGTATACTTTACAGGATCAGTCGCTTTCAGCATGATTTCTTCGCGCAACAGCGCTAGCTTAGCGTCAAGTAACGTGTACTCCATATTTATGAGACGTAGTTTTAGGCCGTATTCTTCAGCTAATGCTTTTCTTTTGGCTTCTTCTAAATCTTCAGCGGCTTTTAGGTTTGAATCAGCATTAAACTTGTCTTGGAAGACAAAAGACAGCGCCCCACTATTTTTAAAATCTCTTTGTTTGCGGGCTAAGGCTCTGTCGCTTTCTGCCTGCTCAAGAGCTGCCTTCTCTTTAGCTAAATCTAAGCTTTTTTGGTCTAGGTCTAGGCCCTGTTTCTTTACTGCGTTAACTTCTGCTGCTACGCTTAATACAAGTTTCTGTATCTCAAATGGTTGTTGCTTCTCTAGAATATTTGCTACATCGTTCTCTAGCCTTAATTTTTCCACTAATACCTGCAGCTCCTGCTTCTTCTTATCTATTGCGGTAGAATCCGCCTTATCTCCAACAACAGAGGCTTCGAAATCTATCTTTGCTGCTAGTTCCGTGATAGCATTAATAGTAATCTGAGCTTTGTTTCTTGCAGCAGCAAGCTTTTTCTCAATCGCACCCATATCTTTTATAGATTTTAGGTATTCTTCCTGTGTCTCTAGCTTCTTGAGCTCTATCTTATTCTCGAAATCTCTTGTAGCTAGGTTTTTGTCTAGTATCTTCTGTCTGGCCTGCTCTAACGTCAAACTTCTGAAGGCAATTGATTCGGCTCCGCGCTGATTGTTCTTTATCTCCTCTTCCGTAGCCTTCTTAAGTCCCAGGAACTTTTCAAAAGCTGCAAGCTCGGCGGGGTCGAATGCTACGCCCACTGTTTGGCCTTTTTCAGAGCTTGAAGCAATCTGCGCAATAGAGTCTGCGTACCTAGTTCCGTACTCTATCACCTGATTGTATTGGGACTTTGTTTTTGCCATTTCCCCGCGCATTTTTTCATACGCTTCTGATACCTGACCAACATCTCTAATAGCCTGCGAGTTGGGAGTCAGAGCAGTAGAGAGTACATCCCCCGCCGCTTTAGCCTCTAAAATTGTTTGGCCTATTATCGTTTTTGCCTCATTATAGAAGTTTAGTACGTCCGACCGCTCCTTGACGGTACTGTTTCGGTCAAGACCCGCTAGAGGGCCCGCTTCAAATGTTGCTAGGGCTTTCGATATTGCTTCGATACGGTTTTGTTGTTCTTCTACAGCAGGTGTAGCCTGGCCCATACTAACAAGTAAATCAGTCTGCTGCGTAAACAGTTTGTTGACCTGCTTTACCTTATCTATGTATGCTAGTAGACCTTTATTCTCTTCATCATACTCGTAGAACTTAACTTTGTAAATATTGCTATTAGTCGGTCGAACAGCCTCTGGTACGTCTTCTACATACCCTCCGTCAATATCTCCTTGGGGGATGTTGTTCAACGACCGTTGCACTGCTTCGGCCTTCAAGGAGCCTGCATATTTGCCTGCTTTAATAAATTCAGCGGTCATGTTCTCTACGTTCGGAAACGTAATGTTAGATAACAAATTTGCCTGCCTAATCATAAGTTCGGAAGCGGAACCTGACTTGTTAAAGTTAGCTATAAGTTTGGATACCTCTGTATCTGTTTCCGCTAGCTGGGTGCCGAGGCTCTTAGCATCATTCTGCATGGCCTTCAAGGCAGGGTCTTTAAAGTACTCAATAAATTCTTTAACCATAGTAATTGCTAGGGAAATCATGCCTATAATTGCAACGGCATTTAAGGCTTTTGACATGCCGGTAGCAAGGCCTGCCACTGCACCCTTCATTACCCCTATTACTTTTCCGTGTTCCGCCTGCATTGCTTTAAAGTAAGCTATAACTCGTGCGTAGTACTTACCATATCCTATAGTATTTTGCGCGAGCATTTGTGCGTGGCCTGCCCTAATAATTGCAGTGTGTCTTTTAAACGCTTTTTCGTTCATAGCATATTGTTTGACAACCGTAGAATTACCACTCTTTACGGAAGAAGCTCTATCAATTGCGTTGAGATTCGCGGAGCTGAAGTCTCCCCCCGCTATTTTTTTACCTACTGTTGAACCCCCTGCGGCTCCCATAAGAGCTGCTTTAGAGTCTAGTATCTTCTGTTCCATATTATACATAGCAGGGCCTGCAGGAATAAAGGCCTTGGTTATGGAAAGGCCTAGTATGCCGAACGCGGCGGCTAAAGCTGTTACATTGTCCGCAAGGGCTTTTCCAAAAAACTGGGCGAAGGGATTTATGAATTCCATAAGGTCTTTTACTAAGTCATCAAAAGCTTTTCCAAGTCTAGCTATTTGATTAATGTTATCCGGTACGTCATCAAATTTCTTGTTTCCCTGCTCCAGTACCGCATTTACTACTGCTTGAGACTTTTCAAATGTAGTGAGCTCATCCGCCGACTTTCCTATCACTCTTGCGTAATCTGCGGTAGCCTTGTCTAGGCGAAGAATAATACCTAATTCATCCAATAATTCTGGTTCTGCTTTAATTGCACCCTTTGTGACCCGGTTAAACGCGTCGGTTAAGTCCACCCCAAGGGAGACAGAAGCATTTCTAGCAACTTTTGCTAATCCGGTTAACTGCTGAGAAGACAGGCCTGCGGCTGTACCAATTGAAGCGGCCCTAGCAGCTTCATCGAATCCTAATAATCCTTGCGTAGCCTCTTGCATACGAGAGGTAAGCAAGGTCATGGACTTACCCGTTTTCAGTGCGTAAGCTTCTTGACCTTTACGTAAAGCTGCTAAGTCTCCAGCTCTTTTAAGAAACCCATATGCGGCAGATATCGCAAAGATGTTTGCGGCTAGAGTTGCGTACGCCCCTACTAGACCTCCCATGCCTTGTGACATCTTTGAGAAGTTTTTGGTGCTATTTGCAGAAGTTTGGGCGACGCCCTTCATGTTGCGGTCAGCATTCGCAGCGGCTTGACCTGTTTTGTCTAGCCCCTTAGCGGTTTTTTTAGCTTCGAGCCCAACCTTTTTAGTAGAACCTTTATCATCTACTTTTACGTCAATCTCAACTTTATTCTTTGCCATTAGCCTTTTACATTATGGGTGTAGTTTCCTCCACCGCCTGCTTTTGATCGCCGTTCTTCTGTTTTTCTTTTGTTTTCTGCTTGCTTAACTCTATAGGATACTACTTCGCCTTCATACAACTTCATTAGGTACAAAACAGTTCTTGGATCCTGTACTCCGTACAGTTCAAAAAAATACTCAATGCCGTTCCAATGCTTACCCATATATGTTCCTGACATTCCCTCGTAGTAATCGGGAAGAAGAGAGAACATAAAAAATGCCGCTTGAACCTCCTCCGGAAAATCAGAAGAGGTGAGCGGCATTTTGGCAGGGTCAGGTTCTTCGCCTAGTTGTTCACAAAGAAGCAAGTATTTATTTGTATCGAACTTATTATCCGCTTCTTTTACGTAGCGACCTAATAGGGTTTGTATCCGCCCTATCTGGTCCCAGTAAAATTTTCCAGTTCACCGACTGTCTCGGTAACCCATGTATCAAAGATACCTGAGTTCTTCATTAGAAGCTCTGAATTGTCTTGCGTATACGCTAAGTCACCTTCTGGGTCTAAACTTGAGATATCTACCAATAGAAGCTCTTCTAGGTAACGATACTTTAAGCCGGCCCATCCTTTAATTACTGCTTTACAATATTCAATAAGAAACTTATCTTCATCAAGTACTTCTTCAGGTCGATGGGTCTTTTTATCAAATTTAGTATGGACACACCTTTTTCTAAGCTTTAGAAGCTCTTCTCGGCCTAGGTAGCATAAGTCTACAGAAAAGCCTTTGTACCCAGAAAAATCAATTGATACGGTCTTGCTTGGTGTTAAAAGACTTGCTAAAGAAATAGGTGAATCAGTCATAAATAGTGTTCCTTAAATATTGGGTTATAATTTTTATACTACATAGTATACTGAACAGGAGGAGAAAAGTCAAGAGTTATTTTTTAGTAGGGGAAAGTAAAAACCCGCCTAAGCGGGTTTTTGTAGTACTTAGAGGGCTTAAGCGCCTGTATAAGTAATAACTACTTCGTTCGTTCCTCCGATTGTACTCGGTAATGCATGGAAAGAAGTCTCTACAGAAATCACATCATCAATAGAGTGTGAAGGTACTTCTAAGTGGCACGTAGGCATAGCAAATACTGCCTTAGGTGCCGTAGCTCCCCCGATACCAAATGTAAGTGCAAACGAGTTTTGTACGCTCGTAGTTGCTCCAATAAGGTCTTCGAACAAGTCTGCGCTATCTCCAGCGGTGCTGTCAGATAGGTAGCAGGTAAAGCTTCCAGAAATATTTCTACCTCCTGTAACATGCCCAATAGGCTCATTAACCTTACAAAGAGTTTCAGGAGTTAAGTACGTAATACCGTTCTCCAGAGTAATGTTTCCACCAGTTAGTGTAACATTATAAACACCGTTAGAAGACGCTCCTGGGAACGTTGTTGTATTTGCAGCCGTAACCGTTAAAGAGGTTAAGCGGTTACGAATAAAGTTAGTAGTAGACGAAACACCTGTAGCAATTGCTGCGCTGGCGTCAAAAGTAGCCTCTTCGCTAATCTTCTTGCCAAAGCCGCTCCAACTAATCATTGCAATACCATCGATTTCAAAATCAACAGATGCACTATTTGCAACGCAATCCTCAATCTTATAAATAGTTACATCGCCGCCTGAGGCCGCGTAGTTAGCATCAGCATGGTCACAAGCGCCCAAAACAAAGTAAACGTTAAAAGTACCTAGCGTAGACTTGTTAGAGTCATCAAAATCAAATGCAACTGTATTTGTGCTTTTAGTTACTCCTGCTGTCCATGCGCCAGAGGCTGCTGTATAAGCATTTACGGCAACAAAGTTTGCCCAAAGACATTCTTCAACAGCTAGACTCGTAGTTGCAGCGCCTGCGTTTGGCCGAACGTATGCATCAAATGCCCACTCTGCCGGAGCAAGTGAGTCGTTAAACATAGTACGTCCTCGACGGCTAACGCCTGTGCTACTTTCCATTTCGCTTAAAGCGATTTCGCTTGTGTTTGTGCCTTGTGAAAAGGAGTACCCATCCAGTACGGGAACTTCCCATATATTAGTACCTTGTTCAATATATACTTTAGTATTTCTACTAAACTGTAGACTTGCCATAGTTTATCTCCTATGTATCTTGAAAGGGTCTTGGACGTGAGCTTTTGCTCCTGCCAGCCGTTTCTAGTAACGAACCTCGACTAGAATCTCTCCTACGCCGTAAGGATCCAAAACTCCTTCATCAGTAGTTATACTAATAATGGAGATTTGTTGTGTGGTTTGAGTAACACCCCGCCTGTCCGTATAGGAAAGGCGGGAGTTCTCCTCTAAAGAAGTTTCTACGTCTTCTAGTAATTTGTCTAGAGCCTCTACAGAATCTTCTTCATTAATATAAATACGAACTGTAATAGATAGATACCTATCTTTAAATCCGCCCCCTTGATATTCTCTAGACTCGGAGCCGGCGTTTAAGTGAATTGCGGGAAACTCTTCTACTTCATCCCAGAACTTTAGTCTAGGGTGAACATTCTTATATACATTTGATAGGTACTCTCCGGTACCATCGATAAGCTTTAGCTTTACTACAAGAGCGTTAACTATTGACTGTCTTCTACCTGTGTAATTACGTACAGCCATTATACTCTCCTAGTATAGAATCTTCCCATTGCCAACCCCGCTGCGATTTCGCGTATAGAGCCGTCAATTAGCGTTCTTGGGTCTCTATCTGCAGAGCCCTGTGCGCCGCCGGCCTCAAAGGTCTGGTAAGGGCGTTTCATATATGTATACCCAATACTGGGAAAACCTTTTGCAGTTACTGCGATATCTGTTACTTCTACAGAGCCAGCGAACCTACCCGTTCTGTTGTTTAATCTTGGCGACCCCATGTTCTTTGCTACAGTTTGAGGCAGCTTATCTTGTAATATTCCTAGTATAGCTCCTAAATTAGGAGTAGTTGCCGAAGCGGGCTCTCTTTTTTGCGTATATTTTTTAGGTTTACTGAGTTTACTGCCTACGCTACCTAAGGAGGCGCCTTTGCCTGGTTTAGCTCGTTGGCCCGCAGACCTAGGTATCTTTTTCTTATGAGAGGGTTTAAGCTTATCATCAAAACCAAGTAGCTTAACTCCCTTCTTCCCTCTTAATATGTCTGAGAACCCCTTTAATACTAGTTTCTGCCTCATAGTAATACCAGAGTCAGACCCATCTGTCTCTACAAATTTTACTTTAAGCGTTTCTACTACATCCGTTATAGTCTTATTAAGGCTTAGTACCTCATCTTGATTCATTCTATTGATGCTTTTACTTTCTAGCATCACTGTTATATCTCCGGTCTTATCATGCTTTTGGATAGACCAGTTTAGGTCTTTAAAGGCGGCCTTTATCGCTGCTTCTAGCTCAGTTCTAGCCTTACTGCCGGTCATCAGAGTGGAAGCTTCAAAACCCATGATTGCTGCGGTTGCTGCGGCAAGTCTTTGCGCCGATACAGAAGAACCGCCTTTATGCCCTATATCTAGAAACCCTTTTTCTGCGGCTGTTCTGTTTCGTAGGCTGCCTTTTGCGTGCTTAGGTTCCCAACCGGGGGCGCCGGCGGGGTCGTAAAAGACTTTCCCAAGCTGCGCCTTATCGAATTGCGTTTTTGTTTTGCCGGCAGCATTTTTACTAGAATCTTTTTTCCGTTTAGTTTGAAGGAATTTTTTTTTGAAGTCCTTAGCTGACAGGATACCTTTAAGGAGCTCTATTAGATTCTTATTAAAGTCTATTTGATTTTCCTGCTTTATCGTTTTGAAAGCATTAAATATATTTGGTGTTTTATTCTCTTTTGCCTGTAGAGCAAACGAAAAACTGGCGGGACCCTGATCCGGCTCTAGCTTTAGACCCGACACTGTCGAATGCTTCTTTTTACTATTATAGTTCTGTACAGCCGCGTACATTTTTTGAGTAAACTTCACTGCTTCAACGTTAATCTTCTCGACTACCTTGGGCGTTATAGGCATTACTGAACCTATAAGCGCAATAAACTCTTGTTGTACTTGTTTAGAGATCTCATTGCTGTATACTTCAATACTATGAATTTTTTTGTCGCTTGTAAGGTTCCTGTACGCCTGCGAGGTTTCTTTTACCTTTTCAATAACTTCTGCTAGCAGGCCGTCTAAGGAGTTCTTTGCCATTAGTAGTTCTTATACAAATCAAGCACTCGCTTAATATGGTCTGGAAACGCTACATTTGCCGAGCTGTTTGAAGACGGGTTATCTACGGAAGCACCCGAGAGTGACTGCCTTTCTTTATATTCGTTCTTGTAGTAGAATCGTACTAAGTCTACTAAAGCCAGTTTTAAGTCTGCAGGAGTAGATGGATACCCCGCTTTATATGTTACTTTTACGGAACCGAAACCTTGTTCCCAGTCCTTACTAACTCGAAAAACGCTATCTGTAGAAACGTCTACGTGATAGTCTGTGGCTGCGAGTGTTGTATACTCAGCAGTTTCTGAGGTTCTAGACTGTATGGAGGTTACTGAAACAAGAGGGCTTTCAGTAAGCTGAACAACATTACTTGCCCATCTCATAGAAAACTCCTCTACTTTGTCGGAGTAGTAATAGTCCACAATGCTATTACCACAGTAAGTTTTTACTAATTGACTAACGGAATTAACAAGAAGCTCGAGCTTAGTGTCCTCTTTAGTTGAAGACAGCCCTTCGTATTCCTTATATTCATCCAATGTTAATAAGTTTGCCATATTCTATAAATCCATTAGTAAAAACTTGGGGGAGATAAACTCCCCCTCATTTCTATA
>TARA_R110000772_G_scaffold264038_2_pt1 | contig 12986 bp, 15 predicted proteins | sample TARA_R110000772 | Tara Oceans TARA_R110000772 (sample SAMEA4397948) | marine metagenome | biome: Polar Biome; feature: [SRF] surface water layer (ENVO:00010504); material: water (ENVO:00002006), including particulate matter (ENVO:01000060) such as... | depth 5 m | reverse complement strand
CGTCCTTCGCCGTCTCAGCGATTCCGTATCAAGAGGATAGGCTCTAGCTTTCGACCGTCATCGACGCCGGCGTCCATTTGTGGCGTCGGCGTTCGCGTTTGCCGTCTTCGGTCTCGACCCCGTATTCGATGGGCTCGGTCGGGGCCCAGGCTTCGCGGTCGTCCATGGCGTTGCCCATGACGTTGGCCCAGGCCCTCCCTTCTTTTCCAGGGGCGCCGTCTTCCATATAGGCCGAAACATAGACCCCGCAGGATTTGCAGAACACATAATCGCCGACCTTCAGGCCGAAGCGGTAACGGCCAAGAAGGCCGGCATCCTTGACCTGCAGGTGAATATGGCCCGCGTTGTCGGACAGGGCGCGGGTCGCGTGCTTGCGACAGAACGAACACTGACAGGCCCGGGGCACGATCTCCGCCGGGTCCTTGTCGGTGGTGAAGGTAACGGTGATATTGCCGCAATGGCAGCCGCCCTTATGGTCGGTCATGGTTGATGTTTCCTTGCATCTTGTCTTGCCCCCCGGTCATTAGAAACCGCGTGGATGCCCGCGCGCAAGCCTCCGTTATCGCCAGAACGGCTTGGCGTATTCCCGGGCGGCCTCGGCGCGGGTCAGCCCCACGTCTGCCAGCAGGTGCGCGTCCAGCCGGGCGAGAGCCCGACGCTGACGGGCATTTTCGCCGCCGAGGCGCAGCCAGGCCGCCAGCCGGGCGTGCCACGGCCGCCGCGGCAGGGCCCGAGGGACAGCGTCAAGGTCGCGCAGATCGGAAATTCCATCGAACATCGGCCGGTTCCTTCGTTGAAAGATCGCCCGCCGATGGTGCCGCCGAGCGGTGCCGGGGTCACGCGCGATCGCTTCGTCCGCGACCGAAAGTTCAGGGTGCCGGAGGCTGCCCCCCGCGCCGCCCCGGCAAGGTCATGGCGGCGACCCCGGCGATCACGCAAGCCATGCCGGCCCAGGCGGTGAGCGGTAGGGTTTCGCCCAGGACCAGCGCCCCCAGAGCGACCCCGATGGGCACCCTGAGATAGGCCTGCGCCGCCGTGCCGACGGAGCCCAGAGACTTGAGCAGGCGGAAGTAGATAACGAAGGCGAGCGCCGTCGACAGCACGGACAAGCCCAGCAGCGCCAGCGCCGAATCCGTTGACACCGAGAGTGTCCATGGTTGTTCGAAGACCAGGCTGGCCGGGATCAGCACGGCGCCGCCGGCGATCATCGACCCCGCCGCCGGAACGATGGCGTGCATCCCGGAAAAGCGCCGCCCGAACACCGCCGCCCCTGCATAGCAGATCGTGGCGCCGACGATGACCAGCTGCGAGATCAGCTCCCGCGTGAGCCCCTCAAGGGCATCGCCGCCGATCACCAGCACGATCCCCGCGAAGCCGAACGCGACGCCCAGGAACTTGCGCCAAGTCCGCTCCCCCTCCAGCCGCAGGACCATGGCGAGCAGGAAGATGAAAATCGGCGATGTCGAATTGAGGATCGTCGCCAACGATGCGTCCACGGTCTGTTCGGCCCAGGCGATGGCCGTGAACGGCAGCACGCTGTTGAGACAGGCCTGCACCATGAACGACCGCCAGGACGCGGCGTCGCGCGGCATGCGCAGGCCGAGCGCGCGCATGACCATCAGCAGCACCATGCCGGCGATGGCCGTGCGCCCGGCGATCAGGGTGATCGGCGGGATGGTCTCGATCCCGACCTTGATGAAGCTGTAGGACGCCCCCCACAGCGACGCCAGAAGGACCAACAGGCCCAGGTTCACGGCCAGATCCAGGGACGCGCGCGGATTGGGAAGCGGAGCGACAGAGGGTGTTGTCATGGGAAGTCCGAAACGGTAGCGGGACGGCGCAGTCTGGCACGGATCCGGTGTGATCCTGCCGGAGAACACTTCGGCCGATGCCGAAGTATGTCCGCGTGCGGTCAGGCCCGGCAGCGGCTACAATCGCCCCATGACAACAGTGAACGCAATGAATCTGGCGGAGATCGGCAATCTGGTCGGCGATCTGACGCGGGCGCAGATGCTGACGGCGCTGCTCGACGGTCGGGCGCTGACGGCGGGCGAGCTTGCCTGGTGTGCCGGGATCATGCCGCAAACGGCGAGCAGCCATCTCGCGAAGCTTCAGGCCGCAGGCCTGCTGGCCATGGAAAAACAGGGGCGCCACCGCTATTTCCGCCTGTCGTCGCCCACCGTGGCGGCCATGCTGGAAAGCATGCAGGTGGTCTGCGCCGTCGACACGCCGCGCCGCATCCGCCCGGAAAGCCGCATGGACAGGGATCTGCGCATGGCGCGCAGTTGCTACGACCACCTTGCCGGCGTGCTGGGGGTTTCCCTGGCCGATGCGCTGACACGCCGGGGAGCCATCGACCTTGCCGCCGACGGCGGTGTCGTCACGCCGGCGGGTCGCGGCATCCTGGCCGAGTTCGGGATCGACCTGGATCAACTCAGCCGGCAGAAGCGTTGCTTCTGCCGGCCCTGCCTGGATTGGAGCGAACGGCGCCACCACATCGCCGGTTCCCTGGGCAAGGGGCTCTCCGACCGCCTGTTCGAACTGGGCTGGGTTGTACGCGTCCGCGACAGCCGGGTGATCCGCGTCACGCCCGAAGGACAGCGCGGATTGAAGAAAACCTTCGCCATCGACCATCCGATGTAAGGCTGTCTATACTCCCGGCATTGTATACAAAAAGAACACCCTCGGGAGCATCCGCACATGAGACTGAAAGACAAGATCGCCATCGTCGTCGGTGGCGGGCAGCAGGCCGGCGAAACCATCGGCAACGGCCGCGCCACCGCCCTCCGTTTCGCCCAGGAAGGCGCGACCGTATTGGTCGTCGACTACGACGAAGCCAGCGCCGCCGACACCCTGAAGATGATCACCGACGCGGGCGGCAAGGGGTCGACCCTGCGGGCCGATATCCGCCGCGAGGACGATTGCCGCGCCATCGCGACGACCTGCGCCGAACGCTATGGCCGCATCGATGTGCTGCACAACAACGTCGGCCGGTCGCGCGGCGACAAGCCGACGACCGAGCTCGAGGCCGACATGTGGGACGAGCTGTTCGAGCTCAACCTGAAGGCCATGTTCATGACCTGCAAGCACGTCCTGCCGGTGATGCGGGAAAAGAAATCGGGGTCGATCATCAACATTTCCTCGACCTCGTCGCTATGTTCGCGGGGCACCATCGCCTACAAGACATCCAAGGGCGCCATCAATACCATGACCCACATGCTGGCCATGGAAAACGCGCCCTTCGGGATCCGCGCCAACGTCATCATTCCCGGCCTGATCGATACTCCCATGGCGATCGAACGCCGTGCCCAGGAACGCGGCGTCGACCGCAAGGTCGTACGTGACGAGCGCGACGCCCAGGTACCGCTTTACGGCCGCATGGGCACCGCCTGGGACGTCGCCAACGCGGCGCTGTTCCTGGCGTCGGACGAAGCGCAGTACATCACCAGCGTGCTGCTGCCCGTGGACGGCGGGATTTCGTCGAGAATCGGATAAGGGCCCCTCAGCCGTCGACGGCGGTGCCGCGCCGGTCGATTTGTTTCCGGCGGGGGTCTTCCTCGCGGCGGTCTTCGTCTTCGCGCCGGTCCCCGCTCTTGCGGCGTTCGGCGCCCTTGGGGCCGTCATTCCTGCGGCGGCGGTCGCCCTTGCGCCGCCCCTTCTTGCGGCGGTCGCGTTTGCGCCGACGGTCGTTGCGCATCATCAGATAGAAGACGAGCAGCACCGCGACCGCTAGAATCACCGCCGTGATGGCGACGATGGCCGCGACCCAGCGCCAGAAATCGACGGCATCCGGTTCGGCAACGGGCGGCGGGACCTCGCCCTTGATCCGGGCCATGACCTCGGCCGCCAGATCCGGTCGCTCGATCTTCGACGCCTCCTTCATGACCGCACCGGGCATGGGAAAATCGTGGCTGCCGGGGCACAACCGGAAGATCACCAACGGATCGGCCAGGGTCAGGTGACGAATCTCGGCGCTGCCCCTGGTGCTGTGCAGGCTTAGGTAGGTGGTCGTCAGTTCGCTGTCGTCCTCGCGCTTGAGCACGAAGGACACGTCGTCGACCTTGCCGTTGGCGTCCGCGTCGACGGTAAAAGCCCGGGCGAGCCGAAACTTTTCCTTGTCGAGTTCGACCCAGGCCGGCTGCCACAGGTCGGAAATCTCGAAGTTGCAGGCGCCGGGCTTGCCCTCCGGCGGCGGCGCCTTGATCTCGGTCTTGGTCAGGTCGATCTCGGGCTCGGGTGCCGCGCGCATCTGCGGATGCGTCTCGAACGGCTTGTCGGCGTCCTCAGCGGACACCGCCGATATCTTCGCCGCGTCAGGGGCCGTCGCCTTCGACGCGTCGGTGGCCAGCGAGCGCACGGGCGCTGCCATGGTGTCGCTGTAGCGCGCGGTGACCGCGTCGCCCGGCAGGGACCGCACGGTGGTGCAGTCTTCCAGTTGTTCCAGGCGTTTCTGAATCTGGTTGCTCGGACGGCTGCTTTCCGTGCGCCCGAGCGACAAGTGCACGGCGACCAGCTTCTCGCGCCCGAACATGGGCTCCAGGGCGCGGTACAGGTCGCTCGCCAGGTTCATCATGTCGTACTGCCATTTCACGTCGGCGAGCTGGCGGTTGTAGGTATTGACCAGGAAGATGCTCTTGACCTCGGCCTGATTGGCGCAGACCTCACGCACGGCCTTCTTGGTCACGGTCATGAAAAAATTGACGATCCGCTTCACGACCTTGTTGTCGGGCGTTACGAAGGGCATGGCCTGGGGCCGCATGCGCACCGTCGCGAATTCTTCCGCGGCGGCGGCGGGCGCAAACAGGGACAGCCCGCTCGCGATCAGCAAAACGGCGGGAAGCATTCGGAACAGACCTTCGGCACGCGTCAAATAACCTGACGACATGGCAGCTCACCCTTACCTGCTGCCCTCAAGGACGCCGCCGCGTGGTGGCCGGTTCAAGGTGCCGGCCTTGTCGATGTTCCGAATGGGCCGGCGGCGCCGAGGTAGAGCATAGAGCAGGCCGCGATGACACCAAACCGATTTCCGGTCCGAAAATGGGCTGTGGGCTTAGGGCCGGGCGCCGAGACAATCTTCGAAGGCCCGCAGATTGGCCGTCATCATGTTCCCGTACAGGTCCGGGCCGGGCATGAAACCAGTGCCCAGGGGATCGAGAACACCGATCCGCGCCTGGGTCCCCTCGATCAACGCCGTGGCGAGGCGCGACGCGAACTGCGGCTCCGTGAACAGGCAGGCGACGTTCAACTTGACCATGCGCGCCCGCAATTCGGCGATGTGGCGGGCCCCCGCCGGGCGGTCCGGATCGACGGCGAGGATGCCTCGGGCGGTCAGCCCGAAACGGTGTTCCAAATACTGATAGGCGTCGTGAAAGACGATAAAGGGGCGACCCTTGAGCCGCGCCAAACGCCCCATGAAATCGGCGGTCAGGGCATCAATCCCGGCCCGCGCGGCGGCGGCGTTGCGAACATAAAGGTCCGTCCGCGCCGGATCGGCGGCGGCCAGGGTATCGGCAACGACGGCAAGCATCGCCTTGGCGTTTTCCGGATCGAGCCAGTAATGAGGGTCGTCCGCCCCGTGGCCATGGCCGTGATCGTGACCCTCGTCGCCCAGATGGCGGACGGGTAGGCGGACAAGGCCCGGTGCGCGCGACAGGGCAACCACCCGGGCCGCCTTGGCCAGGGTGGCGATCGGCTTGGCCAGGGCGGATTCCAGCCCGCCGCCGATCCAAAACACGACCTCGGCCTCGGCCAGCATGCCGGCCTGCGATGGGGACAACGCGAAACCGTGCGGCGAGGTGCCGGCGGGGATCAAAAGACGCGGCACACCGACGCCCGCCATCACCTGGGCGACCAGAGAGTGCAGCGGCGCGATGGAGGCCGTAACCCGCAGGTCCGCCCCAGCCGCGCGCGGCACGCCTAGCACCAGGGCCAGCACGATCAGCAGGACGCGCCCGCCCCGCCGGAAGAGACCGCGAACATTGACAGGGGCGTTCATTGGACTATGTTCCGCCTTTCGTCGGGAAATGTTATAATATAACGTTTGTGGCCGGGTGTGACTTACACGATCCCGCCCGCGCAAGTAAACAGGAACCTGCCGGCCATGCCCCGAACCGCCCACGCCATCGCCCCCGACATCACTCCCGGCGCACCCGGCAGTGTGCTGTTCCGCGCCACGGGCATCGGCGTCAAGCGCGGCGGCGATTGGCTGGTCAAGGGTGTCGATCTGACCCTCAATCCCGGCGAGATCGTCACCCTAATCGGCCCCAACGGTAGCGGCAAGTCGACCACGGCCAAGGTCGTGCTCGGCCTGCTGCGGCCCGATGCTGGCAGGATCGAGCGCGCCGCGTCCCTGCGCGTCGGCTATGTGCCGCAGCGCCTGACCATCGACGACACCCTGCCCTTCACCGTCAAGCGCCTGATGACCATGACCGGGCCGGCGGACGACGATGCCATCGCCCATGCGCTGGCCCGCGCCGGGGTCGGACATCTCGCCGATGCCGCGGTGCAGCGCCTGTCCGGCGGCGAATTCCAGCGCGCCCTGATGGCCCGCGCGATCCTGCGCCGGCCCGACCTTCTGGTCCTGGACGAGCCGGTCCAGGGCGTCGACTTCGCCGGCGAGGTCGCGCTGTACGAGTTGATCCGCGACATCCGCGACGAACTGGGTTGCGGCATCCTGCTGATCTCCCACGATCTGCATTTCGTGATGGCGGAAACCGACCGGGTGTTGTGTCTGAATCATCACGTGTGCTGCGCCGGCACGCCACAGTCCGTCGCCGCCGACCCCGAATACCGCCGCCTGTTCGGTCCCCGCGCGGTCGAGGCCCTGGCCGTCTACCAACACCACCACGACCATGCCCACGGTCCGGACGGCGAGGTCATCCCCCTGGCCAGCCGCGACCCGACGGCCCATAGCCACGGCGACGGCGCCGTGTGCCGTCTGGACCATGAGCACGAACACGATCACGGCCATCACGGTTTCGGCCATGACGCCGACGATACCCATCCCATCGACCCCACGAGCGCCACCGATGGTCAGTGAGTTCATCTTGCGCGCGGCCCTGGCCGGCATCGGCGTCGCCCTGGTCGCGGCCCCCCTGGGCTGCTTCGTGGTGTGGCGGCGCATGGCCTACTTCGGCGATACCATGGCTCATTCGGCGCTACTGGGCGCGGCCGCGGCCATCGCCTTCGATATCGATGCGACGCTCGGCGTGTTCATCGTCTCGGTACTGGTCGCCCTCGCCCTGCTGGCGCTGGAACGGCGCGGCGGCCTGGCGACGGACACCTTGCTCGGCCTGCTGTCTCATTCCGCCCTGGCCGTGGGCCTGGTCGTCATGGGCTTCATGACCGGGCTGCGTCTCGATCTGTTCGGCTATCTGTTCGGCGACATCCTGGCCGTCGGCACCAATGACCTGATCCTGATCTGGGGCGGCGGGGCGGTGATTTTGGCCGTCCTGCTGCGCATCTGGCGGCCGCTTCTGGCCGCCACGGTGGCCCCCGATGTAGCGGCGGCTGAGGGCATGAACCCGGCGCGCCAGCGTCTGATCTTCATGCTGCTGCTGGCGGGCGTCATCGCCATAGCCATGAAGATCGTGGGCATCCTTTTGATTACCGCCCTTCTTATCATCCCCGCCGCCGCCGCGCGGCGCCTTGCCCATACACCGGAATCCATGGCAATGATCGCGGCGGGCATCGGCTCCCTGGCCGTGGCCGGCGGCCTGGGGGCGGCCGTCGCCGCCGACACCCCGGCGGGCCCGACCATCGTCGTCGCGGCCCTGACCCTGTTCCTGATCGGATTGATCCCCTGGCACGGAAAGGCGGCTGGCCATGGTTGATCCTGCTCATCACGACGGCCCGGCCCTGACCCGCAACCAGCAGGCCGTGTTGACGGCGCTGAAGGGCGCGGACAAGCCGCTCACGGCCTATGACGTCCTGGGCCTACCGGCCATCCGCAAGGCCGGCATGAAGGCACCGCTGACCATCTACCGGGCACTCGACAAACTGATCGACCGGGGCCTGGTCCACCGCATCGAAAGCCTGAACGCCTTCGTCCATTGCGATCACGGCCCCCATGACCACGCTACCGGTTTTCTCATCTGCACCGATTGCGGCCGCACGCTGGAGGTCCATTTGGAAGCCTGCGAAACCCATCTCGCCGGGCGCGCGCGGGACCAGGGCTTCGCCGTCGATAACGTGCGGGTGGAAATGACCGGCCGCTGCCCCGACTGCGCGGCGCGGGTTGCCGCCTCTTAACCCTTTCCGAACTGGATCAGGTCCGATGCCGCCCGCATGACGACGGACGGCCAATCGTCCAAGGCGGACTGACGGTAGAGGCGCAGGCTGTCGTACCAGGGCGTCGTCTCACCGGATAGGCCCCAGCGCCAGTCGGGCACGAAAGGCAGCAGACCCCAGGCGGGCCGCCCCATCGCCCCCGCCAGATGCAGGACCGCCGTATCGGCGCTGATTACGAGGTCGAGCCCGGCAACGACCACCGCCGTATCGGCGAAGTCATTGAGCCCCGGTGTCTCGGCGAACAGGTCCGGCCGCCCGGCCATCTCCGCCGCGTCGTCCGGCCGAAGTCCGACCTGCAGATTGACGAAGCGGACGCCCGGAACATCGAACAAGGGCGCGAGATCAACCAAGCGCAGGCTGCGCGCCCGGTCGCGGCGGTGGGTCGGGTTTCCAGACCAGGCCAGCCCGACGCGCAGCCCCGCACCCTTCCCGTTATCAATGGACGGGGCGCGCAGATAGGCCGTGCCGGAAATGTCGCCCGCCGTCAGGTCGAGCACCGCCCCCAGACTCATCAACGGGCACCACAGGGGTGCTTCCGGCGGATTGTCCGCATCGGCGATCTCAACGTCCCAGCCCTGGGCCGCCATCAGCGCCGTCAGCGGCCCCGGCACGGCGAGCACGGGCACACCGCCCCGGTTCCGCACCCGGGGGGCGAAGCGCGCGAACTGGATGACGTCGCCGAACCCCTGTTCCGGAACCAGCAACACCCGTTCGCCCGCCAGCGCCTCGCCCTGCCAGCGCCGGCCCGGCGGCGTGGCCATGGCCTGAAACGCCAGGCGCGCCTCGTACATCGGCCAGCCGGCGGCGAACTCCCCCGTCAGCAAATGCAGGATCGCCCGGTTGAACCGCGTGCGCGCATCGCCGGGATCGAGATCAAGGGCGCGGTCGAGGGCCGCCGTACCGTCGGCGTAGCGGCCCAGGTCCGTGCAGGCGATGCCCAGGTTGCACCAGCCGGCGGCAAAGCCCGGGTCCGCCGCCACGGCGCGGACGTGCAGGTCCCCCGCCTCCGCATAGTCGCCCTGGCGGTGGCGCACGATGCCCAGGCCGTCGAGAGCGCGGGCGTTGGCGGACTCGGTTTGCAGAACCGCCGCGAACGCCTCAGCGGCCGCGCCCAGGTCTTCCACCGCCAGGCAGGCGCGGCCCAGGTTGTTGCGGATCATCACCTCGTCGGGCATGAGGATCGCCAGGCGCGCCAAATGGGGTCGCGCGCCAGCCACATCGCCCACGGCGAAACACAGGTTGGTCAGGATCATCAAGGCCCCGACATGGGCCGGGTCGTCGGCCAGGACTTGTTCGGCCGCCACCTTTGCCTCGGCGCCGTTGCCCGCGCGCCAAGCGGCCTCGGCCTGCTTGAACAGAGTTGCGGCGTCGGCCATGACGCCGTCCTAGAAGGTCTCGACCCAGGGCCGGATTTCGACTTCCCAGGTCCAGGCCGAACGGGGCTGTTTCAGGATCGCCATGTAGGTTTCGGCGATGGCGTCGGGCTCCAGCCACTTGTCCGGTTGGTCGCCCGTGTTCTGCCGTCCATTTCGATGGTCGGCGGCGATGCCGCCGTCGATCACGAAATGCGCGATATGGATGCCCTGGGGGTGCAGTTCACGGGCCAGACTCTGCGCCAAGCCGCGCAGGGCGAACTTGCCCATGGCGAAACTGGACGATCGGGGATAGCCCTTCACGCTGGCCGACGCCCCGGTGAAGAAGATCGCCCCGGCCCCCGCCGGCAGCATGCGCCTGGCCGCCTGCTGGGCGACCAGGAAGCCGCCGAAGGCGGAAATTTCGATGGCGGTTCTGACCTCGGCCGGGTCCAGGTCGGTGATCGCCCCGGGGGCGCGGCGCGAGGCGTTGTACAGCACGAAGGCGGGGGCGCCGCCGGATTGCTCAAGGTCTGCGAACAGAGCCGCGACCTGATCCGGATCCGTGGCGTCGCAGGCATGGGCCGTCGCCCCGATCTCGGCGCACAGGCCTGCCAGCTTGGCCGTGTTCCGCGCGCTCAGGCAGACCTGCCAACCCTCCGCCGCCAGTTGCCGCGCCACGGCGGCGCTGAGCCCCGCCCCGGCGCCGACGATAAGCGCGCGCTTTCCGTCCGTCATCTCTGCCGTCCTCCCGCTCGATCACCCTCAACCTTTACCCCTCGCCCTGGGCAGCGTCCAGCCCGCGCGGCGCCGATCGCGCAGGCGCGCGGTCACCGTAACCGGATATTTTGGTGGATGGATGGGGTTCAGAATTGCGGAGGCCCCGAAGACGCGCCCGACGCGTCGGGTCAGCCGCGCCCGCGCTCGATCAACTGCCCGTCGTCGCCCAGGATGCGCACGGCGGCATCGCCGCCGGTCAATACGTCCCAGTCAACATCGCCCAGAATGCCATGGGCCGCGTCCGTCTCGATGAACACGTCGGCGTCCAGAGCCGGGCCCGGCCGCGCAGGATAGGTTCCCGGCCCGGGGAGGGCGGTGCCGGGGAGCAGACCGCAGTCCCCAGGCCGGGGCTCTTCGTTGGATGAGCGAAGAGCGAGCGCCGCATCGTCAGCCACGTCAGCGCGGTCGCCTAGGCGGACGTCACCGGCGATGACGGGTGCGAAAGTTCGATGGTCATCCTTTTCGGCCGCGCGGGTATCGGGCGCCGGGGCGATGTTCTGGTTCCGGAGCAAGGCGCCGCGGATTTCCTCAATCGCGCCGGCGACAAGATTTTTCAAAATACTCATGCTCCACCCCGACTACGCGAATGCGCAATATTTCCGTTATTATTACTTTAGTATAGGAGGCTATCAATTGTATTATTTGTTTATAATTTTGAATTATATTTCATTTTTATTTGAGTCAAATTTTCTTCAAATTTTATCTATCCGAATTTCAAGATGGATCGCGCGCTGTCCGCTGTTGTTTGCGGAGAAGGCCTGACATAGAAAAGAGGCCGAGGAGAAACTCCATGTCCCAGGGCCTCAGGACCGTCGTCGTTATTCCCGCCCGTTGGGGCTCGACCCGCTTTCCCGGCAAGCCGCTGGCCCCCGTGGCCGGGGTTTCCATGGTGCAGCGGGTCTGGGCGCTGGCCCGCGCGGCCGAAGGCGTGGACAGCGTCTGCATCGCCACCGACGACGCCCGCATCGCCGAGGCCGCCGCCGCGTTCGGCGCTGAGGCGGTGATGACGCCCGCCGAGTGCCGCAACGGCACGGAGCGCGCCCATGCCGCGGCCCAGGCCATGGACAGCCCGCCGGATGTGATCATCAACCTGCAGGGCGACGCCGTGCTGACCCCGCCCTGGGTGATCTCCGCCATCGCCGGCGCCTTTGCCGATCCGGAGGTGCGCATCGCCACGCCGGCGGTAGCGCTCAGCGACGCGCAGTTGGCCACCCTCGAAGCCCACAAAAAGGACAGTCCGGCCAGCGGCACCACGGTGGTTCTGGATAACCGCTCAAACGCGCTCTACTTCTCCAAGGCCATCATCCCCTTTCGCCGCACCGCCGCCGCGCCGATCCACCGTCATGTCGGCATCTATGGCTACCGGCGCGAGACCCTGGCCGGGCTGGTCGATTTGCCGGAAAGTGCTTTGGAAAAGACCGAGGGCCTGGAACAACTGCGCGCCCTGGAAAACGGCATCCCCATCCGCATCGTGCCCGTGGACTATGCCGGGCGTACACATTGGTCCATCGACAGCCCCGCCGACCTGGCCGCCGCCGAAGACCTGATCGCGCGCGAGGGCGAACTGCTGACCGCCTATGACGGCACGGGCGCCGTCCGTTCATGAGACTTCTGCTGGTCCGCCACGGCAATACCTTCGAGGCCGGCGAGACGCCGGTACGCGTTGGCGCCAACGAGGACCTGCCCCTGACCGCCACGGGCGAAGACCAGGCCCACGCCCTGGCCGTTCAATTGCAAGCGTCCGCCATCCGCCCCGATCTGTTCGTCTGCGGGCCGCTCAAGCGCACCCGTCGGCATGCGGAGATCGTCATGAAGGATCTTGCCGCCTCGGGCGCGGCCGAGATCGACCCACGGCTGACGGAAATCGATTACGGCTCCTGGAGCGGGATGAGCGATCAGGACATCGTCGCCCGCTTCGGCCCGACGGCGGCGCGTGAACTCGCCGCCTGGGAGAAAGAAAGCCGTTGGCCGACGGAAACCGCCCGTTGGATGCCCGGCGCCGAGACGGTGATGCGCAACCTCCGCAATCTGACCGCGGAACTGGCGGGCAGGCTTGGCGCGGACGAAACAGCGCTGATCTGTTCTTCCAACGGCATCCTGCGCTATTTCCTGGAATTGACGCCGGAAGGCCTCGCCGAACACCAGGCGGCGGGCAAGGCCAAGATGGCGACGGGGGCGGCGGCGCTGCTCGACGTCACCGACAAGGACGTCCGCGTCCTGTTCTGGAACATCAAGGCTGGCACGCCGTTGCCCGACGAATACTGATCCTGGCCAGGGTGACCAACGAAGTACCGTCAGTGCCATGTTCGGCCAGCGACTTCGGGGCCAGTGGCAGAATGGACCATCGCCCCGCATCCGCCGCCCTTAGATCAAGAGCGGAGACACAAAGACCGAACAGTCCCTGACACGACAGGAAAATTCCGCGTGATTACGGCATCAGACACCAAAACAGGCGACGGCATCATCCGGCCCTGAAAAAGGGCCGGACGCGCCAGTCGTACCTATTTCTTTGCTGCGCGTTTTTTGGCAGCAGCTTTCTTCACTGCGGGCTTCTTGGCAGCAGCT
>TARA_R110000772_G_scaffold57710_1_pt1 | contig 13009 bp, 6 predicted proteins | sample TARA_R110000772 | Tara Oceans TARA_R110000772 (sample SAMEA4397948) | marine metagenome | biome: Polar Biome; feature: [SRF] surface water layer (ENVO:00010504); material: water (ENVO:00002006), including particulate matter (ENVO:01000060) such as... | depth 5 m | reverse complement strand
TTTCAAGATACATCTAATATACGCTGGACTACAGCGGAGCTTTTATTTTGGCTTAATGATGCTCAGAGAGAAATAGCTCTGTTAAAACCAGATGCAACTGCTACTAATACAACTATTACTTTAGCTACTGGAACTAAACAGTCTGTTCCTAGCGGCGGAAATAGATTATTAAAAGTAGTTAGAAATATGTCTGCGGCCAGTAGCGGCACTGGAAAAACTGCAATAAGAATAGTGTCTCGCGATGCGCTCGATGCACAAGAACCTAATTGGCATGACCCAACCGTAGCCGGGTATTCTAAGCATACTAATATAGTCAAAAACTATATGTATTCGGAAGAAGACCCTAGAACCTTTTATGTATACCCAGGAGTTGCGGGTAATGCATACATAGAATTAGTTTACTCCTCAAATCCAGCTACTGTTGCTATTAACGCTAATTTAGGCGTACCTGATGTTTATGCTAATGCAGTATTAGATTATGTGTTGTATCGTGGGTATATGAAAGAAACAGAATCTGCTAGCCAGCAACGTGCTACTACTCATTATCAACTGTTTATGGGGGCTTTAGTTAGTAAAACGCAGATTGATAATTTTACTTCCCCTAATGTTACTACTGGTGCAGCGCCTATGGCACCTACTGTACAGGGGCAAGTTTAATGGCTACTACTTACGAATCTTTACTACCAGAAATATTACCGATGGTTCCAGGATGCCCTGATGCGTTAGTTATACAACACATTAGGTCATCTGTTATAGAGCTATGCGAGAAAGCATCTGTATATCAACAGGAACTTGATGCAATAAGTACTGTAGCTAATATGTACGAATACGAGTTTGATGCTCCATTAAGCACAAGTGTGCATAAAATAGTATGGGGCGTTTTAAGTGGAGATTCTTTAGAGCCCGTAACTAGCGGAATGTTAGAGCAAAGGATACCTAACTGGAGAAACCAAACAGGCTCTCCTGCGTATATAATTAAAAATAACATTACCACTTTTTGGATTGCACCAGTTCCTAGCGCCAGTACTGCTAATAGCTTAATAGTTAGAGTTGCTTTAAAGCCTACTTATACTTCTACTTCTTGTGATGACACTATTATGTCGGACTATAGAGATACTATTATAAATGGAGCAGTTGGGCGGCTATTAAGAATGCCATCAAAAGAGTGGTCAGATGTTAGTTCAGCGGGTGTGTATTTTGGGTTCTATAATGAGGGCATTACTTCAGCAGAACAACGTGGCCGCCGTGGGGACACTCCTGCAGTAGGTAAAGTAAATTATGGGGGCATAGCTCCAAGTAACCGCAAAGCTCAAAAATATGCGGGCAAAAGATTGTCCTTTTAAAACATGGAGCTTGTAACTAATACTAATTCTTTAGAAGAACATCTTCCTGAGTTTGTAATTAGCGATATTGCAATAGAGTGGGATTGGGTTAAATTAGGGGTAGAAGAGATAATTTCTTCTCAAGCTAATATTAAAAACCGCCCTGAAGATGTGTATGCAAGCTGTAAAACAGGAGAATCTTGTTTGTTAACTGCAGGCGGAAATAGGTTTGTAGTAGCACAAGTTATCCCCAATGAGTTTACGCAAGAAAAATCTTTTTTTATATGGCTAGCTTGGTTTGCTCCGGAAGTTAGAAAAGCCCATACTTTAAGTGACTATTTAGGATTTTTTGATGATCTTGCTAGAAATGCAGGATGTACACAGTTAGAAGCAATTACTACTACAAAACCTTTATCTAGGTTATATTCTAGTATAGGCTTTGAAATAGAAGAAATAACGTTTGTAAGAAAAATATAGGTTAGTTGTATGGGAGTCAAAAAAGCAAAACAAACAGAAGCAGAAAAAATAACAGCTGCTATGGGGTTGTATAAGGCTAAAGAAGCTAATGCCTATATGGATAAAATTAACCCAGAGCTAGAAAAGTTTGCGGATACAGATTTTACATCAGCTATTAAAAATAGAAACCAAGCAGATGTGTTTCAAGGAACAGCTGCTAACTCTAACGTTAATTACAGTAACGCTTTATCATCCATGCCTAATATTGATATAGGTAATATTTTGGGAACTCAAAATTTAGACGCTCTTAGAAAAGGTTCTACCCTTAGTACTCAAGCAAGTTCTGATATTATAAGCAGACAGCTTAATAAAGAGGGGGATGCTACAAATATATTTTCTAATATAGGAATTAGAGATACTAATAACAGCATAAGGTCAGCGGCTAATACAAACGCTCTTAGAGATCAAGCAATAGCTGGTGGCATAGAAGTTGTAGGCAGCGGAACATCAAAGTATTTAGATAGAAAAAGGAAAGGCGGTAGTCTTTTTAAGACTAATGTTAACTATGACAAACAAAGGCTAGGCGTTCTAGATAGCACTAATACTCCTATTGGGGAAGATCTAAGATTTAATTGGAAGAGGTTTGTAAAATAATGCCTTCTTTATCAGATATGAATAACGCTCTTATTGCGGGTAGAAATGCTAAAAATAGCGCCTATTTTGGTTTAGAGCAGACCAAAAAAAATTCGTTTGCAGATCAGCTGGCTAAATTAACGCGGGATCAGTACCTAAAAAATAAACCTGCTAGTGATGCTAGGCTAAATGATCTAATAAATAGTGCTACAAGTGGCACTGATATAATAGATGAAGCGAGAGAAAGTTCTGTAGTTAATAATAAGTTAAGCGAAGATGTACAAAAGCGCAACTCAGAAAGATATGGGGTAAAATTAAATCCTGCTATTATGAACCAGCGAATTACTAATCAAACCAATAGTAATACTTTAAACAGTATAAACTCTGCTAATAACGCTGAATTAACACAAGTTGAAGTTAACGCAGATAGGTTAAAAAGAGCAGCATCAGCAGTAGATAGTAGTTATTCACAAGGAATTAGTGCTCTACAAAACGCTTCAAATATGGAGGAAGCAAGAAGATCTGCGTATAAAAGTGCAAAAGCAAGCAGGAAGCAAAGTTATTTAAGTGCAGGAATTAGTGCTCTAGGTTTTATGGCGGGGCTATAAGGAATATAAAAATGGCTGCTACAAATTATGGTGGGGTACTAGATAAGTATTTATTTAATCCTTTAGAAAAAAATGCTAAAACGGCAGACGCTCAAGAACTCCGGGGGTCGATGTTATCAGGTGGCCTAAATACGTATGGGTCTTCGCAGTTTAAAAATATTGCTCTTGAACAGCAAAGAAAACTAATAGATACAGTTGGTGGCCCATCGAGTTTTTCTGTAAGTCCTAGCGGCGGGTTTGAGATAAATGATACAGGCAAACAGTATTTAGCGCGAGCGTTAGAAGACGAGGGCGGTCGCCAAGCAGTAAACCAGTACATTAACTCAAGTTATTTGTTTACTAAAGAAGGTGTAAATGATGAAGGAGTACTTACTGATTTTAACGTACAAGGTTTAAGCCCTATTGGGGATGGAACTTATGCAGTAGATCTTAACGACGGAACTGGTAAATCAACAGTTGCGACGGATAGCAATAATGCCGACGGGGATAGTTTAGTCTCTAAATTAGATATACAAAGTATTGCAGATCAGTTTGCTCCTGCCTTGCGAAAAGCAATTGCAGATAGCGGCAAAATAGACCCTGGCTTGTCAGCAAACCAAATGACAAACAGCATGAGTAAGTTACCTGGCGGGTTTGAAAATAATCGGTTTGAGTTCATACAAAAACTTGATTTTGATGTAAATACAGCTAAAGGATACGTAGCAAACTTACTAAAAGATAAATATATTAACGAAGATCAAGCTGCGGGCCTTATGCAACAACTTAATGTAGCTAGTACGCCTTCTGAAGTAGCGGGGGCTATTAGTACAATAAATAGTACTAGGGATAGTGAAATAGGCTCTGATAGAGTTAAAGCGCTTACAAGTTCATTAGATATGGACGATGAAGTAAATCAAAGATGGACGGCTGAGTTAAGTAAAAATATAGATGGAATTACTGAGCTAGCTAAAACAAATCCACAATTTAATCAGTTACTTAAAAATTTCGCAAATACTGAAGGTGGGGGACAGCAACTTGTTAATTTGCTTAACGGTATATCTGGGTTAGATGACGAAACCCTTATGGAATTAGCCCCATCTACTACTCCTAAAGGTATTCGAGAACGTAGAAGAAAAATGGTGGATAAAGGTCTAATACCTGATAGTTCAATACTAATAGATAAATCAAGGGAAGGAAAAGCAATAGAAGCTCTTCTTAATCCTAACATTGTTGATTCTTATGAAGCTGTTGAGGCTTTATATAATCAATTACCGACAACTAAAAAACTAGGATACGATGCATCTACAGGAGCAGAGAAAAAAGCTATAGTTAGTTTTGCAGCGCAAGATAGAGATCCAGAACAAGTAGCTGCGCTTGCAGACACTACTAGAAATAATATAGTAAGCGGTAATTTTTTAAATAAAGATGGCTCTAAAGTTAATCCAGAAAGTGGACTAACAGCAATGCTGACTGATCTACAAGAATCTAGCGATGCTTTAGCGTTAGCTACAACTATAGCGCATACTATGTCTGATAATCCTGCGGAAAGAAGAACTACAATAGCCGATCTTATGTCTATATATGAAACAGGAGCTCCAGTAGCTGTTATTGCGAGTAGAAATGCTAGAAAGCTTGCAGCTGCTCAAATAGATACGGCGACAAGTAAAGGTCTTAAAGAAGACAGTATAAAAACAGCTGAACGAGCACAAAAGTCTGTTGGAAAACTACTACCAGTAAATGAGCAACTGTTTGAGCTATCAAACGAGATATACGCAAGTGATGGCGACTTTGGCAATTTTTTCTTTAATGACGAGGATAGTGACTTATCTATAAAAACAAAACAGGCTCTTAGAACAACGCTAAATGTAATTACGCCTTTACTTAGCGGCGAGAAAGCAGGATTAACTTTTGGGTCTACAGTAGAAAGTAATGCTATAGCTAACACTTATATAAATGCAGTAAGTATAAATCTTATAAGGGAAGATGGGGATAAGCTTTTTGGCAGTCCATTAACACCTGACAATCCTAAGCCTAGTCCAGCATATGATGGCGTAGGTTTACTATTTAAAGTAGAGCCCATGTATAAATTTAACGACAATGGCACAATAAAAGTAAATAGCTTTAAATTTAAAAACGAAGATGGAACAGAGACTGCTAGAGACGTAGATGCAGATAAGCTTAGTAAAATAGTACCAGACAAGATGCAGGCGAAGACAATAGAATTAATGCTAAGAAATAAAGATACTAGTGGAGGAAAGGCCTTAATTTTTAACGAGGGGGGAGCCCCTAAAATATGGTCTGAAACAGCTGGTGAATATGTAGAGTATAAAGGTTAATGGCTGAAGATAACCCTACTGATGTTCTTGCGGCTATTGAATATTACAATAGTCTTGCTAATCCTAATACAAGTCCGTTAAATTCACTTGGAGCAAACCTGCCTCAAGAAGAAGGTACTAATACTTCTTCTTTGTTTAATGTAGAAAATTACGAACCGACGCAAGATGTAAAAACTGTTCAGCTTAAACAAGGTTTTTTTGACGAAGTTGGAGCTGGAGTTGAAGCAGGAGCTATAGGTATAGGGGAAAGTTTTGACTACTTTAAAGCCTTAGGTAATACTTTATTAGGTGATGAACAAGGGGTTGAAGTAAATCTACAACAGGCTGCGTCTAAACAAGCAGCTGCAAGTGTTGCTCTTAAAGACAGTCAGTCTTTTGAAGATTTTATTAACGACGAAGATAAAACTTTAGATGACATACTTGGCCAAACAGGTAAAGGTTTTGGTCTTGTATTACCTTCTATTGCGGGGTCTGTAGCAGCTTTTGTAGTAGGTGGACTAACGGGGGGAGCCGGTGCAGCAGCTGCTCCAGCTATTGCCTCCGCAGCATTTTCTAGTGCTAGTAGAGCTTTTATAAAGAAAGCTGTTAAAGATGCTATAAACAAAAAAATTAAGAAACAGACTTTAACTTCAGCGGAAGAAGACTTACTAAAAGTGGGTCTTAAAATAGCACGAAAAAATAAACTGTGGTCTAAAAAAGGCGGATTTGCTGGGCAAGTAGCGTATAACTATCCTATACATTCGGGGTCTTCTTTTTCAGAGTTTAGAGAAGGGGGCGAAGATCTTACTACAGAAAGAGCATTTCAATCGTTACTTATAGGTGCTCCTCTTGCGGCTTTAGATATTACTGGAGAGCGAGTTATTCTAGGTTCTCTTAATAAGTTATTAAAACAAACAGTAGCAAAAACGGGTCAAACTTCTTTTACAAGACAGCTAGCAAAAGATATTGCAAAAGCTACTGGAAAAGGCGCATTGGTGGAAGCTCCTACTGAAGCGCTGCAAGAAACAGGTCTTGTGTTACAACGTATGTCAATTGATGACACTTACACTAAAGAGCAAGCTAAGCTTAGAATAGCAGAAGGTGCTTGGCTTGGGTTATTAGGTGGGGGAAGTGCAGGTGCTGTAGGTGGTTCTGCAATATCTAGTGCAAAACAAGTATTTAATTACTCCGATACAATACTTAAACAGAAAGCAGATTCTCTAGCAACTGCGCAACTTAATAATAGTACAACAGGAGTAAACGATGGTTTTGCTGCTACACAAGAATCTGTAAAAACTGTAGATGCTCAAATAAATGAAGCTACAAGCGCAACTGGCGGAAAAAACATTGCCTGGATTGCGGATAGTAATATTGATTACTACAAAGCTAATAACGGTAAATACTCTTCCAAAACTGGGTTTAATACGGCTAAGGCTAATCCTAGAGAAGTTGTACAGTTTGAAGCAAGCGGTCGTGCGGGTAACGGAGATTACATTACTTATATACCAGGAGAAGGGTATGCGATAAGTAAAAGTAAAGGAGCGGTAAACCGTGTTAGTAAAACACACATTACTGAGTTACAAGAAAGATTAGCATCAGAACTAGGATTTAGCGGGGTAAAACCCCCAACAGCAAACGCTGTAGTAGTCGTTAGAAATAAAGAAGGTCTATCTTTAAGAGAAGAAGCGGTAGATGCAAATGATAATAAAGCGGTTACAGCCGCTATAGCTGAAGCTAAAAAAGCGTATCCTAATTCTGACCCGCAGATTGAGTCTATAGAGCAATCTTTAGAAAAAAGAAAAGCTGAAGTAGTTGCAGAACAAAACCAAAAATTTCCAGAAGACGCTGATACTTTTGGTGATCCTTCTGGTCTAACTGTTCCGCCTAACACTACAGAAGAACAAGCTAAAGAGTATTCTGATCAGCAAGATATGTTTGAGCAACAGGAGAAAGATAGGAAAACAGCAGAAGACAATCAAGTTTTTCAACAAGAGTTTTTAGACCCCCCAGTTTATTCTAAAGGCCAGGCTACTTCTAATCCAGACGCTATAATAGATGCCAAGACATTAGCAAAAAAGAAAGTGATTGAGCAGCTTTCTAAAGTTGTAGGGGTTCAATCGGCTACTAAATTTGTTGAAGAAACTATACAAATTTTTAGTAACCCCATTGATGGAGACGCGCCTACGGAATTAAAAGCTGGCGTGATGCAAGCTTTAGTAGAAGCATATAAAGAAGCTAAAACCGGTAAGCGAATGAGTGATACTGTAGACCCAACTGTTGGACAGTCGAAGAAGGCAGCTGCAGGAACTGAAACCGGTGCAACTGTTAACAATCCTGTTTTAGCGGAAGAAGATGTAGAAGGATTAAAAACAACTAACCAAGGGTTAACTGTAGACGATAAAACTGCTGAAATTATTCTACTTTTAAACGCTGCTACTGGGGATGGGTTATCAGCTGAGTTATTAGAAACAGTTAAACTATTTCCGCCCTCAGTTAGAGTATTTAATCAAGAAAGACACTTAAAATATACTAACAATGACGCTATTTTAACTTTTGGGCGTAATAAAGAAAATGGCTACGCTTTAACTACTTCAAGCAATATTGAAGGGTTCGATGCGTTGTATGAAAAACTTATAGAATCAAATAAAAATTTTTCAGTAGAAGAGAAAGAAGGTTTTGCTAGGTTAAAAGGGTTTATGTCTGTATCAGCTTTAACAGTTCTTAGTGATACAAAAAAAGCTTATCCAGATTATTACTTATCTATAGACCCTATGGAAGTAAGCTTTAACAAGGTTAAGTTAGTTATAAGCACTATAGTTCCCTTTATAGGAGCTGAAGCGCTTCCTGTTTTTGTAGACCCTTCTAACCCTCGTGAAACAATTACAGGCGTAGAATCTTTTGTACAGCAGTTTGTTGCATCAAAAATTAAAAATACTAAGCCTCAAACTTTAAAAGCGATAGAAAAAACTTCTAGCTTTGTACTTAGAGGAAAAGACTCTAATGGTAAAGAATGGCAAGTGCCTTTAAGCCTAGGAAGAATATACCAAATAGGAAATGTAATTCTCGATAAGCAGCAAAAATTAGCAACAGATAACCCTTATTCTAATTTTGACTATACGCAAACTAGTTTTATAGAAGGAGTAGGGGCTTTAGCTATATCTGGGTATCAAGTTGTTGGGGTTGAGCCAAATACTAATGAAGAAGTAGAGCTGTCTGGTAACTGGAATAATATGTTTTCTCGTTTTGGCGTTCCTTTTTCTATACCAGTAAGATATAAAAATTCAAAAAAACAATTGTTATTAAATAAAATAATCGAGGCTAAAGCTAATATAGTAAGACCTGCGGGGAAACAACCGGCAATTACTTTAAAAAACGTGCTAACTCAGCCTCCTAAAGGAATAGTTAGTAGAGCTACTCCTTCTGAGCGAATGCAGAAAAATTCAACAAAAACTTTAAGACTTGCGCAGTTTGCAGGAGCTATTAGAGCTTTGTACAAAAGTAGCGATAGCTATAAAACAAAAGCAGGACTTACTGCCAAAGATAAGTCGAGCGTTGAATATAGAGTGGCTAAAAGCTTGCAACCTGATAAAAATATTAACATTGATAAGATTGAGCAAGTAGAAGCTTATATTAATGAAAAGTCTTTAGAAGAATTAAACAAAGCTATTGAACAGCAAAAAGATATTTTACAAAAATATGAAGAATTAGTAGATATACCTTTTACAGCAACTAGGTATCCTTCAGGCGGTATACCTTTAATTGACTTACAAAAAAACAAAAATACACAAGAGGTTTATGAAGTTAGTCTATTTAAGCCTCTTGTAGCTAAAGATCGAAAACGATTTCTTGATAAAACTAAAGAAGCTAATAGTAAAGTTAAAGAATATTTAGAGGAGTCAAATACTGAAAAAGTAGATACTTCTGAATCTTTATTAGTATTGAAAGAAGGGTTTGAAGCGCTAAGTCAATTTTACGGAGAGTCTTCTATACTCTTAAGAGATACAAGAGATATAGAAATAGAAACATACAGTAAAGAAAAGAATGGGTTTGCAACAGTAATATCGGAAAAATCAAAAACTGATGCCGATATAGCAAAAGAATTTAAAAAACTTCGAGAAAAAGATGAGCTAGAATATGCTAAAAGTTCTAGTACCGCGCAACAAAGTGGCAGAAAAGAAAGAAGTGCTACAAGTAAAGATGAAAGAGATCAATTTTTTGATGCAGAATCTGTATCTAGCGATACACAGGGTGTGCGAGATTTTTTATCTAAATACATACTTAGTGTTAAAAAGCTGTATAAATTAAATAATGAAGCGGTGTTCGCTACTACTGAGATTTTAAAAAATAATGCAGAACTTATTAGGTTTGTTAAAAAACTAATTCCTAGAGACGGGTTTAATAAAAATAACGAGCTTTTAAATTCTAAAGCCTCATTAGATTCTAAAGGTACTCCGCTTGTAAAACGTAAACAAGGTATAGAAACAGGCATTGACGAAAGCCCTACAATTGCTGATCAAATGTATCAAGAACTTATTTCAGCTGCAGTTAACTATCTTAAGCAAACAAAGTTAGACAGTGATACAGACGCTATATCTTATCCAACTTTTATCGCACAGGCTACACAGCAGATAAAAAATAAGTACGCTCAGCAATTATCGCAAACTCCTGGGTTTATTAAACCGGGTAACATTAACCCTCAAAGTAGTATGCCACAGCTATACGATACTTCTAAGATGCTTCAACCTATATTATTAAACACAGAAATAAAATCAAAAAATATAGCGGGTTTAATTAATGATATAGGGCATGAGTATGGCCATTTAGTGTTAGAGCAAGAAAAGAATCAGTTTAAATTACCCGAAGATCAACTAACACCTAGGCAACGAGGAATAAAAAGGAAACTGTGGGAACTATATAAAATAGACAGACAAGCCTACATTGACAAATTTACCCCAAAAACAAGTGGGATTGGGAGTTATACTAATACTCCAGAATCTTCCAAACAAGTTGAGGGTCAGTACTCTTTAGACGAGTTAGGTTTTGATGAATGGTACGCGGATAAATCAGGTGCTACATTTAAAGGACTAATAGCTAGTTCAGATACATCTAAAACATACTTGCCTAAAACATTAGTCGATAGATATTTTTATGGTATAGCTAAAAAACTAAAAGCCATAATGCTTACAACACTTAAAGCAATTGGGACGTATAGAAATTTAGGTTTGAAAAATGTAGCTTCTGTTAGTGGTGGAGTCACTTCTAGCGGAGCTGTTAGAAGTACTGCTAATAAAGAGTTTTCAAGAATTTTTATAAAAGAAGTATTAAATAAACAAACGCAAAACACTAAAAGACAAGAAGTGTCTTTGGATAATTATATTCCTACAGAAGCGTACTTTGATGTAGATGATATTGTTTACAGTATAGGGCAAGCGGTTCCAAAAAAAGCAGTTAAGAATCTTTGGAAAGGAGCGCAACGTGTTTTTGGTGATGCTTCAAACAGTAACGCTTATAAAAATACTCTTAAAGTAGCGTCAACGGTTAATCATTATTTTGAGCAGTTCGGAGAAGCAGGTAAAAAACTGGCTAGGTTTTTTAATGCTCCTTCCAACTCACGTACAAAAAGTGGATTTCATAATTTAAAAGCCAGACAAGAAAAAATATTCATTAATGAAATTGAAGATACTTTAGGAATTCAAATTCAAGACTGGGGTAATCCAGAGTATGCAGAACTAGGTAGAGTTATTGAAGACGAAAGTATAAATACTGTTGATCTACCAACTGATGCTCAATTAGGTATTCCTTTTGCTAAAGGGGATCCAAGTGGAAGTAGGTCGCGGGCTAGAGAAGTTAGAGAGTTTTACCAGGAAGTTTATAAAAATTATATAAATCCTGTACTTTCTATAGGGCAGAGTAAAAACTATTTTTCTCGGCAATGGAACATTAGCTCTTTGGCAAGATTGTATGATAATAGTATTACTGACCCTAATGCTAAAAAAGCTGTTGATTTAGTTATAGACGAAATAGCTTTAGTAAAAGATTCTAAAGGTAAGCCGTATGGAAAACTCGTAGCAACGTCTATATTTAAAGACATGGTGTCTAAGTATTCTATGGAAGACTCAACTATTGTTTCTACAAATCCAGACGATGCAGTTCCGTCACCTGGTGCGCCAGCTAGTTTAGTGCGGGCATTAGGGGCTATACCAACAAAACGTCTTAGGGAAATAGAAAAAGATACTGGTACAGAACTTTTATACTCTTGGGATAAAGCAATTATTCCTTATTTTCATCATATGACTAGAAAAGTTGAATTTGAGAAGCTAGGTGGAACTAAAGAGTTACAGAAAATATTAACTGAAATAGTTGATAGTGAGCATCCATTTATAGGAACAGCATCTTTAGCAGAACAACAAGAAACTATTTTGCAACGTGCCCGGCTTAAATCAAAACTGCAAAGTATGATTGATGGGCAACTAGGTAGGGTAGGTAAAGAAGTGCCGGGTTTGTTATCAGCAGTTCTTCCCAATAAAGTAGTAGAAAAACTTCCTAATACACTAGCGCAAATTAATGGAGCGGCGGCTGTATTTACTGTAAGTACTACTTTGTTGTTTACTACTTTCTCGTCGTTTACTGATTTTGCAGGAATACCTATACGGGCTAAAACTTTTAAAAACCTAACTTCTTTTTTATCCGACCTTAAACGAGGAGACTATGCTCTCTATAAACAACTGGCTAGAGATGTAGGAGCTATTTCTAATGAGGCTATGGATACTGTATTTATTTCTGTTGGCGAGCTAGATTACAATAGCCAGTGGTCACGTACTGCTCTTGAACAATGGTTTAAATATACAGGATTAACTTGGCTTACTAGAACGTCTAGAATATATGCCGTGGGTATGGCACAAGCTTATATTAAAAACACTTATGCTGACTATTTAGCGCTTAAGCAAAAAGCAGATGCTAAAACTATTACTCCTTTAGAATCAATAGAGCTAAATAAAAATCTAAGGTGGCTAAAAGAATTAGAATTAACTCCAAGCAATGTAGAAGAGTTCCTAAAAAATCCAGACATTAATGACCCTAATAATAAGGCAATATCTGTTGCTATTAGTAGATTTTCAGATGAAGCGATTATTAGACCTAATCCATCTACACGCCCTAACTATGCTAACAGTCCTTATTTCGCTATTGTATTCCAGCTTAAAACTTATTTTTATGCTTATGGCGCAGTAGTTTTAGGTGGTTTAGGAAGAGAAATGGGTTCACAAGTAAAAGAAGGAAAAACTTTTAGCGGGCCAGCAAGTCTACTTTTCTTAGCTTCTATGACAGCTTTGCCACTTGCTGCTTTAGGTATAGAATCAAGAGAGTGGTCTAAGTATATTATGAGGTCTGTTATCCCAGGACTAGAAGCCGACGGTAGAATTTTTAGGTCAGATTATATGGATACGTCTGAGTATTTAATGCTGTTAATTGATAGAGCAGGTGCTCTAGGGCCTTTTACTTTACTACTAGCAGCAGCACATGGTATGCAATATGGAGATAATCCTGCGCTTTCATTTGTACCAATAGCAGATGCTATTGATAGGTCATTTGTAGAAGGCGATTATTCAAGATTAGTTCCAGTACTTAATAACTTATAGGGAGTTTGTAAGTGGCTAGAAAAAAAGCAGCAGCTATTAGAAAAACTACTACAGGTAAA
>TARA_R110000772_G_scaffold64798_5_pt1 | contig 13010 bp, 4 predicted proteins | sample TARA_R110000772 | Tara Oceans TARA_R110000772 (sample SAMEA4397948) | marine metagenome | biome: Polar Biome; feature: [SRF] surface water layer (ENVO:00010504); material: water (ENVO:00002006), including particulate matter (ENVO:01000060) such as... | depth 5 m | reverse complement strand
GCTAACCCAGCTTGAAGAGGATTATTATCATTCCAATTTAAGAAATTAACAGCAGATATTGTTTGTAGTAAAGCAGATCTCATGTTAAGAAACATTATTGCTCCTACTGAATTATTTATCCAATTACTCCACTGATTTACTATTCTATTCTTACCGAAGTTTCTATTAGTACCGTTCTCCATTCTAAATAAAGAATCTTCAAGAGCCTCTCTAAAATTAGATCCATATATAGCTTCAATTTTGTTTAGATTTTCTTTAGAAAATATCTCTTCTTTGTTTTCTATAAATTCTTTTAAAAACTTTTTCCTACCAATTTTTTCAACAAAACCATTAAGATCACTAGAAATATTTTCTGTCTGCCAAAATTCACCGGGTGCAGGATATTCATTCTCAAGACCGGGTATAGATTTTAATTGATTTGCAAAATCCATTAAGCCTTGGTCAGATTCTACAGTTTCTGATAATTGATTTATTTCTTCTGAAGATAACTCAGTCTTAGATAAATCCACCCCTGCTTTTTTCCATATATATACTCTTATGGCTTGATCATAAGTAAAGTCTGATCCAGTAATTGTTTTACTTAATTTTTTAACAACGTCCCCATTTTCTTCTTTTATTTTTTTATAGCTTTCATATATTTTTTGTCTTGCTGAATCTATAGCAGCAACACCTCTCTTGTATGGAGCGTTTAAAAATGTTTCAAAAAAATCTTTTTGTCTGTTACCTAGTTCACCTTTTCCTAAAAAAGAATAAATAAGACCCATAAAGTCTTCTGCTGATGGAGGTACAAAGAATTTATACTTACCAATCTTACCACCTTTCGCTTTAGCAGCTGCAGCAGAATATCTTTTCTTAGAATCAACATTTTTTGTGTCTTCTATTATATCATTAAAAGTACTGTCAAGATTTTGTGTTTTATCTGTTTTTGTTTTTTTATTCTTACTCATGTTAGCTGTTGATTTACTCTTAGCTTTTTTATCGTAAGATTTATTTAAAGTTTCTTGATTTGTTACTGAAAGAGGACTTGGCTTAAGAATTTTATTACTTGTATTTATTCCAAAAGAAACTCTTATTCTAGGTTTTATATTACCATCTAAAGTTGTATCACCCTTAGTTAATTTAACTGTTAATTTTACTTGAATTATTCCTTGATTATTTAAATCGGGTGCACCAAATATGTTTTTTGTTTGATCTTTACCTAAAAAAAATAATCCCTTTTTACCTATTTCTATATGATAATTTTCTTTATCGTTATAAAATTTAATTATATTATCAATAGTAAAAGATAGATTATAAACCCCCTCTTTATCACTACGAAAAGTACCTCCTATTTTTTTATCTTTTTCTTTTTTTTCTAAATCTTTCCAATCTTTAAAAACTTGTTCTGGAATAGAATCAGCACCTGAACCTAAAATTCTGTTTGATTTTTTACCTGTTCTCTCATTTACAAAATCAAAGAATTTATTTATTTTACTGTCAAGTGCGCTCTCAATAGCAGATAACACAAGTTCTTGATTACTTTGATCTCCTGTGAGTTTATAAACTACTTTTTCTTGATCAGTGCCTTTATTTTCAATTGTCCTCTGTAGCGTCCTAGAACCAAAATCAGCAGCTATATCTTTTTTTACTTCAATATTTAATGAAGTTTCTTTACCTAAAGAATCCTTATAAAGTAATTGTATATCAGGTCTTGTACTATCGTAACCAGCACCACCTTCTTTTTTTATTTTAATTCTACCATTACCCTTTTTCTTGTTATTCTGCTCTGTTGCATTAATGACTCTTATTTCTTCTAAAAGACCTCCATATCTTTCAAATCTATTTTTAAGTAATCCATTATCAATAAGTAATTTTACAACTCTTTTTTGTAATTCAGTATAAGTATTATTATCTTCAGTTATTTGATTAAAAGCCTCTAAGGGATCTAAATCACTATCAATTATAGACTTAGCAAGAACTCCGGTTTTTTTAGTAAACCCTTTGTTATTTTGTAATTCTTCAAGTTCTTTATTTGTTATACCTTTTAAATTTAAAGTTTTAGCTATTTTTTTAAAACTAACAGAACTTCTTTTTTCCTTTATAGCTTTAGGTATTTGTTTATCTACAGATTCAGATATTTTTGATATTGCATTCTGTACAGTATTAAGTTGTTTTTGATTTAGAGTTTTACCTTCTTTTTCTCTTTTATCAAGAAAAGAAGATATCGGCTTACTTAATCTACCTTTTTCAATACTTTTATTGTATTCTCGCATGAAGTTATAAACACCTTTACCTGTATCAAAAGATATTTGACTAAACCCTGCGGCTCTTAATATAGGTGCTATTAAATCACCGATTTTTGTAAAAACATTTTCATCAAACTTAACTACACCATCCACTACCGCATCAGAAAAATTACTTAGATATTCCTCATAATACTCTTGAGTATTGCTGCCCTGATCATCTATAGAAACATCATACCCTCTTTTAGACATGTAACTTTCTATATCATCTTTTTGTTTTGTGGAAAGTTGAGTTTTAAAATTGTCAACTAAAACTTTTTGCTTTGAAGCATTTCCAACATGCCTAAATAATACACCATGTAAGACTTCATGTGCCCCTACATTTTTTATCTTAGAAGCAACTTCTTTGTTTATATAAACAACATTGTTAGCAGCGTTATAAAAACCACCAACCTCATCCATTGCTTTTCTATCTTCTTTACTTATTTTTATTTTTTGACCTTTAGGTAATGTTTTATTTAACTCATCTACATCTTTCAATACTTGTTCTGCGTTATCAAAAGATCTTTCTTGAGCACCAAAACTTTTTACAAACTCAGCATCTGCTAAGGTTCTTCTTGTAGCATTAGATTTTTCTATAGTATCTCTTTTAACTGCTTTGTCTACAATATCTCTAGAAGCTTTTGGGTCTACAGGTGTTGTTTTTTTATTTAAAACAACTTCACCTCTAAAATTACCGTCTTCAGAAGTAAACTCAACTGTAGCACCAACACTTGTCTCTCCTTCTCTTATTTCAAAAACTTTAGATACTTGAGAACCTTCTGGTATGTCTTTTGAATCAACTTCATAGTTTTCACCTAAAGCTACTTCAGGAGATACTCCGGTAGCATTTCTTTGACTAGTAGGTTTGTCATCTCTATTAAAACTAAATTTAGTAGTTTTTACACCATCCTTTTCAGATGACTTAGCTATGCGAGTAATATTCCTACCTTTTTTGTCTTTTTCAGAATCAACTATAGTTTCTCCTTCAGATAAATCTTTATCTGTTAGATTAGTTTCTATAGATTTTTTATCTGCAACTTCTTCTTCAGCGTCTAAATACTTATTAGTTATTTCATCTATAGACTTGTTAATTATTTTTAACTTGTTTTTGAAGTATGTAGTAGTTTTACCTTCTGCTTCTACTCTTTGTTTTTCTAAACTAAGTATTTTTTTTCTATCAGATTCATCTGTAATTTTATCATCAATTCTAGCTTTTAATAAAATTTCATCTTGTTTTTTTCTTGCTAATTGAGAAATTTCAGGATCATTTTTTATTTCAATATTTGCAGAAATTATTTCTTCATCATTTGCTGTATCTAAAAAGTCAACAACTTGTTTTCTAGTCATGGGTTGATCACCATTTTTAGACTTTTGAGTGTATTGACCACCTTTTCTTAATCCTCTAGCAAGAGTAATTGGAGTTGTTGTTGTACCTGTTATAGCTTCAAATCCTATCTCAGCCACATCCATTTCTTGACCTGCAGCTACTCTACCTAAGACTTCACCTAAACCTCCACCAGTAGACTCTACAGCTACGTTTGCACCTATAGCGGCTGCTGTTGAAGCTCTCTTAGAAGATGATCTTAAAGCTGCACTAACACCTCTAGTAGCCTTTGATGCAAACCCTGCTGTTAACGCTTCTACGGCACCTATAGCTAAACCTCTACCTAAAGATTTGTTCATTATACTCTGTCGAACTTCATCGTTCTCAAGTATTTTTCTAATGTTTTCAGTATTGAATTCTAGTCCATCTTCAGCTAATTTATCTTGCAAAAGCTCACTATAGGTTAAGCCGGTTTCCATAGCTGTAGTAAGACCCGTAAAACCACCAATAGCTGTACCTATAATTGGTATTTGAGATCCTACAGCAACACCTGCTAAAGCAGATCCAGCTACTTCTTCAGAATCAAAAAGTGAACCACCCAAAGTACCAAAAGAACTAACTAACATTTGAGGTAATATACTGGGATTAGCTGCTACTCCTTTAAAAAATCCAGCTAGACTTTCACCCTCCTCTTCATATATTCTTTGAAAATCTTTCATTTCATTGGTGACATCTTGATTTTTAGCATATTCAACAGCACCTATATATTTTTGAATAGATTCATCTGTTAATTCTTTGTCTCCTGCTTCTTGAAACATGTCAAAAGACTCTCCTGTTGTTTCACCTGCAGCTACACCAGATGCACCTGCTCTATATAAATCACCTAAAAAATCAGTTAAAGCATTTTTGCCAAAAGTTCTTTCTATTAAAGTGTCTTCTTCCTCCTTATCTTTTGTTTCAGATATTGGATCTAATGTTTGTGTTTGTTGAACATAACTATCTAGCCAATCTCCTTGAGTTGTAGGTTGAGGGTTTGACTCTCTTGATCTAGGCTGATTTGTATTATCACTAGAATCTTTTAAATTTGATACATATTTATCTAACCAATCTGACATAATTTGTTATCTTCTACTTGAGTCTACTTCATTTAACAATTGATTTATTCCTTGTGGTGTTGCAGGATAACTAGCTCCTTCATCTTGAAAATCTTGTTTTTCATTTTTATCAAACAACATAAATGAATTAGTTTCTTTATCATATTCAGTGTAATAACCGGAATACCTAAGAGCCTGCATGTTTAAGTTTCTTTGTAGTTCCGTACCTGCTAACATAGACTTATTTTCATCTCCAAGGTTATTAAGTAATAATGAATATTTTTCTGGGTCTGATGACGCTAAAGAATTAAAAGCTTCTTTAGATGTTGGTTCTTTTATTTCAACAGGATTTTTAACGGAGTACCCTTTTTGAGACTGAGATATTAAAGTGTTTTTATATTTAGATAATAATTCACTTCTTAGTTCTTGAGCAGCTTGTACTCTGATTTGATCATCATTACTATTTAGTCTTTCAAATATCTCTTCACTTCCATCATAAAGTTCAACGTTTGCAATCATATTATCCATAGCTAAAGATTTAAGAGAATCAATACCACCTTCATCTATAGTTAGTTCTATTTGTTTCATTACAAAGTTTGCACTTTCATCATTAAGTCTAACACCACTCTCATAAGCACTAACTAACTTATCTTGAATAAATTTTGCTTCTTTTTTAGCTTTTAAGAATGGTTGATCTATATCATTTAATTTAAAACTACCACCATCTTCTGTTAAAAAAGAAAGATCTCCACTATCAGATATAGAAGCATCAAGCTTGTCTGTATATACTGAAGCAATTACACCTAAATTATCTGAGTTGTTACCTGCTGAATAATTACGACTATCTATGTCTCCTAAGTTTTCTTCTTTACCTTCACCAAAAGTATTCCATTGAGATTTTAAGTTAGATACAGCTTGTAAAGCACCGTTCATTAAATCCGTTTGCTCTTGATACTCATCACTACCTGCTTTCATTTTTACTCTAGATGATATTGCATCACTATATATTTTTTTTTGTTTAAAAGAAAAAGCGGATATAGAAGGTCTGTATTTTTCAGGTATTTTATTTAAAGATATACCGGGAGGATATTTATCAATATAACTTTTAACTTCTTTCTGGATATTTTCATCTTTTATCCTTCTCATCTGCTTGCCTTTGGCTAATCTTTTACCTAAATCAGCAAGACCTAAATCTTTTATTTCAGGAACATAATTCTGATATTCATAAGCCTTAGCTACACTTCTTATTAAATTAGGATCTACTGCCATAATTATATTCTTTTAAATTCTACGTCTAAATTTGAATAATTAACCATACTATAACCTTCTGAATTTTTAATAGTAAATTCTTTAGGTATTTCATCAGCCATTACTCCTTGAAAAACACCTTCTCCATGTTTTTTATCTTTATATTCAAAATTATATACATTATATCCTTCAGATGATTTTTTAATTAATTTTATATTCTTTTTTAACTTCCTATCTGAAGCCACAGAACTTCCAAATCCAGTTAAATCTCCAAAAGCACTAGCTGCATTTTCTCTTGATTTTGCTCTAGCAGCATCTGCAGCACCTTTTCTTTCAGCAGACATTGCTAACATATTCCCTTGTTTGTCAAATTGCATTTGCTGTTGATTCTGTGCTCCTCCTGCTCTAGCCATTTGACCTTCAAAATCCATTGTAGCTCCGAACTGTTGGTTATTTTGACCCATTTGAGCAGCTAATATATCGTTTTGATTACCCATAGAAGCTCCAAATTGTTGGTTACCAGAAGCCATTTGAGCAGCCATAATTTGATTTTGTGATCCTTGATCTATCTCCATTTGTTGATTCATTGAAGACTCACCTGCTATAGATTGCTGTATCCTTGCACCTTGTTGTGCTGCCATAGCTGCATTAGCACTCTCTTGCTGACCACTAGATGCTGATGCCTCTTGTAGGTTTTGACTTTGTTGACCAGCCATAGCTTGTGCTAAAGAAGCTATACCACTACTTCCGGCTGCACCTTTCATACTACCTAAAGTATTAGATAAACCTTGCTGTTGTTGTCTAGCAACCATATCAGCCTGTTGAGTATTAACAGTTAAATCTTCAGCAGTGTTTTCCATCTGAGAAGCAAAGTTAGTGGCTCCTACTGCTGTGTTTTGCATTCCAGAAGCAAAATTAGTTAAGTTAGCCCCCGGATTAGATAAACCAGAAGCAAAATTAGTTAAGTTAGATCCCGGATTTCCAATACCAGAATACGTGTTTTGAATATCAAAGCTTTCATAGCCTTTCATCTGTTTATCAAAAGCCGCATTAGCATTTCTTTGTTCTGCTCTTCTTTTTTTACCTCCAGACCCACCTGAGATTAGTTTACCTGCAATTCCTACTCCTGCTGCTATTCCACCTATTAATAGTAATGATGACATATTTTTTTATTTTTAAATGTTATTTTTTAATGTATTTAAATCTTCTTCTGTTATTACAGGATCATTAAAGTCTTCAGCAAATATTTTACTTTCTGCATCTTCAATAGTCTTACTATCAGTTGAGTGAACTGTTATAAAAACAGTATCTTCGTGAATATACATTATTCTTTGAGTACCAACTTTAGTTAATCCATGATATGGTGCTTTTATATGTAGCCATCCATCTTCATTTAAAAAACTAAGACTTCCTTTCATTATAAAAAACGGATTGTCTTGTTTATGTATTTTAGTTACTGCTAATTGATCTTTAGGCATAAATAATTCTCTGATATAACAACCACCTATAAAAGTGTGTTTTACAGGATTTATTTCCTGCAAAGTTTCTTCATCATACCAAAAATTTATTTCTTTACCTTCTTCACATAATTCTTTAGTTTTTTTTCTAAACTCTTTTTTATTTTCTAGTTTCGCTAAAGATTGAGCATTTAACTCTCCTATTATATTTAATGATTTTTTTAATTCCATTTAACTCAATATTATAATTACTTAATAATCTTATGACTTACTACTCTCTGATACATCAGATCCTATTTGAAATAGTTCTATTTCATCTGTAGAGTCATTCTTCATTACAACCTCAGCGTAATAACCTACTAGCGAAGATAAGTTAGCTTTGTTATCTTTAGCGAAAAAGAAGAACTTACTTGCTAGGCTAGTTGTACTGGCTTCAGCACTTATAGAGCATGTTACAGTAGTATCTGTAAAAGCAGTTACACTACCCACTTCTGTTGGTGCATCCGTTACTCCGTTGGTTATTGTAGAATAATAGATATCATCTCCAACTTGAACCGAAGAGTTAACTGAATTTGCAAATGTTATTGTTATTGATGTTGCCATGTTTTATAATTCTGGTTCTCTATCTTGAAACTCTGGGTCTTGAAGATCAACTACTACTACATTTCCTCCACTTGTTATTCCATTACCCCCATCAGTGCTATCTGTAATATCTGTAGTTCCCGGATCTTCTGCTCCCGGACCAAATGTAGAGTGTGCCCTACCCGGTTCTTCAGTAATTGTAACCTCAAAATCTAATTTTAATCTAATGTCATTAATAGTTAAATCCCTTGAAGTGTTACAAGAAAAATCCCATTCAAAAACATTATCAGTAGGAACTCCGTCAGTATAAAGAAATTCTCTAACGTCTGAATTTTGATAAAGACCAGCTGTATTGCTATCAATACCTACACTAAAATCATTAAATACATCGTTAGGTTTAGCCTGTATTTTAACTTTATAAAACTTTTTGTAACTTTCAATTTTAGAAAATATAAGTCTTAATGTAAATGAAAGGTTAGTATCATTAGATGTTAAAACAGGGGAACTACCATTGGTATCAGGAATACCATCATTATTTTCATCAGTACCTGTTCCAACGTAAAGCGTATACTTAGCAAAACCCGGTAAATGAATCTTTGCATTAGGGTGAACTGTTGCTAAAGCAACTCCACCATTACCCTTAGAGCTTCCGTTTATTGTAAATTTAACCTCTGTCTCTGCGTAGGTATTTGCTACAGCATTATTACTTAAAACTAAAGACTTTACAAATTTATCGAATAAAAACTCAGAAGTAATACTTGCAGTACCAAATTTATTTATTAAAGCTGTACCTGATACTGTGTAGGTTTTTCCAAAAACAGATGAAGGAGTAAAAGTTAAAGTCACATCATTACTTAAACTTTGAACAGAAGATAAAACTAAATTATTTTGATCAGTCAAGGATGCTACAGTAACTGTTCCTGAAATTCCTGTGCCAGTAACTATATCTCCAACAAAAATCTTACCTCCTGTAGATATACCATCAACTACTAAATCTGTTACACCACTTATTGCTCCATTTACTACAGCAGTATTTGTACTATTATCTTCAACAAAAGTAAGCTCTTCACCTGCATTTATTGTTTTAGCAGAAGAAATTGTTAATGTCATTATTCCTGAACTTGCATCTGTAGATACTCCTGTAACAGTAACATCTTCAGCAGATATACTAGGTCCTGAAACAATCATTCCAGTAACAATTTTAGTATTTGCTTTTTCAAGTATAACAGACGTGCTATTACTAACAGCTTCTGAAATAGCGGTAGTATCAACTACTTCATTACCCAAACTATCTGTCATTGACCCATTTAGTTTTATAAAAGATAACTCATAATCATACGGGGAGCTAAAGGAAATAGTATCACCTACATGTATTGCCGATGCTAATTCGTTAAGATCTTTAGTATCGTGAGCTATTGTTACTTTGTTTAAGTTAGCTATAGGTAACAATGACTTTAAATAAACTCCATCAGGTAAACTTGGATTAGATGAATTTCTTTTTTGATCTGTTTTTACAACCATTCCTGTAATTGCAGTACCTACCACTAAAGAACTTTGAGTTGCAACACTTATAAATTCTACAACAGCCGTACATCCTGAACCAACATTTACAGCATCTGAAATGCTTTTTACAGTTTTAGTTATAGTAGCATATTTAAAATCTTCAGGAGAAGGTTTCTTTATTTCTCTTAATTTCTTACCACTAGCAGCCGTAATTGCAAAAGAAAAATTTAGATCTTCACTTTGACCATTTTGACCTGCATTTTTAGTTACAGATAATTCATTAGTATTACCTAATGTAGCTTCAGTATCTAAAAAGTTTTCTGTTGCTTTAACTTTAAATGTAACATCTGCAAACTGAGAAACAGTTGTAGGATTACTACCCTTAAACGTTGAGGATAAATTTGTTGGAGAAACAGACAAAACCTCATAATTGAAAATTCTAGTGTTTACTGAAGCACCATATGATCTTACAAAAGTTCTAACACCATTTGAAGGCATAGTTAATGTTGTAGGTTTATCTGTACTTGTTATATCACTAGTAAACTCGCTTCCATTATGTTCAAGTCTAAATGTTAAAGTATCACCACTGACTAAGGTGACGTTTCTATCCATAGTTATAACTGCCCCACTAAATGTATCTACCTTACCTACACCAGATCCACCACTTGTAACTGTCATGCCGGAAGATATTGCGTAGTTAGCTTCAGTTAAGGTTATAGATTTAGAGTTATTAACAGCTGCATTTGTAACACCTGTTGTAAATTCTCTTAATATAAACTTAGCTTCTTGTCTTCCAACTACTTGTATTTCTCTTACCTCACCACTAGTAGATATTGTCTGTTTAGACATTTGCAACTCTGTTATTTCATCAGGTTTATCTAGAAAGGCTTTACCAGCTTTAGCGGTTATTAAAATTTTGTCTTCAATCGGATTGTTTGTACTAAAAACATAATGAACTTTAAATACAACAACTGTAGGTGTAAAATTTAATATTTTTCCTGATTGAATTAATACTGAATTATCTACAGTTACTGTTTTAGTTCCTGAGTTTATACTTGTTACTTTTGTTGGAGTAGTAATACCTTCTCCAGTAACAATCATAGTAGCAACTATACCAGTGACACTATCCAAAACAAAAGTTGTTGATGAAACAGTTGATGTGTTTGTTTTCGTAGCCTCAACTACAACATGATCACTACTAGTAGAGTATTCACTAATGTTATTTTCATCTTCTTTTAATACATTTAAAGAAAGATCTGAGGGAAATGCAAATCCATCATTTGCTGTAAAAGTTTTAGATATTATTTCTTTACCAAATTTTAACAATGTATCATCGGGTATTGTAGCAGCTTTTGATAATGTTAAAGTAGTACCACTTATAGATGACACTGTTGTTCTTATGGGTATACCAGATCCAACAACCGTCATTCCTGAAGATATTAAGCTATTTGCAGATGCAAGAGTAACTAAAGTACTACCATTAACCTCACCGTTAACAGTTGCATTAACAAAGTAATCTCCCGAAGCACTGTAACCAAAATTATAACGTGAAGAACCAGTTGTATTAGATTCATCTGTATTGTATGTACCAACAATACTGTATTGAGATAAGGATAAAGCAGAAACAGTAATTGGAGGAGCCAAAGTAGAAGCACTCGTTATAGAATGACTACTAAGCATGTTAAAAGTTACAGTTACAGTATTACCAATAGTTCCTGCAGTTCCTGTATCTACAGGAGAAGCAGCACTTGTTATTCCGGTTGGTAAACTACCAACACTTACTTGACTTGCAGATATTACGTATCCTAAACTTGGGGTTATTGTAAACACAGCTGTTTTACTACTGCCAATAGCTACACCACTTTTGATTGAAAACGTAACATTAGAACTTATAGTGAAATTGCTTAAAGTAATAGAGGGGTTTACTGTTAATATAAAATTATTATCACCTGCTACACTAACAGAGGCAGGTATACCTAATCCTTGTACAGACAGTTCTTTTGTGTCTATGTTAGATGAAGTTGTAGTGTCTCCTAATATTTTATTAAACTTAAAGTTTTCTTTATCTTTAAAAAACTTAACACTACCAGTTTGTTGATCTGTTGTTATAGAATCAGCATACCAACCTTTAGTTGCTGTTTCAGTTAATCCAGATATCTGAGTTCCAGTATAACCTGATTTTTTTAAAACTTCTAAAGTTGTCCCATCACCAATAGTTGTACTACCTATTGTACCTCCATAAGTATATTTTCTAGAATCACTACCTTCGTAATTTAAAGTTTTAAAACTTTTTACACTTGTAGGTATGTCATTAAATAATACATTAACCGAAGACTCATAAGCTGTTCCGTAAAAAGTGTTCCTTGTGGTATTATTATGAGAGTATAAATCTCCATTTTTAAAAGTATAATAAATATTATTTATAGACAATCCAGATTCAGGTAAAAAAGATTTAAAACTAGTCCAACCATCCACTCTTTCATCAAAGCTTACCGTTTTATTGTTTAGTGTTACGTTATAAGATCCTTTGTCTTCATTATAAGTACCTAATATAGTAGAAGACGCAGCTAAATTATCACCAAAGAAATCAGACATACCTTTTTCAGATATTGAAGTTAATCCATCTCTAGAAAGTCTTAGTACTGCACCTCTTGCTTTGTCTGCAAAATACATTCTAAATGCATGCGAAGCAAATGATTCTGGATTCTTAGAAATCCCGTACTCTCCTACATATCCTATAGTTTGACCTAATACATTATTGCTTGCGGTTAGATTTGTATTACCATCAGCATTAAATAAAGCATCTTTATTTGTAAGTATTTTTAATACTTTGTCTTCACAGAATGTAATTAAATCAGTTTCTCTAACATGTAACTTCTGTATAGATCCATATATAGGATTTATATCTTTAGTTATGGGTAACGCCTGTATGAACTGATTAAGTTCATTAACACCAGACGTTGAATTAAATATACCAGAAAATATTAATCCACTTTCTTTTTGTTCTTCTTTATATTCAGCGTCTAATGTAGTAGAAACAACAACTCCTCTATCTATAAAGGGTGCGTTAAAGTCATCTTTTATTCTATTAGATTCAACTCCATTACCAAAAGTAAAAGCGTTAAAAAAGTTAAGATCAACAGCTTGACCATGAACTTGATTTGCAGCTAATGTTATTACTTTTTGACCTGAAGATATAACATCAATAGTTGTTTTAGCTGTAAAGCTGTATAAGTTATTTTCATCTGTAAAAGTTAATACTGTATCTACAGGTATATCAGTAGCTACATTATTAAGTAAATTAAACTGATCACCATCTTCAACCGAATCAACAAAGTTTACAGTAGAAAACGTTAAAGCAACATTGCTTCTGTATGTAGATATTTTTGACAAGGTTACAGTTGTTCCACTAACAGATCTAACCGTTACGTTATTTGGTACACCAATACCTGTCATAAACATACCCTCAGTTATGCTACTGCTTAAGTCTACTGTTAAGGTAACTTGATTTCCAACTTGAGTACTTGAGGTTTTTGTT
>TARA_R110000772_G_scaffold261570_1_pt1 | contig 13027 bp, 17 predicted proteins | sample TARA_R110000772 | Tara Oceans TARA_R110000772 (sample SAMEA4397948) | marine metagenome | biome: Polar Biome; feature: [SRF] surface water layer (ENVO:00010504); material: water (ENVO:00002006), including particulate matter (ENVO:01000060) such as... | depth 5 m | reverse complement strand
TTAAAAATTAAAACAAGTGTCATAAAAACCATCAATATCATTTAATTTATTAAGTGTATCCGTTAAATTTTGTTGTTTGTCACGTTCCTCTTTATTCTTTTTATCCTCAATATCTTTTTCTTCTTTTAATTTTAGTTTTATTGTTTTTCTCTCTTTTCTTTCTGCTCTCTCTTGGTCTAATGCTTCTTTGACTCCTGCTTTTACAGCATCCTCAATATCTTTTTTCTTTTCTCCAACTGACCTTTTAACTTTAATAGACACAGGCGCAGGGGCAGGTGTAGACACTTGAATAGGCGCAGCATATTGTGTATCAGGTGTATCAGGTGTAATAACGGCAGTCACCTTGGGCGCATTCCGTGTCTTTATGGCATTTGCTTCATCCCTTAATTTTTTATTATTTAATCTTGTTTTTAATGCCTTCTCTCTCGCAATCGCTAATTTATTTAAACGCTCCTGTGACATCGGTTTTCTTGGTGTACCATTCTTATTAAATTTTTGTGCCTTTAATACTTTCTCTTTTACTTCTTTAACAGGTTTCACTATATCTTCAGCACCAAATACAACATCAGGAGGGTCAGGATTCGGCGCTTTTAATCCATTTCCATCCATTAAATCAATATGCTCTTCATCATTATCATTTAAAGCACAATCAACCACAGGTAGTTCTTCCGGTAAAGCATCATCTGACATATAACTATTATGTTATAATAAATTTATAGAAAATATTAAAAAATATTAAAAATCCATATCTCTATTAAATTACTATAAATTATTATAAATTACTATAAATTAGATTATTTATTTTTTTAAGATACTATTTAAAAATAAATCTAAATTATATATTATAAATGGAGGGTAATAAAACCAGTAATATGATTATGACGAGAGATGAGATAAAGGATAGTATAATAAGGCACAGACAGCAAACCAATCAACGGGAACTTAAAAATAGCAGTATTTTTCAGTATATTCAAAACTTCAGTAAACTACAAAATGTTATTGAACCTAATGAAGAGTTAAATATTAAATTTATATATAAGACCGATGAAATAGAGGATAAATTAAATAATTATTCGCTTACTACTCGGCGCAATTATTATAATTGTATAATTATTATTATTGAAAGTAATAGGGATAAGTACTCGGATGATATTGATGATTCAATCAAAAACTTTATACAAAAGAGAGATACATTAAATGAGGAATATAACCAAAATAATAAATCACATAAATATTCAGGCAAACAAGCAGAAAATTGTGTGACTAAAAAAGAGATAATGGATATGTTAATCAAAATAAAAAAAGAAGTATTAGGTAAAGAATTATTCAAAAAGACACGTGATGAAATGGGTAATTATAATTATGCCCTGCTTATGTATTATGTTTGTGTAAGCATTCATATTGTATGCCCACTGCGTAATGATTTAGCATTTTTAAAAGTTTTTAATTATAAAGATACACCCACAGAGTTTCCAGAAAATTATATGATAATCAAAAAAGACCAAGTGGACATTGTATTAAATGATTATAAAACAAATAAGGATAATAAAACAGCGGTTATTCAATTAAAAGATAAAACAACAATTAATCTATTAAAAAGATACATTAAAATGACAGGATATGATGATTATTTACTTCAAAATAACGATGGAACACCTCTTTCAAAGAATGGATTATCCCACCTATTCACTAAATTTTCAACATATTATTTAAAAAAAAATGTATCAACTACTTTATTAAGAAAATGCTTTTATACAGATAAATATGGTCATCTTATTGATGAAATGGAGCAAGATGCCGCAAATAATCTACACTCACTCGGCACAGCATTAAACGTTTATACTAAATCATCCGCTTAATCAAAACGCACAATAAATTTTTCGCCAGGTGGAGCGTGTCTAATAATTAATTTTTGTTCTTTATTTATATTATTTTTAAGTTCTTGCTCTGCTAATGTAATCGCATCAAATGGAGTGAGCATCGGTTTAATATCAATATTAATTTTAGGGTCTTTATTAATAAGTTCAAGTGTCTTTCTTACACTTGGTGACTCACCAAATTTACTAATCTTTTGTGCTTCTGTTATAATCTCATATATATTTTGATATAACGTATATTCTATTTTATAATCATTTTTACAATAATTATTTAATCTTTTAGTAATTTTCATTATTGTTTCTTTTTCTCTTACACTTAATATTTTTCTTACATTATAATTAATAAGATATTTTATTAAGTCCTCAACATTATCGCAAAAATATTTATTACAATAATTTATATCATTATTATTCATTTTCAATAATTTATCAATTAATACTTCTTGTAATTCTTTTTTATTATAATTGGTGGGATTACCAACATTTATTCTAAAATGAGATATAATCTCAACCAATTCACTCTTGCTGTGGGATTTATTTATATATATTTTTTTAGATTCTGTCATTATTATAAGATATTATATTAAGATTATTTTAAGTATTAAACGATACCATAAAATGTCTCTTTTGTCACATTGTATCATTATTGGGGATAATTGGTTCAATAGGGTCTTCCAGGTCTATTCTCTGCGCCCTTGGTGTCCTGGCATTATCATCACCTTTATCATCTTTGTCTTTATCTTTGTCTTTGTCTTTGTCTTTGGTTCTTTTATCTTTAATAGTATCCTTTAATGTTTTCATTTCATCTTCACTTGGTGGACGACGCTCACATTGGAAGCACCAAAAAAAATTAACTTTACAATGGCATTTACTCATCCAAATCACCTGTAATAATCCAGCAATAGCACCTAATACTAATACAACTGCTCCAGCAACCTGGTCTACAGAATAATTCTGTAATCTTCCTTGTTCACTCATTATTATATAACATATATGTTATATAATAAAAATAAAATATAATTATAAAAAAATATGGTTTCACTGAGATTTGAACTCAGATAGCAGGATTCAAAGTCCTGAATGCTCACCAATTACATCATGAAACCATTAAAGAGGTAATCATATAATGAAAAAAAGTATATTAATTTTGATAACCTATTAGACAGGAACAACTTTTTTCGCTTTTGCTACCCGTTTTTTAGGGGTTTTAACAGATTTCGCAAGTTCATCTTCAAGACATTTAACTTTGGCATGAAGTTTTCCGCAAATCATATTAACATTGCCCTCAATATTGAAACGGATAAGTTCTTCAAGGGATTCACGGGTACTGGGGAAGATACAATCTCCAGTTTCTTTATTAGTTTGAACACTAATAATTGCTTTACATAAATCATCCTCAGATTCATTTTCTTCAATAATTTTTTTAACATCATCCTCAGTCAAATCACCAACTACAGGTTCACCAACCGATTCAACAACCGGTTCAACTACAGGTTCAACAACCGGTTCAACTACCGGTTCAACCTCCTGTTTGTCATTGGCACAAAGAGCAAGTACCAGTTTCTTTTTATTATTACTAATATCTTTAACATCCATTCCACGTCGTTCGCATTCTTCAACAAGTGCCGGTTTTGTAAGAGATGAGTATGCCATTTTATATTGTATATATTATATTATATATTATATATTATCAAATTATTTTTAAATTAAATTTAATCTAACTATTTTAAAATATTACATTACTTAAATATATCTTAAAATATATATATAACTATATATGGATAATTTATCCGATGATGAAGCATCAAAGATTAAAGCATCAAAACGAAAACTGGTTAATAAAAAATATTATAATAATAATCGGGGATATTATAATGATTATTATAATAAACACAGGGATTATTTAACAGCAAAAAATAAATATTATTATTATAATAAACATGATAGATTAGATGAATTCATTAAAAAATATCCTATGGATGTCAGAGTACTTCAAGAGAGGGGAATAAATTTTAATCAAATCATTTAATTTTAATATAAATGCTTCGCCTTTAAAAAATATTCTGTAATAATCATTATAACGCAATGATGTATGTATTTTAACATAATGCGACCTATCAGTATTAAATAAGTCATATATTTTTGTCAATGGGTCATAAACTAAAATATGATGTTTTGATTCTAAAATTGGACTATATAATAATCTACAACATTTTATTTTTTGTTTTTTTTGCTCCTCAGACCTCAAATGACTCCTAGTTAATTGCTGTGGTGTTCTTTTATCACCAACTAATTTTCTCTTATCATTCTCAACAGGTATATAATATTTATTATTTTCTCCTTTCACATAAAAATTATAATAATATTGTTGATATTTATTTTTTTCATTTATAGAATGATAGGGGTTTTCATAAGACATATAATAATTATTATTATTTTATTACAGATTAATTTTAAATACATTTTAAGATAATTAAAGATATATATAATATATATATATATGAGTGTTTTTGATGGGGATGATACATATAAAAATAAAGATTATAAAGATTATGACCCATATGATGATAAAAAAAATGGTAGATATTTTAAATGTCAACGGGGACACTATATAATGGATACACGTTGGTGTTGTAAAGAATGCTGGTTGGAACAACAAGAATATAATAAAAAGAAAAAAGAACGGACATTTGAATATCTCTTTGGTGATTTTACAAATATTAATAATACTGATGAATTTGACCCACTATTAGAATATTATAAAATATTACAATTGATACCCCCTAAAACAAAAGAAGAAATAAGAAAACAATATTTAAAATTATCTTTAAAACATCATCCTGACAAAAATAATAATAGTATAACAAGTGTTACAAAGTTCCAAGAAATAGCGACGGCATATAATAAATTAATAAACTGATTTTGCCTTTTTAGTCTTCTTGGGTGCTTTCTTTTTTGGTGCTTTCTTTGGTGCTTTTTTCTTTGGTGCTTTCTTTGGTGCTTTCTTTTCTAAACCTTCAAAAATATCTTCTGGTTTAAGTTTCTTATCATCTTTTATACTTTTTTCAACATTAAATTTTAATGGTTCATTAGGATTATAATCTTCTGACATATAACATATATGTTATATTATTTTTATAATAAAAAAATAGATAAAAAAAAAATGATTATTTAATAATCATTCAATAATCATTTAATGATTGTATAAAATTATATGTATAAATATTAATGAATCTGTCTCTTGTATTACAACTCCTACATAATATTTGTCTATAATATCCAGTAAAATGGTCATGGTCTAAACATTTGCCATTTATACCCTGACCAGTGCTAGTCCCTCTACCCATTACAAAATCTTTATCACAAGCACAGCAATTAGTAGTATTTTTATATGTATCATGTATAATATCCCACGTTTCATCCTCTCTTAATATTATCCCCTGTCGTTTCCAGTCACTCACCCTTCTTTGAATCAACCCATTCGTTATCTGTGTTCCGTCCCCATAATAATCTTTGTAAGGCATTATTCATTCTATTAAATATATCTTTAAATAATATCTTAAAATAATTAATAATATTATATTTAAATTTTTTTAAATTTTTATGTGATATAATGGACTATTATGTTATATATATTATAATAAGATATGTCACTGCTAATAACAACTTCAACTCAGGACCAGTATGGAAATGATAATTTAAATATTGAAAAACCATTTTCATTTCATAATTATTTGACCCAACCATTAATTATTAAACCCAATAGTAAAATAGCGGTTCAAAGTGTAAAATTTAATAGAGACCCAACATTTACTTTATCTGATGGTAAATTATACTATGGATATTTGATTCAAGGGCAGAATTGGGATAATACAAAACCGATAGCAGATTTATCCCAGTTTGAATGGTTACCTGCTCCATTTCAAGTTGCTCCAGGCAATTATAATGTCAATCAATTAGGTGCTGCTATAAATAATGCTGTGTCAAGAGCATGTCAGTACCATCCTGATATAGCAAATTCTACTATTTCTATCAACACAGATGCTGGGGATAATTTTGATGGTTTTGTTGTTTCATTTAGTCAAAAAACAGCACCGACCGATTCAAAAGATATTCATATTAATGAACCAGCATATATTGTATCTACTCTTGGTTCAACAAATAGAACTGCTCCGATTGCTTGGAATAATGCCTCAAATACATTAACAGGACCTTTAACGGGGGATTCAATGTGGTGTGCTTTTATGGAGGCACCAATTAGTCATCAGGATGGTAAATTATCTCTTGATGTTACTAAAACATTTACAGGATATATTGATGATGATGCTAATGTATGGTATACAACATGTAAGTTTGGATTGGCGAGACCCTGTTGGTTGGCAGATGCGAGGGGAACAGCGGCACAATTGAGGGCAGGTAATAATTATTTAACGGGAAATATGAGAGAAACACAACCTGGGTCAGAAACTAATAATTATTATCAAGCAGACACTGCTGCTGGTTCTCTTGTTAATAGTGCTAGGGATGTATGGGATTTTGTTATAATTGTAGACCAAGACACAAGCACCCTTAAAATGTATAGTTTATTTAATAATGAAACTGCCGGTTCAAATCCAAGTCCAGGTAAAGTAAAAATGAAAGAAATTGAATATTGGAATGGTACTGGTCAGACACGTCCTGCGGATGGTGGTGCTACTACTGATGTATTAAGTTTAGATAAATATAAACCGGTAGCAAAGGGAGGAACCAATGCTTCAGGAATCGTCAAAGTTGATATAATTGTAAAATATCAAGGTATAAGGGTAGAATATTTTATTGATGGGGATGCTACTGCTTATATCTTATTAGATGAAACAGAACAAAAATACAGACCTCCTACAATGGACCAAAACACCTGGGCATTGTATCCTAAATTTATGATTGAAAAACCTGAGGAATCGGTTGTGACACCTGTGGTATCCAGTATTGAAATATTAGAGTATTTTGGACGAAGCATGGGTAATGATGCCATCGCAACATCTATGAATTGGTATCATGGTAATTCAAATGATTTATTAAAAATTGGAAGTTGGTATGGTTCTTTTGGTGGTTTTGAACCAGCATATCCTGCTATAAATGGTCAGGTAGCGACTCCACGCAGAACCATTGATATGCGAGAGGGTCGTGACTGGGGTAAAATTAGAGCAGGTACACTTGCTCCAATAGTTACTGAGGCAGATTCATCATTAACTAATTTTTCATGGAACTGGATTGGTGCGGATGATTCTGATGACAAATTCACTCCATATACAAGAGCATATCCACCAAATATTAATAATCTTATGGGACTTAATCAAGGTTTAATAACTAATACAGATAATGCCATCGCTTATGCTGCTGGACCACCATCCACTTCTGTATTAACGTCGGATACTGGAGCATCTGCTGTTGCCACAAACTCTTTATTTATTAGAATCAATAACACAACTCAAACATCATTTAATGCTGGAAAATCAAGCATTAGTAAAATTGTTTATCATATCCCGCAATTCAATCAAACTGGACAATCTACTGGAGCACTATTTTTTGAACCCCATGAAAAAACATATCTCGCCTTAAATAATGCTGGAACTATAACATTAAATGATGTGAGGGTTGATATTGTTGATAAAAATGAAAGATATGCGGAGAGTCTTGTTGGGTCTTCTGTGGTTGTTTTTCATATTAAAGGTCCTGATGAATAAATTAATAGTTAGATTATAATTTTTATTTAATATTTTCTCTTTTTTTAATATAACATATAAGTTATATATAATGTATAATAATGAAGAATTATTTTTAGAAAAAGGCAATTGGGAAGAACATATTAAAAAAGTACCGGATAAATCAGTTGATTTAGTATTTACTGACCTGCCTTATGCTTCAAAAACGTTTGGTAAATGTGTAGATTGTAAATGGGATACTCCCATAAATTTAGATATATTATGGTCAGAGTTACACAGAGTCAGAAAAAGTTTATCTACCCCCATGTTTTTTTGTTGTAATATGAAGTTTGCGGTTGATTTGATTGACTCTAATAAAAAAGAATTTAGATATGATTTAATATGGGTAAAAAGTGCTCCTTGCGGTTTCCTTTGCGCTAAAAAAATGCCGATGAGGAAACATGAAATAGTTTTGGTGTTTTATGGTAAATTGCCGTTTTATGATTTAAGTAGTCACACACATAAATTTATGAATAAAAATAAAAATAAAAATGATTCAAGTGTATTAGATAAAACAGAACAAAAGGGTATATATGGAACATTACCCACAAGTGATAAATTAGCAGATACTCAAGGTATAAAAAGAGCAGATAAACATAAGGCACAATATGACCCCGCACTCCCAACATCTATATTAGATGATATATGTACTCCTGAACAAATGGAACAATTAAAAGAAAATGCTATTAGCGCCAATATTAAAAGTGTAATAACAATAGACGATGAAGGATTAAAAAATGAACCTATTAATAGGGACAACCAACCATTAGATGTAGAGTTAGAATTTATTATTCCTGATAACACATCTGTTATAAAAAATATTAAAACTGATTGTTATTCTTTTAGTGAGAGAGTCAAAAGTGGTAAATTATCTGTATCAAGGATAAGATGGGACCCTCCACTACCTGTGAGTGTAATTGAAGAAGATAATTTAAAAAATAAAGAATATAACCCTGATGGTAGTACTATTTATGGCGAAAATGGTAATTGGGGTAAAAAACATTATACAGCAAAAGAAAGAGCATCAAGTGTATATGACCCACCACTCCCAACATCTATGATAGAAACAACTATTAATAATACTATATATACAAAATATAATAAAGTAAATTATAGTAAAAGAAAGAATGGTGAGAGTGCTTATGACCCACCACTCCCAACATCTATGATAGAAAATGTAAAAGATGGTGCTGTTAATGAAAATTTTAATTGTTTATATGGTGATATAAAAACACCTGAATATGTAAGTAATAATATTGAAAGAAATATATTAAGAAGAAAATATAAAAAAGAAGGCAAGAGTGAGAGTGCTTATGACCCACCACTCCCAACATCTATGATAGAAAATAAAGAAGAAACAAGTATGATTAAAGATGGGCAAATTTATAATAATGGTAAAAGCATGCCACTAGCACATTCAAAAAAGGTATTAATGGAAAACTTAAAAAATAGTGGAGATAATACTAGATATGAACCACCACTACCAACATCTATGATAGAAAATAGTAAAGAATATATTTTTCAAAAAGGTCAAGAAAAGAAAAAAGAATGGGATGGATTCAGTAATAAAACAACATATCAAGACCCACAATTAATTATGGGGGCGGATTGGAAGAAAACCACAGGTGGTGTAAAAGTATATGAACCACCACTACCAACTTCTATGATAGAAAATAAATATGATAATACTATATATGGAGACATTAATATGGTTGATTTTAAAGGCAGAAATGGTAAAAGTAGATATGAACCACCGCTACCAACAACTATGCTGGATGATGAATTGACGCCAAGTGGACATTGTTATAAACCACATTTAAGCACCGATAAATATCATGCTAAATCAGGATTAAAAAGTAAAGGTTATGAACCACCAATCCCTAATTCAATATTAAATGATGATATAGATATGAACCAATTTACAGATTATGTATTAGACCCACCTGACTCTCTATTAAGGATAAAATCTAAAAAGGGCAAACATGCTACACAGAAACCAACAGATTTAATGAAATGGGTATTAAAATATTATAGTAAACCAGGTGACGTTGTATTAGACCCAACTATGGGGTCGGGTAGTACTGGGGTTGCTGCTCAGGATATGGGACGCAAGTTTATAGGGTTTGAAATGGACGACGACATCTTTGAAGTTGCTAAACAGCGCATCCTTATAGATAAGGCATAATTTATATAACTTATATGTTATATATAAATAAAAAAATTATTATTATTATTATATTATTATTATTATTATTACATAAGCGTTATTTTAGCACCCCCGGCATTTTCATATCTTGGGTCATAAGTCCCTGTATTATCTCCATTATAATACATTATACTATTTTTATAATTATAATTACGACCAGTCATCTTATATGAGTATATTGTTTTATTTAATAATTTGCTTTTATAAAAATCTGTAAATTTTGTTATTTTATTATATTTTGTATATTTTGCGTCCATTGCTGGTAGATTAGCATTAGGATTATCTATAACATATTGTTTGTATAGTTCCTGGAATTGTATATCTAATTGTTCTTGGTGTGTCATCTTATTATTATGGTTTATATCTATTGCTTTATCAAAATCTTCTTTTTCATAATATTTTTTGCCTATTGGTTTATTTTTGCGATAATATTTAAGGCATATATTATCTTCTTTTAACTCATTTAATCTTTTTCTCAATTCATTTTCATAATTATGTATTGCGATACAATCAACATAATCTACTTTAACATATCCACCAGTTCCACCAGTGCCTTCTACTTGCCATGTAATATTATCATCTTTTTTAATTTGTTTTAATGTTTTGACATTATAAGTATAAAATCCATGAATATAATCTTGTAGTTTAATATTATTAATATGAAACAATTTTTCTATTTTATAATTATAATGATTTGTTTTAATATATGTACACATTATCCTTAATACATCTTCCGGGATTGTTGACCCTATTTTTGTCATAAAGGCATTGTCCACTGATAATATAGCATTAAAGATATTCATTATAGGACTATTGCCTCTATATATTTTTACGTGAGGCGGCACCATAAGGTGCTTTATTTTGTAATTATATAATCCTCAAATTAATTTTAAATTTTTTTTTGTGTTTTATTTTCCCCTTATTTTTTATTTTTCTATATATAACTATTATGTTATATTAATTAATCATTATATGGGTCATAATTTAATTTGTCTGCTTGTTCTTGTATAGTTTTTTGTAATTCTTTTACTTCTTTTGTTAATTTTATACAATCTTTATACAATTCTTTATTTGGTATATCTTCAATTGACACCTTAAACATATCTTTTAATTCATTTATTTCATCTGTCATTTTAATAATCTGCTGTTCTTTTTCTGCGTCACGTTTCTCTAAATTTTCTACTTTTTCTTCAAGTGTTATGACCTTTTCTTTTTGACTCCTAATTTTGCTTCCGTGTCTTTTTATGGACATATCATTAGTATATGCTCTTTCCATTAATAACCAGGTCATTGATTTATTTTTAAAACTAATAGGCAGTGTTCTGCGCTTATAATTGGCACTTTCTTTTGGATTAAATGTACGCTCACACTCCGCATCAATATCCCATTTGACTTCTACATTTGTGTATATAAAATCATACACTTCAAGCATATAATCAATATCATTTTTATTTTCTTCTTTTATTATTTTTAACCATTCTTTGTGGGACATTCCATCATATTTATTTTTTTCTGCGTTTTCTACTTTTTCTTTTATGGCATAAAGATTGTTATATTCCTCCAGAGTGATTGTTTTCATTTCAGTCATTTAGACCGCTCTATATATTTTTACGTGAGGCGGCACCATAAGGTGCTTTATTTTGTAATAATATAATCCTCAAATTAATTTTAAATTTTTTTTTGTCTTTTATTTTTTATATAACTATTATGTTATATAAATTATTTACATAATGTTTTTCTACATATGGCACATTTTTTAGTTGTTGTTTTTAATTTTTTAAGGCAGTCGTCGCAATATTTATGTCCACATTTAGATATGCCCAGTTTTTCAGGTTCTATCACATCTAAACATATTGGGCATTCAATTTTTAATTTTAATTGAATATGAAAATCTTTTAATTGATTTAATACAAACTCAGGTGTCTCCGGTGGCAGTTTGTCAATTTGGTTATATGCCTCAATGTCACTAATTAATTGTATCCTGGACGCTTCATAATATTTTGCCCAGGCGAATGCCGTTTGTTTTTTAGACCAGTTCAATTGGTTTTGAAGTTGCTGGGTGGTCATTATAACAGATTAGTGGTTTATACTTTTCTATTTAAATATTTCAAATTAAAAGGCAGAAACAGGACCGCCTATATTTTTTTACGTGAGGCGGCACCATAAGGTGCTGTGTCTTTTTTTATTTTTTTTTATATAACTATTATGTTATATTAAATTATTATTATTATTTTATATTATATTATTATTACATATATTCTAATTCCATATCACCTTCTTCTCCATCAATACTATTAATACAATTATTTATTCCTTCTTCTCCGTGATAAATCCACACCCAGTCCTTTGTATACATTCTATCGCTGTCCCAGTTTATAGCATATATATTTTTATGTCCTGGTAATATTTTTGTATTGGTGATGTAATTCCAACGTCCACTCCAATATTCCCAGTCCGCATCTTTAAATACATAATTTATCTCTTTTATTATCATATTATATTTTTGTTTTTCTTGTTTTATTTGTTTTTCTTGTTTTATTTTTTCTGTGTTAATATCCATAATATATTTGATTAAATCATCCGGCAGGTGCTGGTCAGTCATTATAACAGATTAGTGGTTTGTAGTTTTCTATTTAAATATTTCAAATTAAAGGGCAGAAACAGGACTGCCTATATTTTTTACGTGAGGCGGCACCATAAGGTGCTGTGTCTTTTTATTTTTTTTTATATAACTAATATGTTATATTAAATTATTATTATATTATATTATTATTATATTATTATATTATATTATTATTATTAGCACCATCTGAATCTATCAAATGATGCTCGGCAGTGTGGGCATTTCCATATTTGGTGGGTCATATTTAATAAATAATCTATTTTTGGTTTTGTGTATTCTTCGCCGACCCAGTGTCCTTGCCATATTTGGTCAGTACAATCTTTACATGTAAAGTTCTTACATGTAAAGCATGTTATGCTTGTTGTATCAAATGGCGCTGTTTCCATTTCTATCTTATCACAATATGGTACACAGCATTTTGTGATTTTAAATGTCTGCTGACTGCGTGGGATTGCTTGTGGGATTTGTGTGTCTTCTTCTTCTTCTACTCTGCCGTGGTAGCGATTAATAAATGTCTCAATAGAATTGGTGATGGGCATTTTAGATTTGTTTAGGGTTTATATATTTCTATTTAAATAAA
>TARA_R110000772_G_scaffold50023_4_pt1 | contig 13069 bp, 15 predicted proteins | sample TARA_R110000772 | Tara Oceans TARA_R110000772 (sample SAMEA4397948) | marine metagenome | biome: Polar Biome; feature: [SRF] surface water layer (ENVO:00010504); material: water (ENVO:00002006), including particulate matter (ENVO:01000060) such as... | depth 5 m | reverse complement strand
CTTAAGTGATTCGGTTGTCATATTTGCTGTCCTTTATAATCAGCGTTTCGATAGGTCAGTTTTAGCATATGATTCGCCAGACCTCAACACCTCATTTTTGCATAGCTGCCATGCGTCCAGTGCATAGCTACCTTTTGATTCGGCATCCCCCATTTTTACCACGGATCAGATGATTCGGTCAACCCCATCTTTTATCTAATTTAGGTGTTTTATCGCTTGGCGAATCGTTCGGCTTGGATCATAAGAGTGATAGAAACAATGCAAACAAAGGAAACGACAATGAACTACGAAGACACCCACAAGCTAGTAAACGCAATCTCAGCCCTAGAGACTTGGACCCGTGCGATTGACCGCTTGCACAAAAAGGAGACTTGGGACCATGACGAGATTGAGAAAGTCCAGAAATGGCTTGATGAAGCCAAGCAAGAGATTTTCGAGGTCGCAAGCCGATAGTCAAAACAGGGGGTTGACAACCCCCACGCCTTCCCATAAGAATCAACCTATAGAAACGCTGATAAAGGAAACGACAAAATGACTAAACGACTTACCAGACGCCAACACCGCGAACGCCTTGAGGTCCTATGGGCGGCAACTATTGCACTGGGTGCATTTCTTGTTTCTTTCCTATTGGTAGCGGGGGCCTTGCTATGATCCGCACTTTCACTTTTCAGGACCTACTAGACTTGGCCCTGACTCTCGACTCCCTCAAGCCGTCTGACGTTGCCGCTTGGCGTAGCTTATACCATACTTATAAAGAGGCTGAAACGCGGGCCGAGTCGCTTGGCTTTGTCGGTGTAGGTATCTTTACGTATGCGGATAACGCATTGTCCGCCGCCCATAAGGAGTCTGGCCTATGATCCGTTTCATGCTTTTCGGTTACGCGCTTATAGCTTGCGCGGTGTCGTTTAACCTAGGACACTATACGACATTTTATTCGGATGGAATCTTGCTTGATACGCCTTATATCACGTATTGGATTCAAACAGGGGAGGTCGCGCAATGATTGCCCTAGCAGAAAACTTTACTACGCTTAAGGCGGCAAAAGAGACCGTGAGTCTCACAAACAAGAATAGCAAAATGCCAGGTTCGGCGTTTAGCTCAAGCGCCAAGCATTGCAATGTTGGTTCGCGACTGGTCAAGCAAAAGGGTTCTATCTGCGAGGGTTGCTATGCCCTACGGATTCAGAATATGCGCCCTAGTGTCAATCAAGGGTGGGTTGCAAACTATGAAAAGTCGGTTGCCCTTATCGCGACCAATCCCGCAAAATGGGTTGCCGCTTGTGTCTTCCAGATTAACCGCTTTGCCCTTAAGACGGGCGAACCATACCATAGGTGGTTTGACTCTGGCGACTTAGATAGCGTTGAACAACTGGCCGCGATATGTCAGGTCGCTATTGAAACGCCGCACGTCAAGCACTGGTTGCCAACCCGTGAGCTTGCGGTTGTGAAGGCTTACAAAGGGACTGTGCCTAGCAATCTGGTTATCCGCCTATCCGCGCCTATGGTCGATATGAAGCCCATAAAGGGGGCCAATACTAGCACTGTGCATAAGAGCGCCTCGCCTATAGGTCACGTATGCCCTGCCCCCTCACAAGGCGGCTCATGTGGTACTGGCAACAATGCCTGCCGCGCTTGCTGGTCGCATGACGTGGCCAACGTATCTTATAAGAAACATTAAGGGGAATCGCTATGCTGTATCGCATTGAACTATCAGCGCAAGGGGGAAAGCCTTTTGCATACCATGAGCGACCTACTAAGGCGCAAGCCGAGGAACTAGCCAAGAGTTTACGCAAGCGCCACAATGTTTGGCGGATCACTGTTAAGGAGTCGGTGCAATGACAACGACAATCTATTACGCAAGGTGGCTCATGAATGGCACGTCACGATATGCGCAAGCTGATACGCAGGCCGCGCTTGCCGTGCTAGTCTTTGGCAACGCCTATGCACCTAGTCGCAATCAAGTAATATTCACGCAATCTGAAAGGGAGTCAGTTTAATGTCGGTAGGTAATTGGAAAATTGGTGTACGAGATAACAAGGTTCTAATCAGTATCAAATCAGGTGATGGTGAGCGCCGTTATTTCAACCGTATCACACAAGGTTTTACTTGCCGTTGGAATGGCTTAGGCTTCTACGATACAACGGGACGCAGTGTGCGCCCGTACTTCAACGGCTTCAAACAGCACAACCAAAGCGAGTCAATCTGTCAGGCAATGCAAGAGAATGATTCGGAGTTGTTGTATCGCAAGTTTACTTTCTCGCATTTAGCAAGAGGGAATGTAAAGTAATCAAGGGCGTTTTGTTACCTTATCGACTAACCTTTTCAACTAACTGCCCCCCCTAACTGGTCGCCTTAACGGGCGGCCTTTTCTTTTGTCTAGTCAATGGCTTGTGACCCATAGTTGATTCGTTATGGGGTGGCGCATAGTCGTGCGAGGTTGTCAAACGATTCATTGTGGTGCTGGCGATTCGCCCTCCGAGCGCAAGTAAAAACCTTTGTCAAGTGAACATTTGTATTGACATGGGCTTGGGACCCTCCGAATCACTGCGACTTTTCATGTTCCCACGTCGCTACCACTTACATTTCCAACATAAAAAAAAATAATCGTACAACTAAGCGTGTGTCATTTTGTCGCAGGGGGGGCGTATGTATCACTTACCGACACAGAGTCATAGCATTGGCGACACCAAAGATACTGATCTGCGCTACCCACTTAAGTAAGGGTCAAGACTTTTCATTCGTTTAATAACAAGGGCTTATAAGAAAGTTGTAATTCTTACTTTACACTCTGTCTGAAATGGACATTATATATAAGTAGAAGACTACTTAAGTTTCCTACTTAAGGTTCAAGCATATTAGTATATATAATACAATGTGTATATAAAACTTAAGTATAGAACTTAAGTATAGAACTTAAGTTGTCTTACAACTTTCCCCCAACCATGACGAACTCTTCCACATGTCGTCTATACATTAAGTGATGGTCATGCCGATGGGGGTTCATCATTAAGGAACTATTATGTCGATCCCTTCAATTCCATACAGCGAGATCATCGCTAAGAAAGTACGTGAAGGCGTCCGTAATGGTGTCTCCATTAAAGATATTATGGGGTCGATACAGAAGTATCAAAATGCTCCATCCAGTACAGCTACCTTCTATAAGTTATATGGTACGCTAATTGCTGAGACTAAGGCTGATATTGTCGCTGCCATTGGTAATGTCGTTGTGAAGCAAGCCTTAGAAGGTGACTTCAAGTCCCAAGAGTTCTATCTACGTTCTAAGGGTGGTTGGTCACCTAACAGTACGATCAATGAGATGGAACTAGAAACAGACCCTGACACAGATGACAGTGCTATTGACAGTCTGTTGGGCCTACTAGGAAAATCTAAACCTGATGACAACGAAACTCCCAGTAACAGCTGACGATCTACGGTCTCTTCCTGATGAAGAGGTTGCAGACATCCTACGTAAACTTGGCCCTGCTAAGGCAGAGGAGCTAAGGTACAACTGGGAGTTTTGGGCTAGACCAGATCAGTTAGAGCCAAAGGGCGACTGGTCAACTTGGTTAGCCTTAGCTGGACGTGGATGGGGTAAGACCCGTGCTGGTGCTGAATGGGTACGTCATCGTATTAAGAAGGGCGATAAGATCGTTCATTGTGTCGCTCCAACTAAGGGTGATGTAAGACGAGTTATGGTCGAGGGTGACAGTGGATTACTTAATGTCTGCTGGAAGGGTGATGAAACCTATCGTGGTAAACACATAGGCTTCCCCGTATGGTCACCAACAAACAATTCATTAACATGGGAGAATGGGTCTAAGGCTGTATTCTTCTCGGCGGAAGACCCTGAGCGTCTCCGTGGTCCACAGGCATTTAGTGCATGGACAGACGAACTCTGCGCATGGCGCAACGCACAAGAGACTTGGGACATGATGATGTTCGGGCTACGCTTAGGGCGACACCCACAAGTCTTTGTAACAACAACCCCCAAAACAACAAAGCTACTTCGTGGTATCATTGCGGATGACAACACTCTTATTAGTAAGGGGTCTACCTTTGATAACTCTGCTAACTTAGCGGGTTCATTCCTTGAGGCAGTTAAGAAGACCTATGAAGGCACACGTCTTGGTAGGCAAGAACTTTATGCGGAGGTTCTAGATGAGGCATCAGGTGCCTTGTGGAACAGAGCGCTCCTACATAAGTGTGAGATAGATAAAGACGACATACCTCAACTCGCACGTATCATTGTGTCGATTGACCCTGCGGTCACTGCCAATGCTGAGAGCGATTTAACTGGTATGATTGTCGCTGGTGTAGACTTTAACGGCATAGCATATGTCCTTGAGGATCACACAGGTAGATATACACCCCAGCAATGGGCGTCTAAAGCAATAGAGTTATATCACAAACACATGGCCGACCGTATTGTAGCGGAGCGTAACCAAGGTGGTGATATGGTTCGTCACACTCTCCACACTGAAGATGAAACGGTCCCTGTTAAGTTAGTCCACGCTAGTCGTGGTAAAATGGCTCGCGCTGAACCAGTCTCTGCTCTGTACGAACAGAATAAGGTCAAGCATGTTAAGGGATTGAACGATTTAGAAGATCAGATGGTACAGTGGGAGCCTTTAGGGTCCATAGGTTCTCCAGACCGTCTTGATGCTATGGTATGGGCTATAACGGACCTTTCACTTAATGGATATGCGAAACCACAGCTGACGCTGGCGTACTCCAATGCTAAGGGCTTAAGATAAAATGGCTAAGAAACTCTCCCCAACAGAATCGCAGGCTACACTGGGTGTCGCTGGCGAAAATACAAATCACGGTAATATCCGTGCGGACGAGTTTCTACCAGAACTTCGGGGCAAGAAAGCTATCCGCAAGTTTCGTGAGATGCGTGACAACGATAGTACCATTGGTGCTGTCATGTACGCTACTGAGCAAGTCCTTCGTGACGTAGACCTAAAGGTGTTCCCGTGCAATGACTCTCCTGCGGCTAAGAAAGAAGCTGAGTACGTACAGAGTGTACTTGCTGATATGGATCATTCTCTTGACGATCACATTGCAGAAGCTCTATCCTGCCTATCCTATGGTTTTGCTTGGTTTGAGGTTGTATATAAGCGCCGTGTTGGCCCTACCCAAACTAGCGATAAGAAGCGCAGTAAGTATTCTGATGGCCGTATGGGCGTTCGTAAGATCGCAATGCGCGCACCTTGGACGGTATCTCGGTTTGATGTAGACCAGAAGACTGGTGACATTAAGGGTATCTATCAAGACAACGGTTACTCTGGTAGCACTAAGCATTACATTCCTACAAGGAAGAGCCTGTACTACCGTACAACGTCTCTAAACGGTGATCCAAGTGGGCGTAGTATCCTTCGCAACGCTTATACTAGCTATGAGTATCTTAATTCTCTGCAAGCTATCGAAGCTATTGCGGTTGAACGAGAACTGGCTGGTATTCCTGTTGCTCGTATTCCCTCTGAGTATCTTAGCTCTGATGCAACACCAGCACAAGCAGGATTTGTCGCTAACCTACAAGACATCTTACGAGACGTTAAGTTCAACGAGCAAGGGTATATTATTACCCCTTCCGATACCTACCCCGATAAGGACGGAAGCCCTACCAACATTCGATTAGTAGATGTTGAACTTATGTCGTCTAGTGGGTCTCGAAATATCGACATCGACCCAATCGTTAGACGTTACCAGCATGATATTGCACGTAGCGTTCTCTCTGAGTTTCTAATGCTCGGCAGTCAGGGCGGTTCTTACGCTTTGTCTAAGAGCAAGACAGACTTGTTCCTCCGCGCACTAGAAAGCTACGTACAGCAGATTGTTGACGTACTTAACAAACAGCTAGTTGAACGCCTTTGGGAGTTGAACGGTCTGGACTATTCACTCATGCCTACTATCAAGGCTGGTGATGTCGCACCGCATGATCTTCGTGAGATTGCAGGGTTCCTGCGTAACCTTAACGGCGCAGATATTAACGTCAGTAATCACCCAGAGGTTATCGCTAACCTTATGGACATCGCTGAACTAGATTATAACCCTGATGGGTCTACAGAAACAGAAGAACAGGAAGAAGAATAATGGCATACCTCAATGATCGCGTCTTCGACGAAGGACTTTCCGTCCTAGACCTCGAAGCTGACGCAGTACACGTAACCTCCGCAGAGGCTACCGACTACACAGAAGCTACATCAACATATACGTTGGGTCTATCAAGCTCACTTTCCATCGCCGCTCCATCGGATCGTACTGGTGGCGGACGTAAGGTTGCAGTATCAGCTGTCTCCGATGGCGACATTACTGGCACAGGTACAGTTACCCACTATGCGCTAGTTGACACAGTTAACTCTCGCTTGTTGGCTACAGCTGCACTTACTGCCTCACAGTCTGTAACAAACGGTAACACATTTACCCTTGCTACATTTGACATCGGCATCCCTGACCCAACGTAAGGAATAAACTATGGCACTTGTAATTAAAGATCGTGTAAAGGAAACCACCACAACTACTGGTACAGGTACCTACACACTAGCAGGTGCTGAAGCTGGCTTCCAAGCGTTTTCCTCTATAGGGGATGGCAATACTACATACTACTCAATTACTGACGCTGGTGACTGGGAAGTAGGTATTGGTACGTACACTGCCTCTGGAACAACTTTGGCACGTACTACCATCCTGTCATCCTCAAATGGAGACGCCGCAGTAAACTGGTCAGCTGGTGGGAAGATTATTTTCGTCACTCAGCCATCTAGTAAAGCAATCTTTAAGAATGTCGATGGGTATACCAATGGTACCGAAGTACAGGCAAACTTAGACTTTCACACAACTGTTGCTACTAAACCTGCTTATCAGGAAGGTCGCCTATTCTACGACAAAGCATCTGGCGCTCTAGCTTTCTACAACGACGAAGCTGATATTACGCTTCAGATTGGTCAAGAAGACTACATCCGTGTCTTTAACGAGACAGCTTCCACTATTACTAACGGTACTCCCGTTTATCTAACTGGTGAGAGCGGGGCAACACCAACTATTGCTGTTTCTAGAGCGGATGATACTTATGCTAAGTCTCAAGCCGTAGGTATAGCCACTCACGACATTGAAGCAAGCTCTGTAGGTTATGTTACTGTGCGTGGTCTTATTGGGGACTTAGATACATCCCACCTAACGGTAGGTCAACCTGTACACGTAGCTATCGGGGCCGCTGGTGGCACTCAGTCACTTTCCCCTACATACCCTAACTACCCTACCGAAGTTGGCATCTGCCTAATAAGCAGCACCAGTGGGTCTATATACGTTAGTATAGTCCATGAGACCTTCGAGACTATGCGTGTTGATGGTAATGCACACTTTGATGCTGATCTAACAGTAGACGGTGACCTAACAGTTAACGGTACGCAGACCATCACGAACACTAACAACATTTCTTTGTCGGGTTCTTTCAACTACTTTAACTCTGGCGATACCATTACGGACATTACTTACACGGGTAGTGGCCTTAATGACCTCACCTTTACGGGTCACTATGATGGCACAAGCTCTAACAAGACCTTCTACGTCCGTATCAAGACCGCATCTGGCGTTCCAGACACGTTTGAGTGGTCCCTAGATAACTGGACTACCATAGAAGCTACGGACATTGCTATTACGGGTAACGATCAGTTGCTTGAGGATGGCATCAGTGCTAAGTTTAACGCTACTAACGGTCACGCCACTAGCGACAACTGGAATGGTACAGCTTCCCCTACTAACGTAGATACAGGGATCGCCTCTAACCGTAATACAGGTACTTCTGGTGTTGGTTATACGCACATCGGTATGTACTATGACGTATCCACTAACTACTGGACGTTCTTTGACGAGTATGGACCTGATCCAGACGGTTCTATTGACGTTACTGATGCTTCCTTCGAGTATGCAACTATCAAAGCCAAAAGCTTCATTGGCAACGTAACTGGTAACCTAACTGGGACAGCCTCTAACGCAACTCAACTACTCAACGCCCGTGACATTAGCTTAAGTGGTGATGTAACAGGCACGGTATCCTTTAACGGCAGTGCTGCCGCTGACATCACTGCTACAGTGGTTAACGATAGTCACACTCACGATACTCGCTACGTACAACTTTCTGGCGACACTATGACAGGTACACTTAACGTACCTACAGTAGACTTGGGTGACTGGACTATTACTGAGAGTAGCGGAAGTCTTATCTTCCAGTACAGTGGTGTTACTAAGTTCAGCATGAACTCAAGTGGTACTATGGCAGTCGCTAACGATGTAGAGACTGACGCAACCTTCTAAACAATAATAATAGCACTAAGCTAATAGTGGGGACACGACGATGGCAATCAAGATTAACGGCACAGAAGTAATTGACGACACTCTTAACGTAGTCAACGTAGTTACAGTAGATGGACGTAATGTCTCTTCGGATGGTACTAAACTTGATGGTGTCGCTACAGGTGCGGATGTTACCGCCGATAATATTGATACTGCCCTAACGGGTCTCTCTACTAACGCTTCCCCTGCCTCTGATGATGTCATCCCAGTATATGACACGTCAGCTGGTAGCTGGAAGAAGGCTACTATTACAGCTTCTGCATTGCAGGGTGTTAAAGGTCAAACTGGCGCTACAGGGTCTACTGGCTCCACTGGTCCCACAGGCTCTAAAGGCCAAAAGGGTGAGGTCGGAGTTACTGGCTCTCAGGGTATTCAAGGTAATACTGGCGGTACAGGAGCTACTGGAGCTAAGGGCCAGAAGGGTGAAGTCGGCGCTCAAGGCATACAGGGTATTCAAGGTCAAAAGGGTCAGACTGGCAATACTGGAGCTAAGGGTAATACTGGCTCTACAGGTTCTACGGGTTCTACTGGCGCTAAGGGTCAGAAGGGCGAGATTGGAGCTACTGGCTCTCAGGGCGTACAGGGTATCCAAGGTGTAACAGGTAACACTGGCTCTCAGGGTGTACAGGGCGTAAAAGGCCAGAAGGGTCAGACAGGTAATACTGGCGGCACAGGGGCCACTGGAGCTACAGGCCCTACTGGTTCTACTGGAGCTAAAGGCCAAAAGGGCCAGACGGGTAATACTGGCGGTACAGGAGCCACTGGTTCCCAAGGTATTCAAGGTATTCAAGGTCAGAAGGGTCAAACGGGTTCTACTGGATCAACTGGCTCTACTGGCGCTAAGGGCCAAAAGGGTCAGACAGGTAATACAGGTTCAACTGGTTCAACTGGTGGTACTGGGGCTACTGGCTCTAAGGGTCAAAAGGGTCAAACTGGCGCTACAGGCTCTGGTGGAGCTACAGGTGCTACTGGAGCTAAAGGCCAGAAGGGTCAAAAGGGCCAGACAGGCGCTACAGGTCCAGCGGGTTCACCTGACACAGCCGCACAGGTTCTAGCAAAGATCAAGACTGTTGATGTAAACGGTACCGCTGGCGTTAATGCTGGTACTCTAGATGGCCTCGGCTCAGGTTCATTCCTGAGAAGTGATGCCACAGATACATTTACAAAATTAACTGGCACGTCCGTTGATGTAGGCACTGGTTACGGCACTGGCTTTACGCTAGAGGGTAATAAACACCAAATCAACGCTAATGATGGTGGTGGCAACTTCAATATCAGAGTCGGCAATGACCATGGAACAGGCATAACAGAAAGTGGATATGCTTCCCACTGGTCGTTTTCACAGTCTAATGGCCTCTGGGAGTTCCGCACCACCACAGCTTCTCAGTCAGTAGGTGAGACACCTGTATGGCAGGTTCCTATGTCAATGTCAAAAGCGGGCAACATTGGGGTTCTTGGAACAGTTGATGGACGTAACGTAGCATCCGATGGTACTAAGCTGGATACCATAGAGACAAGTGCTACAGCAGACCAAACAGCAGCGCAAATCTTAGCAAAGCTAAAGACTGTAGACGTAAACGGCACCTCTGGTGTTAATGCTGGTACTATGGACGGTATAGGTCTAGGGTCGATAACTCGAAACAACGCCGCCAACAAAGTAGTCCGCACACAAGCGCAGGGCTACACCAACTTCGGCTGGATCAACACCACGTCAGGCGCAACCACAACCGCCTCAACTGACTACTACGTCAACACGAATGATGGGTTCATCCGCAAGAAGACGCTGGCTAACGTCAGGAAAGAGATCGTTGGCGGTGCTGGCGCTGGCTCTGTTGGGTCTTACGTGTGGGCTTTGCGGTACGCCAGCAACACTTGGAATACTTTTGGCTCAAACTATGCAGGTTCTGGACTTAGACCCGCTGGTATTACTGGAACCAGATGGAGTGTTAGCTCAACTAACTTCGTGTTCGATGATGAGGGCGGTGACCTGTCTTTGGGTTCAGGTACAGGAACAGCTACACTTAGCGGGACTTGGCGCTGCATGAGTCAGACATCAGGGGCTGGTGGCACAGGCTACGACAACCCCTCCACACTATTCTTGAGGATATCATAATGACAAATACAGAAGATACTCCTATTGAGGATATAGATACTCCTAGTGAGGCTATCGCCTATCGCAACGCTAAATACGTCACGGAAACTGTCATTGACTGCGAGATCGAACACGAAGACTATGGGTGGATTCCCTACAGCTTAGACCCAGCCGACGAAGACATGACGGTCAACAACGATGATCTTCTGGTCGCAATGCAAGCCGCTGGTGATGTCGCAGCATACGTCCCGCCCACTCAAGCTGAACTGGACGAAAAACTGTCTAATCAACTTCGTGCTGGGCGTAGGTCTTTGCTAAAGGGTGTTGATGCTATCGCTGGTAATGCTTTGCGCTGGGGCTTACTCTCAGCAGAACAGCAAGCGGCTTGGGGCGTGTATCGTCAGGCGCTGCTTGATGTACCACAACAGTCTGGCTTCCCTAATAGTGTCGCTTGGCCTACCAAGCCTTCGTGATAGTCTATCAAATATCCCTACACTGCGATGCCTACGATGCCAGAGATAAAGACTGGGATCAGATGTACGCTGAGACTGGCTGTAAGGCCCGTACAGGGTGGTTAGACCCAATCCATAAGCGTACCCTGCTTAAAGGTGAGTTTGGCTGCTCTGTGAGCCACTACAGGGTCTGGCAGAAGATTGCTGATAGTGGTCTTAACGGTCTCATACTAGAGGAGGACGCAGTGTTCTCTGAGATCAACCCTAGTCACGCAGACTGGATGCTGGAAGATCACGACAGCGTTTGGTTAGGTTATCGGTGGAACGACATGGGTTACTGGTATAACTGCCATGCCTACGCCATTACACCTGAGACTGCAAAGCTGTTAATAGAGGACTTCCACAATAACATCATTCCCGTTGATGAGTGGGTGCCTAAGAAGCTAAGAGACAAACGTAACTACTTCTACCCAAAAGAGGTTGTTACTCAAATTCCACGGTCAACCCGACCTAGTACGATTGAGGACACAGATATGTTAAACCTACCCGACAAAAGCACCTTCCACATCGTCACTGTCGCTACAGACACAAGTAAGATGTGGGCTTTGGAGCAATCAGCCAAAGCCTATGACGTTGCTGTCCACAACCTCGGAGAAGGTTCTGAGTGGCGTAGTGATATGACTGGTATGGGCGGTATGCCTAAGATTAAGTTCGTAAGAGACTTCGTTAAAAACCTACCAGCTGACGACATCGTGTTGTTCATGGATGGTTATGACACCTTCTTTGCAGACCACCCCACCGTAGCTCTTGACAGGTACTTTGACATTGGTATTGACCTTCTGTTTGGTGCTGAAGAAGACTGTTGGCCCCTCAGCGACGACGAGTTCTTTAAGCTAAAGTGGACACCAGTAGATGACACACCGTACCGATACCTAAACAGCGGCCTATTCATGGGTAAGGCTGGTGCAATCTTGGCGTTCATTGACTTAGACGCCCCTTACGCAAAAGAAGACGACCAGCTGTACTACCAACAGCGTTACTTAACCTTGTCAGGGGACAACTTCCCTTACACCGTGGGTCTCGACTACGAGGCTTACATCTTTCAGAACCACGACACATCAGTGTGTGTCTTAAATGAGCAGTTGTATAATGACAGGACTAATTGTTGTGGCTGCATCTATCATGGCAACGGCGGCGATGACGCTAAGACTAGCTTTCGTGAGTTGGCAGGACAGTTCGGATACCACGAACACATCGCAGCGCCAGCCAAAGTAGACCTTAGCTACGATGAGGTAGCTCAAGACATTCTGGTTACTAAGCTACTTACCCCAGCCCAGTGTGATGACCTAATTGAGTTATCTGACAAGTACGGTAATTGGGGTAGCTTAGAGGGTGACAAGTTTCCCGCACAAGAGATCAGGCTAAAGCAGCTAGGTATTCTTGGTGACTACGAAGCCATGTGGGAAAACCACCTAGCTAAGATTTGCGAGAAACATTGGTACCCAGTCGAGTATATGGGCCTGCGTGATGCCTTCACAATGCGCTATGCAATGGACACACAGAAGTCTCTAGGTCTGCACACTGACGCCTCTCTTATCACTGGTAGCGTTAAGCTGAACGACAATTACGAGGGAGCCACGCTCCACTTCCCGCGACAAGAGTTTACGAACCTTGATGTACCTGTCGGCAGCTGTATCCTGTTCCCAAGCCAAGTAACACATGGACATTTTGTCGATGAACTAACTTCGGGGGTAAAATACTCACTTACAATGTGGACATCCCGCTATGAGGGTGACGTAAACTAGGAGCAATACATGTTTGGAACCAGCCCTTTCGCAGCCGCTACTTTCGCAAGTATGGGCAGTGAAGAATACGAACTGACAGCTGGTGCCATAACTACGGGTGCCTCAAGCATCCCTGCTAACACCATGTACGAGGAAGAGACTTTAGGTGCGTTGTTCATAACGACCAGTTCTCCCACTAATGGTGTTAGCAGCTTTAATCAAGGGCAGACCCTATCCGCTACTGGAATAGAGTTAGGTGTACCACAAGTTGATACATCTTTGTTCCATGAGGAAGAAACCTTTTCCACTGGGGAGCTAGTATCCTCACAACACGTACTTGGCACTGCTGACATAACAGAAGACAATAAACTATCTTCTGTCGTGTTT
>TARA_R110000772_G_scaffold35637_11_pt1 | contig 13080 bp, 10 predicted proteins | sample TARA_R110000772 | Tara Oceans TARA_R110000772 (sample SAMEA4397948) | marine metagenome | biome: Polar Biome; feature: [SRF] surface water layer (ENVO:00010504); material: water (ENVO:00002006), including particulate matter (ENVO:01000060) such as... | depth 5 m | reverse complement strand
GAAGGCGCTTGAAACAAGATGTCTCCTGCGACATTTTTAGCTATAATATAATTTCCATCTTTTTCAATTCTAATTTCCATGATTGGTTTTTTTATTATAAAATAATGTCGGCAGGTGTTGTTGTTAGTGTTTCTAACTCTAAGTTTCCCGCAGTATTCCAAACTGTGTTTGCTCCAATTTTTAAACTTCCCCTAACTTCAATTCTTTTTTGCATTGCAGGATTATCTAACGTAAGGAATTCTCCATTGCTTTCAAATATACAGTCACCAAAAAACACAAGTTTTTCTTTATCAAATAGAGTGGGATTACCCACTTTAGTTACTGTAGCTAGGGATTCTCCAAATATTCTAACCTTACAGTCAAAAAATTTAGCGTTTATAAACATAATTCCGCTATAGGCTTCCGATCCATAAGTTGATCCGCTTAAATTGTTTGTTATTGTTCTTAGGTCATTAGGTGCATCAAATAACACTACTGCTTTCAAGTCATTTGGGTCAACAGGTTCGTTTGTAACTCTAAAGTTAGAATTAGTCACCTCCCATTTAAGCGTATGTCCATCTGTTGTTGTTGCGTTATAACATATATGGTCGTATAAGTTAAATCTAGCCCAAGTATCATAATCTATTGTCCACATTCCGATATGACCTGTAAAAAGCGTTTGAGAACCACCAAAGCTAGTTGATTTATCTACGGTTCCAATACAGACATCTACAAGTTGCGTATTATCAAAATGCACATGAAAATCGGTAGCTTTATCAAAAAGGCGAAGTTTCGATACGTATTGTACGGTGATTTTAAAATAATTTGCAAACCTTCCGTTTGCGGTAAATAACCCTGCTTTTGTAGCGCCTTGACCAAAAGCATATTTAATAAAAAGGTTGAAAAAAGTTGCGTTTCCTGCTGAATTATCATATGAAATGGCATTACAATCAATGTTTGATGCTATCTCATTCTGACCACTTACAACGGTGTTGTTCATTGTCAGCCTGTTGATAACTAATTCTCTAGGGTTATTAGAGCCTCCCATAGATTGCGATGGTTGCCTCGCAAGTATAGATAAGCCTGATTTGTCGCAAATTAATTCAAAAATATGACCAGTAATAAAACCTGCGGTCATTCCATAATCTATAGGGTCTATTGTTTCACAAAAAATCTTTTCTACGTTAAAATACACATTAGTCCAAATGTTCCAACAAACGACTGCATTTCCTGATGTGGTTTTTTTGAGAGTTATATAACTTCTCGGCATATCAAATACTATTTCTTTTCCAACAGCCGAATCCGCTCCGAAGTTGGTCTGACCAAATCCTGTTCCAGTATTCTCTAAGGTTAGGCTTGCTCCGTTCTCACAATAGAATCTTAGGTTGTGTTCTGTAAAAACATTTATAGTCTGTGCTGTGTCGTCAAGTATGTGTACGGTAAACAGCCTTTGGTTAAACAAGGCTTCTTCCGAAGCTGATGGTATTGGAAGTGCGCTAAGTGCGGATGCAACAGTTAGGAAGGGTTTTTTTGGGTTTTGGTATTCTCCTGTTCCGTCATTTCCATTTGCCCCATCTACATAAGCGGTGTTAGTTTCGTAAAACTTATCGTTTATAAGTTGAGAAATATATTTAATTTTTGCTTTTTTAGCGGTTAATGGCTCTATTTCTTGAAAATCTGCTAATATAGAGGTGTTTACTGGCGCTCCGCTATTGCCATAATCACCTGCGCTACCAATAAACTTATAAATTTTGTAAGTTGCTGAAAATACGTTTGTTTCATAAACAATAAAGAGGGTGTCGTTGACGGCAGGATCAACAACGTAAGAGCCTGCTTCTGCGTTTAATGCGGTGTGAGGTGCGTCAATATCTATTGCCCCTAAAGAATATACGGTTTGATTAGCGGAAGCTGTGGTTGGAGGGATAATAATTTCAGTAAGATTTCTATCGTAAATCAACTCATAATCAGCTTCAACGCTATTTGCGCTGACAACAGCCTCTCCCCGTGTCCAAATATATTTTTCAAGCCCTAGACTATAATTTCCTCCTACTGTTTCGGGAGCGATGCTTATGTGTGCCTCAAAAATTAATATTTCATTAGGGCTAATGCTAAATGATGGTGCGGTGATGCTTCTGTTTACGGCAAGTGAGATATTATCGTTTGGAACACCCGTACCATTAATTACTGATGAAACCACCATTTTACGAACCGTGATTTGTTGAGCAGAACCATAATCATTATTCACCTCTATTGCTAAAAAGTCTGTATCAATGGCAGTATCAATAACTCCACCACTATTCCCGTAATCACCTGCTGATCCAACGAATTTGTATAGAGCGCTTTGCGCCTCCCCGCCTCCAAGAGTAATCGAGGGCTTTATAATGAACACATAATAATCTCCAATCGAAGGGAGTGTAGGGTAAGAGCCTGCTTGTGCATTTAGAGTTACTTCGGGATCGTCTAGGTTTTCATCGTAGAAAGTATAAATTATTGGTGCTTGTGCAAAGTCAGAAGGAAGTTGCGCAACCTGTATTGAATTAAGTAAAAACAAATCTTCTTTTTCAAGAGAGAACTCGCCACCAACACCATATTTCCCCTTGCCCGTATTAAGCATAAGGTAGTGTTCGTATCTAATTTCTCCTAGATTTCCTGAATTAACCACACTAGGAACTCTCCAAATAATATTATCAACATCAAGAGCCTCGTAATATGTAGTTGGAATCGGTATTGTTGTAACTCCTATTGAAAAATCTGTTCCGTTGATAGTATCCCACACATCGCCTGCGGTGTGCATAGCGGTTGTGACAAGTTTAACCTTGTTGTTTTGGAGAAGGGATTGTTCCCCTGTAAAAGAGGCGACATCAAAATTAAGCGTCTCTCCTGTTATTGCTTTTGATCCAGTAATAATATCTCCCGATTCGGGAGTTGAAATTGGATACCTATCAGTATTATTGATTTTCATAATGACAATATTTATTCAAAAATAATTCAAAATATTCGATTATAGGGATGTTAATAGTAATCTCCTTTCACAATCGAAACAATGTGTAATAAAGCCCTACTCCCGCATTGAATCCCGTGCCGTTTTCTCCAAGACCATAATTTCCTCCAAGACCTATGCTAAACCTTTTTGATTTTAACTTATCAAATTTTAATTCCCATTTTTCGTCTCGAATAGCATTTAGTTCGTATTCTTTTTCCAGTTTGACCTCCAATAAAGTAGATTTGTTTTCAAGAAATCCGATCTTTTCTTTCATTTTTGGGATCAAATAATTGTCATATCGATCAATGACAGAATCTTTTGACTTAATTACATTATTGAGTTCTGCAATCTCGGCTTGTTGCAGGCTGTCCTTTTCCCGTAAAGCAATCTCGGCTTTGGCAATCTTTAATGCCTCGTTTAGATTTCGGTATGTGATCGGACGGCTTTTTTTAAAAAATTCAGGCTCGTCAATATTTCCCGAAAAAGGGTTTTCAATTGAATTGGTATCGAACGTGTTCTGCGAATGAATCAAGTTCACGTTGAGTATATTCACCGCTACGAATAGCATCAAAAAGAAGAAGAAGCTGTTTTTTTTCATCTTGAATTTTGTTTAGTCTATAATAAATTTGTGGAATTCTGTCTTTCATTTCCTGAACTGTTATTCGTTCAAGAGCGAGTTCTTCATTTACGCAAGCAATACTATCCTGCGTTTGAATCAACTTCAAGTTCACTTCGTCGATTTCGGCTTGCTTTTCCTTCTCGATTTTATCTAAGTGGTCTGCGTACATATCATTGCCCTTATTCCATACCGCATTGCCTCCCCAAGAGATAAATCCGACCCCAACAGCTATAATAATGACGATTATCACCCATTTTTTCATACCTGTTTTCGCTTGGATCACCTGAAATATTTGCTTTTTATCCATTTTATTCTATATTTGCATCGTCAGGAGTTGACATCCCTGTTAGTTTTAATGAACTATTAAACTGCGCATTATGTATTTATCTAGCTGAAACGCTCTTGTTAACGCAAGGGCGTTTCTATTTACAATGCTTTCAACGCCTCGATTAGTTCGGGCTGTGGGTGACAGTCTGATTTGTCAGGACGAACGCTTACGTGTGCCCAAAGACCTGCCGTTCCCCTTAGTGCTTCTACGCTTATCTCCCACATTTCGGGTCTGTAATGGATTGGGATTTTATACTTATCATTCCAATACTTGCAAAGGTAAATCAATGATCTGATTTGCTCGGTTGTATATTTTTCATAATATTGAAATCCTCTGATTTTCTTTCCATAATCAACTACATTTTCTATCGGAATTTCCTTACTGCCTCCATAGAATTTACTTCCTTTTTTTGTAAGCCCTCCCCAAGAATCCAGTTCAAGCCCAATTGATCCTTCATTAAGTTCGACATTGTTACTGACAAACATTTTACCCGACTTAACGCTTTTCCGAAATTTCCTCTCAACTCCGTATTTATCAAAGTGTTTGATTTTTACGCCTAAGTGATGCGCCCATACTTCCGAACGATACAGGGTGTGGATTGTTCCGTCACGGGCAATGATAACGCAAGTGGCTACGTGTTCAGGTGTTTGCTCCCACCAATTTATATCTCCTGCAACTCCAACTCCTGAAACGGTGTGGTGTAAGAATATTTGACTTTTTTCAGTAACATTTGGATAATACTGATCTTTATCGAATTCGTGGTGTACTACTTTTGGCTTGCTCATAGTTAAAATTGGTTTAAATTTCAGGATCTTCTTCTGTAAATAAGGGTTCTTTTTTTGTGTTTTCTTCTCCTGCCAAATCTTTAAGATTTCCTGATTTTTCAAAATTATAGATTCGATCCATAATGAATGATGGTGGAAACTTTTTATTTGAAAGGATATATGCGTTCTTGAACACCTTTGATGCGGGGTATAGTAAAGTCGCTATCTGAATAACAACCTTAAAGCCGTCTCCAACAATGTTATGACCCGCAAGATTTGAAACCATTTCTAAAACGGGATAAACCAATATAAGAATCACCCACATTTCAATATTTTTTCTAAAAAACATTGCCCACTCAAACGATCCATTTTTTTTATGATACCAACCGCCAACAAATATATTGACCAATAAAGTTACAATTACATACGAGAAAAAAACTTCATTATCAACGAACCAAACATCAAATTGTTCCAAAAGGAATGCTATTGGCGCAAACGTGACTATTAATTTTATTAAATATTGTAATTTTTCTTGTAAAGAGGGCTTGTCGCTTGCTAACAATATAATTGAGAATAATATTTTTTGAATCATTACTTTTAATGTTATAAAATGACACCACATTCGGATTAATTTTTAAGTTAGCTTTTTTTGTTTTGAAAAACAGAAAGAACTACCGAAATGAAAGCGCCTCCTAGTAATAATCCCGTTGCTATGTCAATGTAAAATTGGTTTTGTAGTTGAATTATGATTGCCGTCGCTCCGAATGCAAAATATACCGACAATAGCAAAAATGCTATTTTTCTTCTTTGACAGAATCTCATAGCGTCACTTTTTAAATACGTAGTGAATACTATAACTAGCAATTCTATTTGCGCCAAAAGAGGATACCAATAATAAACATAGTCATTTTGATTTCTCAATACGAGACTTATAATCTCAATTGCTAATAAAACAAATACAGCATATACGTATAGCCTATCTGCCCTCAATTTTTTAAAGGTTTCTTTCGCATTTGTGAATGATCTTTTTGGTAATGATTCTTTTGGAACTACTGGCATAACATTATTTTTTAGATTTTAATTTAAAGGCAGAATGCTTTATTCCAACATTTTCCTTGAAATCTTTTTTAACTTCTTCTTTAGAGAATTTTTCATAAACCAACCAAATCGATGAAACTGCTAATGCAATTGTTTCCATCGGCTTCCCTATTATGAGCATAATAATCACAACGAGAACCGCCAATAAAAAGGCGATTGATTTTTGATACTTAGATACTGTCTGTAAAAACTTCATAACTACTTGGTTTCAGGTTCAGGAATTCCATTTTCCTCAAATATTCTGTCTAAACTATTGTCAAAATCTACGGGTGTTCCGTTTTTTCTTTTATCAATTAACTGTGCTTGATTAGATGCTCTTTGATCTTCAAGGTCAACTTTTCCTTTCTGAATCGATTCTTGCTTTTGATCTTGCCCCAATACTTTTAGCCCCTCCAACTCCATCTTTCTTTCGTGGTCTGTTATTGCTTGAAGTTCTCCTGTTCTAGCTACCCTTTGTTCTTTTTGTGCTTCAAGCTGATCTATGAAAAGAAGTTTTTGTTTTTCTGCTGTCCAAGCAATAGTGATAGTTTGCTGTTTAGTTTGCTCGGTAAGAATGCTAGTTTGGGCATTCGCTTCGGCTTGTCTCTTAATGTTTTGAATTTTTATCGCCTCTCTTTCAGCTTCATTCTTTTCTATAATCGCCTCTAGGAACTGAATCGCTTCTTTGACGTTTCGGATTAGCCTAGTTTTGTTGTATTGGGCAACATTGATCTCCTTTTGATTATAGGAATTCACAATTGATTGCTCGAAATCAATTCGTTCTGCGTTGTCGGGCTTGAAATCGAAATAAATTGCGAACTTACTCATTGGAAAGTTCTTTAATTCATCGAGAAGTTCAACGTTGTCGCTACCGATAATATCTAAGTATCTGTTTTTTAAAGCAGGAGTTGTCAGAACGTCGTAAAGTCTCAACGAACAAGCCTCTGACGACCTCAATGATATGCTAAAACTTGCTTTTACAATGTGATTTGTTTGGTTGTTTGAACTAGCCAATAAAAGTTTCTGAACCGTTACTGCGGTCTTACTATTTGGCTTAGTCGTTCCGTCTCTCAATTCATTAATACCAAGAAGCTGTCGAAGCCTGTTATAATTATTAGTGAATTCATTCGATAGGAACCCAAGTGCGGAATTGTTTATTCCACCTCCCTGTTCTGTAATTGCTTTTCCCATTGGATCACCTTCTGAATCAAATTCATTAGCTATCAATACACCACGACCAAAGTATAGGTCAAGAATATCTTGTGGGTCTATCTTATCACCATTCAACAGAACGTTGTTCAATGATTGTGGGTTTATTGTGACCGTGTTTGGTCGTAGTTCCATTTTTAGTTGTTGGAACTTATACCAATCTCGGTGAAGATCATTAACAATAGGAATTGCTCGCTGTACTAAGGAATCAAATCGAATGTCTCCGCTTTCGCTATGTCGCTTAACCTTTGGTGCGTATACTATAAATGGGCTTATTGGAATGTTAACTTCTTTCTCAACTTGATTTGGAATTTTCCTCCACTTAACACATATTTCTGCTTGTGGAACATAGATTCCCTCGTACCATACTTGGTATGGGATTGATATTTTTCTACTTGGTTTACTTGGGCTATATCCGTCTTTTGTGCGGTCAATTAATTTTACTGATTTATCCTTACGTAATTTTTTGAATACTCGTTCCTCACCAGTAAGCCAAGCAAAAGAAATGTACTCGATGATTCGTTCTCCATCTTCCGTTGGATTGTAGGGTTCTTCGTTTTCAGACTTCCCTATCGCTTCGTTTTTTAGCACCAACTTATCTTCATCAGACATTCCTCCCGATTCCTTGATTAGTTCAGCAAGCGTTCCTTTATTTAGAACTCCGTGATAGCGAATGTCTCTACCATCATCCATTTGAAAACCACTATGAATGTAGTAGTATGGGTCGATATATTTGAATTTTATTCCTTCTGTATAGTCTGTGTAGTGTTGTAGAACGCCTATTCCGAGATCAAATAAATCTTCATCAACTTTATCCTTGATTGTTTCAAATTTTTCGTGCTTTAAAACGTTCTGAACCGCTAGTTCTTGTGCGATTTCAATTTTAGGCTTGTACTCAATTTTCTTGATGGATAAATCTTCTTCGTTCTTGGCGACATCAACGGGAGCAATGTTTATTCCAACACCTTCGCTAATAATTCCTGCAATGTCTTTTGTGTAGAAGTCTTGCTCGATTTTCTTGAAGTAGTCTTTCTTTCGATTAATGGATACGGGGTCAATAGCCTCTGCTCTTGGAACGAACAGGCTTTCGTCAATAGCGTTTACAATAATATCCTTGAAAGTTGGTAGAACTTTTAGTGGAACGTAGTCAATTTTGTGAGTTTTCGGTCTTAGCTTGCCTTCTTCCTTGTCCTTTTTCCGAATACCTTCAATTAAATCCTTATATGGTTTTGTGTCCTGCTCACCTCTTGAAAAGCTTCTCATTTCATTAATCCATCTTCTTCTGTGAGTAAGCTGACCTTGATACCATTGACTTTCAATAAATTGCCCTGCCTCCTTGCCGTAAGCAACGTCCATCTTTTCGTTGTTGGATGCTAAATCATCGGGAATGGGAATGTTGCTGATATGTTCTGACATAATGAAAATTAATTATCACAAATATATATTATATAAATACATTTGGTCGAGTTTAAAAGTAATCTAGGCGCTAAAGGCTTCAAATCCTACGCCCCCGCCCCCACTTAACCCAAAAGGTTTCCTTTGTTTTGGTCTATACTGACAGCCCAACAATGCTAATTGACAGGCAACCGTAAGGTCAAATTTCTTCCGTTTCTTGACATCGAATTTCACCCACTCTTGGATCATATCAATAAAGTAAACCTTACAATCTTCATCTAGGTTTTGACCGATAAAATCAAAAATGTAATCTTTGAGCAAATTGGCAACATCTTTATTGAGTTCTGTAGAGGCAGGAACTCCACCGTGATCTTTTTCAAACGGGCTTAAATCTCTCCATTTCTTATCGGGGCGTGTCATTGAGAATCCTCTAAAGCCGTTGTCCTTCATAAATTCAAGAAGTCTCGGCTTATTGCTCTCTACAAGAGCATACATTCCGAAGAACTTACAAGCCATTAATACATCTTCATAGAAATCATCCCTTTTGTCAGGGCGTTCTTTGTATTTTAAGAAAAATGAATTGCTAGGCGCTCCTGTAAGATTGTTTTTTGTTTTTCCAACTATTGATCCGTCCGATCCTTGTCCATCAGCCGTATTTGCAATATCATATGGATCGACGGCAAGACAACCAATTTCGTTGTTGTCGGGCATCATAAGTTTTTTTCCGTGAAAATCTTTTATCGAACAGTTGTTTTGATCTTCGGGATTGGGTATCCAAGTTGTGAAGAATTTTCCTTTAGTGTTTGGAATCCATTCGACATCAGAAGTAAATTTCTCTCCTTTCCAAACTAAGTTTCCTTGAAAGATAGTTTCTCTAATATCGTATTCTGTCAGGTTTTGAAGGTGATCTTGGTGATCGTTAAGGTTTTGAATATCAAAATCGTTGTGAATTCCACCTTCATTTCTGAACATATGCTCAATAGTTCTTGGCATATCTCTAAGGTGAGCGTTTAATTTAGTTTTTTTGCCCTTTGCTTTGAGCATTTCATAGGTTGTATTCCAATCTGTTACCGCTCCGTGTTCGACAACTTTACCATCTTCTGTTTCTATTGGATCAATTGGATCGTGTACAATAGAATGACCCCAAACATCAAAATAACTTATCGGCAACGTCATAGTGTAACATACGTCGATAAAAAATGCGGTTAATCCATTTCCTGTTCGACCTAAAGCATTTCTTTCATTTGGGTTTGCATCTAAAAACTCTGTTTCAAATTCTTCACCTCCACCACTCGCATACTCTCCTGCCGTGCTTCCAAATCTTCCAGTTGCATCAGTTTGAAGGTGACATTTACTGTGTCGAGAAATGAACTCGGTTAAACTTTCTTCTTTCCATTTTCCAATCTCGTCATTGATCGAAATATTCTTAACCTGTAAACTATCATATGCTGTTTCTTTTGTTGGGTAATAATCAATTGTTGAGGTTTCTGCGTCGTCGGTTTCAAAAGTAACTTGCAGTTTGGTTTCAACATCTGTGTTTGGCAGTTCTATTAGTGGTTTGAAGTATATCGGGTAGTACTTAAATGATTTAACAATTTTCCCCGTGAATAGTTTTCCTGCTAAAACACTACGTTCTGAAACGATAGGAATTTCAGCATCTTTAGTGATGGTGAATACGTTTAGAGCAAGACTAGCGCTCTCAACGCTCCAACTTGTTCTACGCCCCTTTCCTCTAATCTCGCCCCAAGTTCTGCTGTCTGCTCGGCAGGCTTCCCAATGCCAATATGCTTCCATAGCGACAATTCTGAAAAACGGAAACATATTTGATTCAGTAAGATAATAGTGTTTTAAAAACATCCAATGCTCTCCTGAACAGTAGTGAACTTCGTTGTCTATTTTAATAAAAAAACCATATTCTCGATAATGAAATTCTTTATCGACAAAATCCTGATTATCTTCTATAATCTGATCTCTTTCTTTTACAAAGGCATCTTTAACCACATTTCTTCTAATGTGATTCTTTTCCTTTGCCATTTTATTTTTATAGCGAATCCAACATTGCCTAAATTCTTTTGGTGGCGCTCTACGAACCCATTTTGCGTTGTCAGGGTGGAGGTCTTTATTTGCAACTTGTTTTGTGAAAGGGATTATTTCATCTACCTCTCCGAGTTCATCGTAGATTATATGGTTTCCATCAATCTCTAAACTAGGAAGTCCTATGTAGAGGCTACCTACTTTCCAAATTTCGCCTAACGTTCCGTCTTTCGAGATACAAATAAAATTTATATCAAATTCAGGATACTCTTTATAATCCCAAGACTTCTCTCTGTTTTTTTTACGATAAATTTGACGGGTAAGATTTGGAAACTCGGATATTTCAACTTTTTCACCAATACTCCCTCTATAGCTTCTGTCTCTTTCCATTATTTGAGGTGCTTATTTTGATTACTTCTTGGCTTCTTTGCAGTCTCAACACTCTCACCGTCAGCCTCTTGCAGTTTTTTTAGTTCTTCTTTTTTGGATTTTATTCTTCCAAGTTGTTTATCAAGAGCATCGGAGGCTTTATCAATTCCGTCAGCATAAGTTTTGATTTTGTCGTCCTTTAATTTGACAGACTTATTGCCTTCTTCATCTTCTTCCATTTCGACATCTTCGCCTAAAACTAGAACAAGGTTATCGTAGCCCTTTTCCAATACCTCGATGTGCTTTTTCAGCTTCTCTGTGTAGTCATTTTCCATTATTTCTACAATCTATTTTATGATTAAAGTTCCACCTGATTTTTTGTTTTTGTTAGAACTATTTGCTTTTTTATTTTTAATTTTCTCTTTTTTATTTTTAATTTTCTGTTGTTGAGTTTCTTCTAGTTCTTTAATTTGTTGTGGAGTAAATATAATTTCTTCTCCCTCTAATTCTTTTCCAAGTAAAGTTCCTAGCTTGATTCCAGTTCTTTTTTCTCGTAAGTGATTGACCTGACCAAAAGAAAATCCTTTGTAAAGTAAGGTTTTTTCTTCATCTGTAAAAACACCTTCTGCGTTTATTATGCTCCAATATTGAATTAATTCGGTTGTATGTTTTGGAGGAAGCCCCGCAAGAATAGCAAAAAACTGTTTATACATAATGTTTTTGTATCTCTCTTTAGTTGCTTTTTTTACTGAACTATTATATCTCTTGAAAGCATCCTCAAAAGAATCTACTTCGTCTTTAATAACTACTGGCATAACTGTTCCGAAAGAAAATTCCTTTTCAAGAATAATTGTGTCAAAATAAAGTTTAGCGAACCCGCTTATTATTGCAGAATCCATAAATTGACCCGTAAGCATTACTCTAGCAAGGTCTTTTTCTTCTTCTGTGGCGTTTTGAAGCACTTCTGCTTTTTCTTCTTCATCATCGAAAAGTAACGCTTTAGCTAACGCAAAAGCGCCTTGTGTGGTTGCGACAACGCCCCCTGCAATACTGGCGTTATATAAGGCATACATAAATGGTTGTGCGAACCCATAATTTGCAAATCCTTTAATTGCCCTAGAAGCACTAATAGAGGGCTTTGTTTTGTCATAAGCCTCTACGTTTGCCCCCATTTTTTTAGCAACATTTCTAAGGGTTTTATTTTTGGAAATAAACTGCCTTTTATTCTTATTGATCTCACGAAGGAAGTTACCCGCCTGATTTATGTTCAATATAATAGTTGTTCCAAAGTTTACAAGTAATCTTCCGTATGGGTGATTTTGTAATTGACTTTTTGATCCTTTGGTTTGACCTTGCTGTGTTTGATTTACGCCATCTTCAAAGATCAACATCGCCTCGTCCAAAACCTGTTGCTCCGAGAGTTCAGGGTTTTGCTTTCTGATTCTATTTTTAAAGGCGCTAAACACAGGAACACTTCCTGAAACTCCCACAATGTCACCAACACGAACGGGTGTCATTCCAAGTGCCTGCAATTTATCCTGAACATCTTTCATAATATTCAGGGTGAAGTTCACTTTTTGATTGTCGGTGAAGGTGGGGTTGTATGCGTAACTATCATCAACAGAAGTGAACGCTTTTACCGCAGTTTGAGTGTTAAGACGTTGCTTTATTAGCTTTGAGTTATTGAAAATGTAAATTGCGTCTTTCGGAAAATCTCTCATTGCATTAGTCCACTCTGTCGGGGTCATATTATCAGGGAGAGATAGTTGCCCGTTTATAAATGATAGCGACTGAATTGGTAGGTTTTTAAATTTACCGCCAAGAATTGCAACCGTTATATTTCTGTTTATGAAATTGACAAAGCTACTTCCATATATTTTTTGAGAGCCTTCAACGTGGCGTTTTTGAAATTCTTTTATGTAATCAAGTAGATTCGCCCCTTCGTTTCCGTTGTTAAGCAAAACAGCCTTTTGGAAGCCCTCGTTTTTAAGTGTTTTTGTGAGCCTTTGGTTTACTTCCGCATAGGCAATGAATCGAGACATTTGCTGAATGTATTCAGCTAGATTTGCTTCGGTGCTAGTGGCGATAATTTTATTTTTATGATTTACCCGCTCCTTTAAACTTTTCGCATTAACTCCCTGTACGATCAATGGATTCATCATATCGGCTTCGGGAATTGTTTGCCCCTCTAGGTTCAACCTTCCTGAAAAGTTATTTTGAAATCCTAAACTATGAAAAAACATTCTTTTATAAACAGGGTTTACGTCATTGAATCTTCTTCTATAGAAGTCAAGAACTTCTTCTCCATACGCCTTCACCTTAT
>TARA_R110000772_G_scaffold15072_26_pt1 | contig 13104 bp, 10 predicted proteins | sample TARA_R110000772 | Tara Oceans TARA_R110000772 (sample SAMEA4397948) | marine metagenome | biome: Polar Biome; feature: [SRF] surface water layer (ENVO:00010504); material: water (ENVO:00002006), including particulate matter (ENVO:01000060) such as... | depth 5 m | reverse complement strand
GGCAATTGCGGTCCAGGGCGGCGAATCGGGTCCAGAACGGGTCGCCGCGCTGACCAGCCGCGATCTCCGCGCCAATAGTGTCGGAGTCGATCTCCAGCGGGAAGAGATTCGCCTGACCGGCGTCGCGGGCCTACCGACCTATAACCGCGGCGTTGCCGATCACCAGTTTCTGTTCGTCAATGGTCGCCCGGTCAAGGACCGGTTGCTCGTCGGGGCGGTGCGCGGCGCCTATGCCGAAATGCTGGCGCGGGATCGTCACCCGGTGGTCGCATTGTTCATCGAAATGCCGCCGGAACTGGTCGACGTGAACGTCCATCCGGCAAAAACCGAAGTGCGTTTTCGCGAACCGGCGATGATCCGCGGGATGATCGTCAGCGGGTTGCGCAAGGCGCTGGACGAAGGCGGGTTCCGGGCGGTCCAGCGACCGGCGGAATCGGCGCTGTCCAATTGGCAGCGGGAACCGGCTGCTCCGGATCCCCAGGGCAGTATCTTTGCGACCCAGGGGCGGTCCAATATCGCACAACAGCCCTATCCTTCGGCACAGATGCACGAAGGGGCCAGCGCTTTTTCCGGCTTTGACCGGCAAGAGGATCTGGCGCCGCTGATGGGCAAGGCGGAAGAGGCTTCCGCACCGGTGCCCGATGGAGCCCGCCATCCGCTCGGGATCGCCCGCGGGCAGGTCGCCAAAACCTATATCGTAGCCGAGGCCGAAGACGGTCTGGTGATCGTTGATCAGCATGCGGCGCACGAGCGGCTCGTGCTCGAACGGATGCGCAAGGCGGTCGAGGGTGGCACCGTGGCGTCCCAGGCGCTTCTGATGGCCGAAGTCGTCGAACTGGATGAAAATGCCTGCGACCGGCTCGAGGCGCGGGCGGCGGAATTGTCGGATTTCGGTCTGGAGCTGGAACGGTTCGGACCGAGCGCAATGCTGGTGCGGGCGACGCCGGCTATGCTCGGCTCCGGCGACGTGAAATCCCTGGTCACCGACCTTGCAGACGAGCTCGTTGCATATGACGAAGCGCTGAGCCTCAAGGAGCGGGTCGATCATGTCGCATCGACGATGGCCTGCCACGGTTCGGTAAGGGCAGGGCGGGTGCTCAATGTCGCCGAGATGAATGCGCTACTCCGCGAAATGGAAGTGACGCCGCATAGCGGCCAGTGCAATCACGGTCGCCCGACCTGGGTAAAGCTGGCGCTCGAGGATGTGGAGAAATTATTCGGCCGCAAGTGATCCATTGTCGCCATGACAACGGATCGTGATAGCGGTCACTGTCCGATTTGCCTGATGCCGTAAGCCGCTGGCTGGAATGAAACGGGAGTCCGCCATGATATATCTCCGCCTGGTCTGTGTATTGCTGGCTCTGCTGACAGCCAATGGCGTCGCGGCCCAGCCGCAGGCCGCTCCGGACAAGGATGCCCACAGCCCGCAGGCCGCGTTCGACCTGACCGGTCATTGGCAACAGGAAGATGGTCAGACCTTCCATTTCACGCAGGACGGATCGAGCCTGACTTCGCGATATTCGACCGCGTCGCCGGGCAATGCCGGAAATGCCATAGATTTCACCGCAACCATATATGGTAACCTGATTTACGGCGCGCACCGGGCCGCTTTTTCTCCGGCGATGCTGGAAAAATGTTCCAGTCAGATATGGGTCGGCATGGGGCTCACTCTCAATGCCGAGGGCACCGAACTGGCGGGTTTTCGCGGGGGCAGAATAGTCGATGCCGACGATTGCACGGTCGAAGACAGCGATCCGGTTCGGCTTGTCTACGTCAGGATCGATCGACCCGGATCGTAGAAGCAATCAGGGTTTGAGGACCGGTTCGAACGGGGCCAGGCTGCCGTCGCCAGCAACCGGATTTACGCCCGTCAGCTTTGCAACAAGCGAATAGATATCCACATTGTCAAATGCCGGGAGCTGGCCGCCCGCGCGGATCGCGGGGCCGCTTGATAGGAAAAATGCCATCATGTCGGGATCGCGATGGTCGTAGCCATGGCCGCCGCCGGTTCCGGTCATCCATTCCGGAACGTCCTGCAACACGACCCAGCCGGTTTCGACCAGACAGAAAATGGATGGCACGCGGGGATTTGTACCGTAGCCCAGCTCAGGCGGAATATTCTGCCGGTCCCAGCATTGCATATGCTCGTGCGGCTGCAGGAACGCCGCGCGCACCGCATCCCGATTGCCCTCCAGCGGCTCGACAGCCAGATAATTGCCGTCCTCGACCACCCGATACTGGTCACGCGCCATGATCTGGTCGAGATAGATGATCCGGTCCGGCGCGGTCTCGGTCATGCCGTGATCGGATGCGATGACGAAATTGACCGGTTGGTCAAGATTGTCCAGCTGCTGCTTCAAGCGACCGATTTCGCTGTCCACGGCGGAGATGGCGGCGTGCAGCTTCTCTCCCGGAGCGGGTCCGTAATAATGGCCTGCGGTATCGACGGTATCGAAATAGAGCGTGACCAGTCGGGGCCGGATATCGGCGGGCCGCCGCATCCAGTCGACAATCGCATTGATCCGGCGATCATTCGACAGTTTCTGGTTGAACGGCCACCAGTCCGCCGGCCTGACACCGTTGAAATCCACTTCCGATCCGGGCCAGAACATGGTTGCCGAACGAATGCCCTGTTTCTCGGCGGTGATCCAGATCGGTTCCGCCTGGTTCCACCAGAACGGGTCCTGGGTTGCCATTTTGAAGACTTCGCCCGGCCGTGCTGCATCCTCCATCGTATTGCCGACAATGCCGTGATGATCGGGAGTCTTGCCAGTCACCAGCGTCCAGTGGTTGGGGAATGTCTTGCTCGGGAAGGACGGACGCATCGGACCATATATGCCCGAAGCTGCCAGCGCGCTCAGATTGGGGGTGATCCCGCGCTCGAGATAATCGGGCCGGAACCCGTCGATCGAGATCAGGATGGTGACCGGATCGCGTTGTTCAGTCTTTTCGCTGACCGGATCGTCCAGTTCGGGTGTGGTCGCCGCCAGGGCAGGGGCACCGGCCAGCAGGAAGCCGGCCAAAATCAGCGAAATCAGGTTCTTGAACATCATGTCGATCCTCCGGGCGTCACATCCTAGCCGGACTTTCTAGCCGGACTTTGTGACAATTCAGACATTGAATTTGAAATTGAAGATATCGCCATCTTTCGCGACATATTCCTTGCCTTCCTGACGGAGCTTTCCGGCGTCGCGGGCAGCGCTTTCACCGCCCAGCGCGACATAATCGTCAAAGGCGATGGTTTCGGCGCGGATGAAACCGCGTTCGAAGTCGCTGTGGATTTCGCCGGCGGCTTCGGGCGCCTTGGCGCCCTTGTGGACGGTCCAGGCACGCGCTTCCTTGGGGCCGACGGTGAAGAATGTCTGCAGCTCAAGCAGCTGGTATCCCGCGCGAATGACCCGCGCAAGGCCGGATTCTTCCAGTCCGAGATCGGCGAGATATTCGATGCGTTCTTCCGGTTCCATGCTGACCAGTTCCGATTCGATCGCGGCTGAAACGATGACCGCCTCCGCGCCCTCGGCCTTGGCCTTTTCGTAGACGGCGGCGCTCAGCGCATTGCCATCCTGCGCGTCTTCTTCAGCGACGTTGCAGACGTAAAGCACCGGCTTGGCGGTCAGCAGTTGCGACTGGTCAAAAATCCGCTCCTCTTCCTCGCCTTCGGGCTCGGTCAGGCGCGCCGGCTTGCCTTCGCGCAACAATTCCAGCGTCCGGCCCAGCACATTTGCCGCGATCTTCGCTTCCTTGTCGCCGCTATTGGCTTTTTTCTGGAAGGCAGGCACACGCTTTTCCAGACTTTCCAGATCGGAGAGCAATAGTTCGGTCTCGACCACTTCGGCATCGGAAATCGGATCGATCTTGTTCGAAACATGCTGGATATCGTCATCTTCGAAACAGCGCAAAACGTGCACGATTGCGTCTACTTCGCGGATATTGCCAAGGAACTGGTTGCCGAGGCCTTCGCCTTGCGACGCCCCTTTGACCAGGCCGGCAATATCGACAAAGGCGAGCTGGGTTTCGATAATCTTGGCGCTGCTCGCGATTTTCGCAATCTGCTGCAGCCGCGGATCGGGCACCGCGACCTGGCCGACATTGGGCTCGATCGTGCAAAACGGATAATTGGCCGCCTGCGCCGCCTGTGTTTCGGTCAGTGCATTGAAAAGCGTTGATTTTCCGACGTTGGGAAGCCCAACGATACCGCATTTGAAACCCATTTAATTCACTCCGTCGTGCTGGAACCGATTCAGCACCCCGTGCCAAATCGTTCGAAACTTGCGCATATACGCTCTGGACCCTGAATCAAGGTCAGGGTGATGATTCATTCAAAAATGGCCGCTATTCCTGCATCCGCATGGCAACTTCGCTCATGAACCGCGCATCGTCGCCCTTCGCCAGCCAGTCCGCTTCGGCAGCAACCACGCCCAGCATATCGGCCAGATCGTCAATTTCCGACTTGGCATAATTGCCCAGCACATGGCCGGTGACCCGTGACTTGGTGCCGGGATGGCCGATGCCGATGCGTACCCGCCGAAATTCGGGGCCGATATGGGCGATCATCGATCTTATGCCATTATGGCCCGCCGCGCCGCCGCCGCGCTTGACCTTGACCCGGAATGGTTCGAGGTCGAGCTCGTCGTAGAAGACGGTGACGTCTTCCGGCTCCAGCTTGTAGAAATCCAACGCCGCGCGCACACTCTGACCGCTTTCGTTCATGAAAGTGCCGGGTTTCAGAAGGACCAGTTTTTCGCCACCGAGCCGTGCTTCCATCGTCCAGCCCTTGAACTTCTGTTTGGGCGCCGGGAATCCGTGCACTTCCTCGAGCGCGTCGATCACCATGAAGCCGACATTGTGCCGGTGCATCGCGTATTGCGTGCCCGGATTGCCAAGACCGACCCATAGTTGCATTATTGAACGCGCTCCCTGCTCGACACCGACATTTGGACAGACAAAAAAACCGTCCATGCTGAAATCTCGGCATGGACGGTTTTTCGTTACATTGTTTTGTAAGGAAAGGTCTAGTCTTCGGAATCGCCTTCTTCGCCTTCGGCTTCTTCGCCTTCAGCTTCTTCCGTACCTTCTTCGCTTTCCTCGGCTTCGTCGTCAGACGATTTCAGAGCCGAAGGTGCGGTGACGCCGGCAATGGTGAAGTCGCGATCGGTGATCGAGCTTACAGCGCCGTCTGGCAGCGTGATACTGGAGATATGGATCGAATCACCAATTTCCAGGCCGGTCACGTCGATTTCGATCTGGTCAGGGATATGATCCGCATCGCACATCAGGTCGAGTTCGTGACGGACAACGTTCATGACGCCGCCACGTTTCAGGCCAGGAGATTCTTCTTCGTTGATGAAGACAACAGGAATATTGACCTGTACCTTCGCGCCCTTTGCGAGGCGGAAGAAGTCAACGTGGAGCGGACGGTCGGAGACCGGGTCGAAAGCAACATCCTTTGGCAGGGTGCGGGTTTTCTTCCCGTCGACGTCTACCTGAACCAGCGAGTTCATGAAATGGCCGGTGCCGAGAAGTTTGTTCAACGCACGCTCTTCGACGTGAATTGCAATGGCTTCTTTCTTGTCGCCGTAAATAACGGCAGGGACACGGCCTTCGCGACGCAGTGCACGGGAGGCTCCCTTGCCAGCCCGTTCGCGTGGTTCGGCTGCAATAGTCAGCTGATCACTCATAATGTTGCTCCAAAAATTAGCTTTTGTTAGATTTCCGCCACGCCTCCAGGGTGCTCATGGCCGGAAAGAGGGCGCTATAAGGTCGGGTCGCCCCAAAAGCAAGGGGTTTGAAGCCTAGCGGAAAAAGCCGATCTGCGAGCTTGTCGCGAGCAAAATTCCGCTTTTTGACCAGATTTCGGCCCGACCGTCGGTTGCGCTGTTGCGGACCGTCGCGCCGGTTACGCGCAGCAGCATGAAATCATTGCCCGCCAGGGCTAGATCCTCTTCGCTGGCATATATGTATGTTGCCATCGCAACGCTCGAACCGGGCCGGAATTGTTCGGTCACGAAAAAGGTCCGTGGCATCGGTGTATCGAGAATCGAGAACAGGCTGACTCGGTCAACCGGACGGCCGTCGGCTTCCTTGATCCACACCATTGCCTCAGGTGACTTGTTGACCGCGAACGGCATACCCTTGGCGATGCGCTGGTCATAGCGGGAGACCCATGCCGGAGCCATCGGATTGACCGATGGCAGGGAGATGGATTCTTCGGGTGACTTGGCATCGGGAATCGCGATCTGATAGTCGATATCGGTCGGACGGCGGGTGCTGGTCACAATATCGGCGACATTGGTCAGCGCGCCGTTTTGCGACAGCTCCACCCGCCAGAATTGCGTCGACGCGCCGGCGCGGAGCAATGTGACCGATAGTCTGACCTCGCCCGGCCCGACGCCGGTCATGAACATGATCTGCTGTGAAACCAGCGGACCGCGGCGCTCGGGATGCATTTCCACCGCCTGAGCGGCGACAGCTGCCACCCATCCGCCAAAGGCCATGCCGGTGGGGTTGCGATATACATCGCTCGCTTCGATTGTGTACTGTCCGTCTTCCAGCGCGATCAGCGCGGTTTCGCGATCAAATATATATGTCATGCAATGCCCTGATTATTGGATTTTTTCAATTTTATAGCCGCGTTGCGCGAGCGTTTCCTGAACCGCGTCCGGTCCGGCGAGATGGGCCGCGCCCACCGCGACAAGCGACGTGCCCGGCTTTTGCAGACGCTTGTCCAGCTGTTCCACCCAGTCGAGATTGCGCGATACCAGCAGATATTTGCGGGTCGTCGGGTCGGCGAGGATCCCGGAGTCGGTCAGCGTCACCATCTGCTCGATATTGCCGGTCATCCAGGCGTTGAACAATTCTTCGAAATCCTGCTGCGCGTCGATCGAATCCTCGACCACGCTGGTCAACATCTGGCGTTGCTGTGCTTCGGGAAGCTTGTCGAAATAGCCCAGTTGCAATTCGATCGTCTCGAGAGCCTCGATCGGCTTGCCTGCTTTCGTGAATTGTTCGGTGAGTTTTTCTTCGACGCCGCTGCTGCTGTTCAGTCCGAGGCCTCGGGTCTGCGCGGAAGCCAGCGAAAGCGCTGCGGCCCATGTTTCCATCCGGTTGAGCGCGCGTTCGGGAATATTGGCGGAATCGATGATCCGTTCGAGATCATCGTGCAGGGAAGGCCTGATCCGGGTCTCCAGCTTCTGCTGCCCGGGCGAGACCGCCAGTCGGGAGAATGTCTTGGCCGCGCTCTTGGTGTCGTCCAGGCCGAGCACTTCGATGACCAGACGGTCCGATTCCGCTATCGCCGTTTCCAGCGCAGGCGTACGCCATTGCACATCGTCGGGCAGAATGTGGATCGTGCCGAACATATAGGCGACGCCGGTCTGCCCGGGCTGGGTACCGGTGACTTTCCACAGAGCGGGCGTGCCGTTCTTGACCGTATTCAGGTTCGCCGGTTCGGGGCTGTTGTTGCACGCGCCGAGTGTCAACGCGGCGAGCAGGGTCAGGATGGGGGCTAATATGCGCATAATATCTATTTGGTGTGCCGGCGGCCAAAAGGAAGGACGAGGGCGAGAATGTTCAATATTCAATCCGATCCACAGTCATGCCTTTTTGTTCCAGAATAGCCTGCAGACTGCTTTCTCCTGCAAGATGACCGGCGCCGACCGCAAGAAACACGGTTCCCGGCTTCTCCATCCGCTTGTCGACCCATTCGGCCCAGGTAATGTTCCGGTTGACCAGCAATGTGTCATATAGAATCTTGTCTTCCATGCCGGCATTCATCAGCGCGCCCAGGGCATCGATATTGGCGTTCGCCCATTCGGCGACCATCTGTTCCATCCCGCTGGCGGCATCTTCAATGTTATCGACGGTGAAGTTAAGAAAGCGGATCTGCACCTCTTCCGGCAAATTGTCGAAAAAACCCAGTTGTTGCTCCGGCGTTTCAAGCCCGGTGATCGTGAGCGCCCGGGCCTTGGCATGGGCCAGCAATTCATCTTCCACGCCCTTGTCGGTTGCATATCCGTTTTGCATCAGCGGTATCAGCGAAAGGCTGACGCTGGCGAACCACGGATCGAGCGGATCGAAAGCGGCGACCGGCATCTTGAATTTCGTCATTGCGGCTTCAAAATCTGCACGATCTTCGGGGGTCAATTTGTCGCGCAGCGAAACGCCGCTTTTGTCGATCGCCAGGTCGGTGACGATTTTCGTCATCTCCGCCGGGTCGGGCTTGATCATTTCGATCACAAGCTCGTCCGACGCATCGAAGCTTTCCTTTACGGCTTCGTCGAACCAGGTCATGCCGGGTTTCAGGATATGGACGGTCCCGAACAGATAGATGGTCGTGTCTTCATCCTTGATCACCCAGAGCGCTGGATCGGGATCGTCCGGCATGGTCGCTGGTGCGGTGACGGGTGTGGGAACGGCATTGCTGCCGGCGCTATCCGGTTCCTGAACAATTGCCGGGCAGGCAGTCAGCGACAGATACAGGGGGAACAATAAAGCGGTGGATAGCCAGCGACGCGCCATGAACAGGTTACTCCGAGAGAGATTGGAAGGGGCTACATTCAACAATTATCGCCAAATGCCCAGTGAAATTTCTGTCTTGATGCGGTGGTACTGGTAGCAGCCTTGCGAATATGTTAACCGGATGGTTAAATCCAGGAGGTTTTCCGATGAGCATGATTCACGCCCGCACCTGTCATATTTGCGAAGCCAATTGCGGCCTGCTGGTCGAGGTCGAGGGGCGCGAAATATTGTCGATCAGGGGCAATCCCGATCATGTGCTGAGCCGTGGCCATATCTGCCCCAAGGGAACAGCGATTGCCGATCTGCAGGATGACCCCGACCGCTTGCACAAGCCGGTCAAGAAAGTGGATGGCCAGTGGCAGGAAATCGGCTGGGAACAGGCCTATACGGAAATCGCCGCGAAACTCGTCGCGCTCAAGGGGCAGGGCGCCAAGCCGGCGATATATGCCGGTAATCCCGGTGCGCATGATTATGCCCTCTCGACCCAGGTCGGCCAGCTGCGCCGCGCGATCGGGCTGAAAAACATCTATTCGGCTTCAACGCTGGACCAGATTCCGCATCATGTCGTGCAATATCATATGTATGGTCATGTCAGCCTCGCCGCGGTGCCCGATATCGACCGCTGCCAGTATCTGGTGATTATCGGCGGCAACCCGATGGCCTCCAACGGCAGCATCTGGACCGTGCCCGACTTCAGGAAAAGGGTGAAGGAAATGCAGGCGCGTGACGGCAGGCTGGTCGTCGTCGATCCGCGCCGGACCGAAACCGCCAGGATCGCGGACGCGCATCATTTCGTGAAGCCGGGGACCGACACCGCGTTGCTGATCGGCATTTTGAAAAGCATTTTTGATAGCGGTCTGGTCGACACGTCCCGCGTCGATGCGCTGCTCGATGACAGCTGGAGCGCCATCGAACCAGCGGTTGCGGGCTTTGATATGGACCAGCTTGCTGCCCATTGCGGTATATCGGCTGCGACCATGCAGGAAATGGCCACGCAACTGGCCGCGGACCAGCCCGCCGCGCTCTATGGCCGGATGGGTGTGTCGGTCTGCGAATTCGGGACGCTCAACCAGTGGCTGATCCAGATCATCAATATCGCGTCCGGCAATCTCGACCGGGTCGGCGGCACGATGGTTCCGCAGCCGGCGCTCGACACCATCAATCTGGTCGGCAGGGGGTCGGTGCGCACCGTCGATACCGTGCGCGGGCCGATGCCCTCGATCATGGGCGAGCTGCCGACGATCACCTTCGCCGATGAAATGCTGCGCGACGACGAGCAGCGGATCAGGTCGCTGTTCGTGCTGACCGGCAACCCGGTGCTGTCCGCACCGGATGGCGCCAAGCTCGATCGCGCGCTCGAGCGACTCGACCTGATGGTTTCCTTCGACATGTATGTCACCGCGACCAGCCGCCATGCGGATTATATATTGCCGCCCTGCGGGCCGCTGGAAAAGGATCACTATCCGTTTTTCTTCGGGCCGCTGGCGATCCGCAACTATGCCAGCTACTCGCCGGCGATCTTCGACATGCCAGACGGCGAGAAGGCCGACTGGGAGATTGTCGCCGAGCTCAGCCTCGCGATAATGGCGCAGGACGGACAGGATCTCCCCAATATCCGTGTGCCGCGGGATGTCCTCGACAATATGCTGCAAAGCTCCCCCGCCGGACTGACGCTGGCCGAAGTGGAGGCGGCGCCAAACGGGATCGATCTCGGGCCGCTGCAGCCGTGCATGGCCGAACGGCTGCGCACCGAGAACGGCAAGATCCACTGCGCCCATCCCGATTTCCTCGCCGAACTGCAGCGCTTTGCCGCTTCGCTCGATGACGAGCAGCCTGATGTCTTGCGTCTGATTGGGCGTAGGCACGTCCGCCAGAACAACAGCTGGCTGCACAACAGCAAACGCCTGCTCAAGGGGCCGGATCGCTGCACCCTGATGATCCATCCCGATGACGCCATGGCTCGCGGCCTAACCGATGGCGGCATGGCGACCGTGACCAGCCGGGTGAACAGCGTCGATATCCCGGTCGAGGTGAGCGATGACGTCATGCCCGGCGTGGTGTCGATCCCGCATGGCTTCGGTCACGGACGCAAAGGCGTCGGCCTTTCGGTGGCGCGGGAGAAGCCGGGGGTTTCGATCAACGACCTGACCGATACAGAGCGCTTTGACCCGCTGTCCGGCAACGCCGTGTTGAACGCGGTGGCGGTTACGGTTGCCAGAGCAGAGGAATTGGTGGCGGCGGAATAGGGTAAGACATCGCAAAATGTGCTCCGCACTTGATGCGGAGCTCTGGAGGCTGGACGCTGACTGCCGATAGGGCTCCGCATCAAGTGCGGAGCACGATGGTTCTTGCAAATGAGGCCATTCCTCCCTTGACCCTCGTGCCCTCCTTCGCCAAAGCAGCGCGTAAATATTGCACTCGCGAAGAAAGTCTTCATCTTGGCCGATACGAAGCCTCTAAGCTTCCAGCAGATCATCCTGAAACTCCACAATTACTGGAGCGATCGGGGCTGCGTGATCCTGCAACCCTATGACATGGAAATGGGGGCAGGGACGTTCCATCCCGCGACCACCCTGCGCGCCCTCGGGCCGGATCCGTGGAATGCTGCCTTCGTCCAGGCCTGCCGCCGTCCGACCGATGGTCGCTATGGCGAGAATCCGAACCGGCTCCAGCATTATTACCAATATCAGGTAGTGCTCAAACCATCGCCGCCGGACATCCAGCAGCTCTATCTAGACAGTCTGGTCGCGATCGGCATCGATCCGATGCTCCACGATATCCGTTTCGTCGAGGATGACTGGGAAAGCCCGACGCTCGGCGCCTGGGGACTCGGCTGGGAAGTTTGGTGCGACGGCATGGAAGTCACCCAGTTCACCTATTTCCAACAGATGGGCGGCTTCGACTGCAAGCCGGTGGCTGGCGAACTGACCTACGGGCTGGAACGTCTGGCCATGTACATCCAGAATGTCGACAGCGTTTACGATCTGGATTTCAACGGAAATGGAGTATCTTACGGCGATATCTTTCTGGACAATGAGAAGCAGATGTCGGCATGGAATTTCGAGGTCGCCGACACGGAAACCCTGTTTGACCTGTTCAACAAGGCGGTCGTCGAATGCGAGAACTGCCTCGAGGCGAAACTCCCGATTCCCGCCTATGAACAGGCGATCAAGGCCAGCCACGTTTTCAACCTGCTGCAGGCGCGCGGCGTCATCAGCGTCCAGGAACGCGCCAGCTACATGGGCCGCGTCCGTGATTTGGCCAAGGGCAGCTGTGAAGCGCATATGATCAAGAACGGATGGGCCGCGTGATGGTTGTGGCAACATTATTTTCCTCCCTGTGCGAAGCACGGGGAGGGGGACCATCCGCAGGATGGTGGAGGGGCCCCTCCGTCAGCCGTTCCGGCTGCCACCCCCCCATCGCTTCGCGACAGGGAGGAATTAGATGACCGACTTCCTGCTCGAACTGCTTTCCGAAGAAATCCCGGCGCGGATGCAGGCGAAAGCCCGCGCCGACCTGCAGCGGCTGTTCACCGAACAGATGACCGCAGCGGGCCTGAAAGCCGGCGCGATCACCGTCTGGTCGACGCCACGGCGTCTTGCTCTCATCGCCAGGGGCCTGCCCGCACAGACCGAAGCGGTCAGCGAGGAAGCCAAGGGACCACCCGAAGCCGCGCCGGATCAGGCGGTCGAGGGTTTCTGCCGCAAGAATGAGGTCACCCGCGACCAGCTCGAAGTGCGTGACGTCAAGGGACGCCCGACCTATTTTGCCGTGATCAACAAGCCGGGCCGCGATACGCAGGATGTGCTGGCGGAAGCCATTCCGGCGATCATCAGGGCCTTCCCGTGGCCGAAATCGATGCGCTGGGGTGACGCCAGTGCGTCGACCGAAAGCCTGCGCTGGGTGCGGCCGCTGAGCGGCATCGTCGCGATCTTCGGCGACGATCTGGTGCCATGCGAAATTGACGGCATGACGTCAGCCTATGATACGGTCGGGCATCGCTTTCACCATGATGGCATGATCACCATCGGCAATGCCGATGACTATGTTGAAAAACTGCGCGCCTGTCATGTGATCGTCGATCATGAAGAGCGTCAGAATATCATCCGCGATGGGGCCGCGAAAGCCGCATCCGACGCCGGACTGGAGCTGGTCGAAGACGAAGGCCTGGTGATCGAGAATGCCGGCCTGACCGAATGGCCGGTGCCGTTGCTGGGCGCGTTCGATCCCGCATTTCTCGACGTACCGGAAGAGGTGATCCAGCTGACCGCCCGGGTGAACCAGAAATATTTTGTGTGCAAATATCCTCCCAATGCGCAGGATGGTGGAGGGGCCCCTCCGTCAGCCGTTCCGGCTGCCACCTCCCCATCGCTTCGCGACAGGGAGGAAAAATTGGCTCCCTATTTCGTCTGCACGGCGAATATCGACGCCAGCGATGGCGGCAAGGCAATTGTTGCGGGGAACGAAAAAGTCCTCGCTGCGCGACTCTCCGACGCAAAATTCTTCTGGGAACTTGACCAGAAGACGGCATTGGAGGATCATGCAAAGAAATTGAGCAACATCGTGTTCCACGAAAAATTGGGAACG
>TARA_R110000772_G_scaffold43995_7_pt1 | contig 13106 bp, 13 predicted proteins | sample TARA_R110000772 | Tara Oceans TARA_R110000772 (sample SAMEA4397948) | marine metagenome | biome: Polar Biome; feature: [SRF] surface water layer (ENVO:00010504); material: water (ENVO:00002006), including particulate matter (ENVO:01000060) such as... | depth 5 m | reverse complement strand
CCATTTTTGGAAAAGAATTGGATTCAATATGAAAATGTTCTTGATTATCTTAATTCAACAATTAAAGAAATTGCTTTTCCTGGTATGGCACTTACGATGCCAGAACAAACAATGATGAGAGGGAAAAAGAGAACGTATCGTCCAGTAACTAATATTAATGATATTACAACTACACGAGAATTATCTATTATATTTCGTAGAGTAGATAGTGATATAAATTACATGATCCTTAGAGATATATTTGATACTAAATACTTAGATGTATTGAATACATTTGCAGAACCTATACAAATGACTACATTAGACATACATAGAGATGCTATTTATAGAGTGAATTATAGAGAGATAATATTGAGTAATATATCAGAAATAGTGTTCGCATATAATCAACAAGCATTTTCTGAACAAACATTTACATTAAACTTTAATTACAATTTTTATGAAATTGAGTTTTTACTTAACAATGAGAAAGTATTAGAACTTGAACCAGACGAACTTCCATCGATTCAAAATAGAAATTGGAAGATCGGTGATATTAATAAATTAAATTTACCTCCCGAATAAATACCACTGAGGTTCAATATCATTAGGCAAATGATATTTAGTAGATACTATGAAATCTGATTTTGAATAAACATTATTCGGTGATTCATGTACTATACCAAATAAATACTTTCCACACATTACCCCATAAATTTTATATACTCCATTTGTGAATAAAAAATTATGTTTATTAAATAATAGTAATGTGAGTATTGTAATTATCATAACTAACTATCCGTTGTCCATCCTGTTGCCCATAAACATTTCATTTCTAAAACAAATGCTTTGAAAAGAAATCTAAGTTCTTCTGTTCCTGGTTCTCCGTTTTTAACGGCTTCTAAAAAATTGTCGTGAAAATACTTTAAGTTGTTGAACATAGTGTGTGTTTTTAATTATATTTATTTAATTTATTGTAATCTCTTTTATTCTCTCTGTATGTGAAAATATTGAATATAGATATTATTGCCATAATAACACCAAATCCAATTAATATAGATCCACCCTCAGGGGAATCATTACTAAAAAATTCAAATGGTATAAACATAAATGCACCCATTCCAAAAAGTACTATTGTCATTATTATACATTGGTTTCTGAATTTTCTGTGTTCGTTTAATTGTTTTTTCATAATATATATTTATTGAATAAATTCTATTTCTAATGATTTTAAAAATAGTTCGGTTATCCCAAGTCCTCTATGTTGGTATGTTTCAAATTCCCATATAGTTTCATCATATTCTTCACCATTTTTCTTCTTTAAAACTAATAATCCATCTTCATCTAAGAAGAAACAATACTCTTTACCATCACCATATTCTATCTCACCATCTTTTATGGATTTTAGTATTTCTGTTAGTGAACTTAAGTTTATTTCTTTACTACTCATTCTTACTTTCTGTTAATTTTTATCAAATGTACAAAATAATTTTACCATTTCTCGAATTTTTCTTGTAAACTTTTATAAATAGTTTTACCAAGGTCGGTTAAACAATTATCCCAATTCATATCAATTATACCAACATGATCCAATGATGTTAAATATTCATCATCAGGAGCAGTCGTATATTCATCTCCAGATCCAATCGATTTTAATACATTATACATTACTCTATCTTCCATAATCAATAAGAATAATAATTTTTACATGCGTTTATTGAGTTGTTTATTGATTTATCATATTCACTATCATCAAAGCCCCAATTATCTGCACCATATTTTTTTAATTCATAATACGCTATTAAAGGTATTTCAGAATCAATTAATTCATAGATATTTCTTACATGATCTTCAAGACCGATGAAAAGATCCTCTCCTTCTTTGATAGCTTTATCTATATTACCACCCGCTTGTGTATAAAGTAATTTACAAATACTGTTTGCAAATCCACTTCTACCTTCATTTGCTTCTAATTTATTTACAAATTCAAATTGTTCCATATATATTTATATTCCTAATTTTTCTTTTATATACCACAAATCAATTGCATCTTTTTTTCGGAAATAACTTAATTTAATCTCTAAAGTTGAAATTGGTTCTTTGAATTTAATACCATCCACTATATAATGTGCTTTATCAAGAATATAATCATCACTTAATTGAAATATATCTAATTCTCCTAAATCGGGATCTTTTATTTTATATCTGAGTAAAGTATCACCATAATCTCTGGAAGAGTTAATTACATTATCTTTGTTTATATCACCACTATCAATAGATGATTGAATATCTCCAAACACATCTATATCTCCACATTTCCTATCTAATATACCACTTGCCTTTAATAATACACTACCACCAATAGTAAATCCTTTTTTAGTTAATTTTCTACACTTTTTAATAGTTTTTTTATCTAATCTGTCTGTTTTTGGGGTTACATCTAAATTACCTAACAATATTTCTAAGTTAATAGATCTTATAAATGATGTTATATCATCTGTTCCATAACCTTTCACTTCAACATATAATTCTTTTTTAGGATAGAAAAATGATTGAACTGCATTTACCATAGATTTTAGTTCATCAGTAAATTCAGATAGTGAAAATTTATACATAGTAAATACATTGTTTTTTATATATAGTTTAATAAAAAACAATTGTTTAAATATGTCAGCAACTAATATTCGCCCAAAAGCACCATCTAGTAAAAATTCATTTGCTACTGTTGCAGAAGAGATAATAAATTATAATAATAATACATTAAATTTATTAACACAAATGAACTCGATAATGAAAAGCAACGATAGTAGCGTAGCGGTTGATTTCACTGATAACAACAGAGTATTAACAACATACGATGTGCCATCATGGGGATACTTAACAAACGAGATACAAAGATTAAATAATAATATTAATTCTCTTTTTTCTATAAATGAATCGGGAGCAATTATACAAACAGCAGAGAATATTTACAAAAAATTGATACTGGTGGATCTTAATACAGAACCAAACCAAATAGGTAGTTTGAATAATGTTTCTAATTTCGAGAGTGAAAGAAATCATTTCTTTGATGGGTTATTAAATCCTAATTTAAGAGTTAGAGTAGATTTAAATGGTAAAGTGGAAGATGATGTTCGTCAAGTTTTGGTTCGTAGATATATTTTGGAACTTGAAAGAGATGAGTTTGGGGCTTTGACAAAAAATGGACAAGTTGCTTTAACAAGTTTCAATCTTAACTTTAGAAGTAAATCTAATATTAATATCGATGCTTATGTTGAGTGGCATAAAACAACACCAGGTATTTTAAATAGTACTACTCCATATTTTGATCAACAAGATTTCCCATTAGAACCTAATCAATTAATATATGATGGTCAATTTTCTGTATTAGAAATAGAGGAAGATTCACTTAATAAAAAACTTTGGTATCATTTAAATACTCTTAATTTTTTATTATTGACTGAAAAGAATACATTAACATCAAGTGTGAGTGTTAGTAAAACATCAAGACAAGCATATGTCGCTCCGACACTATCCGCATCATCATTAGCGGATACTGTGAGTGCAACTTCACCACCATATACTTTACCACCAATTATTGCTCCTACGGACACTAATTCGACAAGAGAATTGGCAGAGGGTGATCATTTAATTATAAATCGTAAAAAAACATCTACAATTTATAAAGTAATTGAGGTATCTAAAGCAAGTTCTAATCCAAGAGTTAGATTAGAAAGAATACAAGGAGTTGAAGCAATTCCTGTTGGAGAGGGTACATTGAAAATTTATAGCCCGACTGTTAATAATAAAGAAGTTAAAATAACTATTGGATATGGCGAACGTAATGTAATATTTATGAGACCTATAAACAGTGAAAATTATTTATTGGCTAAAAAATGGTCAGCAGGAACTGCATTTTTCACAAATGATTTAACTCTTACTAGCGATGATACTGATAATGGTAAAACAATGGATGAGTATTATGTCGATACTGTGGAAGATTATGGTATGGCTATTAAAGATTTAGTACAAACTAAAACTCCTCTTGGTTTAGGGGAAATTCCAAACAAAGTACTTTTACAATCAGATAATTTTAAAGTAGTACAAATAAATAAACATTTAACTGATAATAAAGACCAAAAGGAAATTGGTACTAAATATAAAAAGATGAAAGAATTAAAAACTGAGGTATCTCAGTTAGATAATTCAATTCAATCTAAAAGAACTGAAATGAGATTATCTACTTTCAAATCCAAGAATATGGAAAGAACTTTTAATAATGAATTAAAAAGTTTAGTTTCTAAAAAGGAAAGTAGTTCTCGATTATTAAAAACAACAACGGATGAAATTATTACATTAAGTAATAGTCCTAATACTAACAGGAAAATAAAACCAAAATATCGTGTTAGAGGTTTTTGGGATATGCCAGAAGCACAATTAGTTCGTGGATCTCGTCCACAAGAAGTAGTTCAATTTAAAATTGAATATAGATATTTAAGTGTAGATGGTAATGAATCACAGGTTCAAACATTTAAATTAAAAAACTCACAAGGTAGGCTTTCTACAAATGCGGCTTTTTCTAATTGGAATTTATTTCTTACAGATAGCAGAACGAGGGTTTTTGATTTAGAAAAAGATCAATGGGTATGGGAAATAGAAGATACTTCTGATGCGGATACTCCTAATATAACACAATTGGATATATCAATTCAGAAAAATGAAAGAGTTGAGGTAAGAATCAAATCTTTCTCAGAAGTTGGGTGGCCTGAATTACCTATGGAAAGTGGTTGGTCAGAGATACTAACTATTGATTTCCCAGAAGATTTATCTTCTATTTTAGGAGAAGATGAGTTTATTTTATTAGAGGCATCAAGAGAAGATACTATTGTTCAATTAAAAAGTGAACTTAACAACGTTGATGAACATCTTTCGGATGGTGTTTCTATCGGTGATACAGATTATTTCCATAGTAGTGATAGTATATTGGCTGGTATTCCAGATGATAAAGGTAATCAACAATCTTTGTTAAATTATTTAAGATATTTAGTGGATAAAGTAGAATCATTAGAAGAACAAATAAACAGAACTCGTGGTATTTTACAAGTATATGTATATCGTGGTGATGAAGAATTTTCAGTACCAAATGATACAGAATTACAATTTAATGTAGAATGTGAGGATTACTTAGATAAGTATGATGCATCTGAATCTGTTATAGGTAGAGTATATAGAAATAATATCTATACTATAAAAGATTTCTATTTAAAAGTAGTTAATGCATCTTCATCATCCCCATTAGGGTTATTATCAAATAGAACATATGCGACTGACCCTGTTATTTATTCCAGATCATCTCCACAATCTTTCTGGATTAATGATAGAGATGAGCTATTATACAACACATCATCAGGTGTTACGAACAACCAATTAAATTACCAATATTTATGGAATGTTAATTTTGATAGTGGTAATACTAATAAGTTTGCAACTACGATAACTAATAAGTTATCAGAAAATATAGGGAATGATTTTACTATAGATAATTCAAATAGTATTACATCTATATTATCAAGTTCAGAATATAATGTTGGATATAACGAATCTACTATATTAGAATTTGTAGGAAATAATAATTCATTATTAGATATTAAAAAATGGACTGATATTTCACCAAGTGTGAAATCAGCAAATAAATTATTAACAACGGTACATCCATCGGTTCAAAATTTAGAAGATTTAGTAGAAAATAATACAGATAAAGTTAAGAGTTTTAAAACGAATCAAGAATTAATAATTCCGATCAATATCTATTTTAAAATGAATGCACTTGATCCTAATGATGGATCTGGTCGTGATAGTGATTATATTGATTTAAATAACACATCTTCGACTACAAGACATATTAAGAAAGTTAAATTTTTATTAGAAAATGAAGCTGAAAATAAACCATTCATATTTAGAGTTAAATTTACTATAAATAGAAATAAAGTAGTGGTACAGAAGTTAGGTAAAAATAATAAATTAACAAGTGTTAGTCAGTTTAAATATCAACCATTTAATCAATCTGTAATAACACCAAAAATATAAATTAAAATATGGAGAGTTTTGGATTATTACGCACTAACCCGAATTTAACAAGTAATACGAAAGTTGTGATATCTGATGATTTATTATATTTTGAATCATTCGATAGTTCTGCGACATTAGGAGATAATCGTTATAAGAAAAAGATTATTCCTGAAGGAGCATTATACAATAAAGAGTTATCGAAATTTTGGACGGGTACACCAGTTGATTTAATATTTGAATCGAAAGATTTGAATGATTTTGATATTATGTATAGTACATATAATAATCAGATAGATGATATGTATTTAAGTGGTGCATCAAATATCAAAGATACTGATTACTTAGAAGATTTTGAATACTTATCTCCTTTACATATTTATCCAGGAAATTTACCTAAAGACTTCATAGTATTTAGAGTAGATGGTGCTGGTATAATTGATCTAACAAAAGACATTTTCAGAGAAGAAATATTAGATAATATGAAAGTTGTCAATCGATATGATCTTAGTTCTAAAACTAAAGTAGGAAATTTTTTAGAAAACAGTTTCAATCAAGAAGTATTACCAACATCAAGTATTGATTTAAATTTTAATATAGGTGAGTTCACTTATTGGAAAGGTATTGATTATATCACAGGTGAACATATCAGTAAAGGCAGAATAATGAACGATGAGTTTAAAAAAGAAATGACTTTCACACAAGGGAATGATATATTAACTGGTGGATTTAAAGAAAGTGGTTTAATATATCCTTATATAGTTAATTTAAAATTTTTATTCAATGATAGACCTGCAACTCCTGATAATTTAAGAAAATGGAGTATTAATAGATATTATGGGTTCTATGGTAGTACGGAAGAAGTTGGTAACATAACACCATATAAGCCACCTCAATTGAAAACAGAGATGAAATTAAATAGTAATAAAATATTCACACTTAATGGAGAAAATGTTGATCCATTTGAAAGAGGATATAAAATAGATAGAACATATTATGTAGAATATCTATCTAAATTCTATTTAGTTTCTAAAATAGAAGATGATAGTTTCAAAATAATATCTGATATTGATCTACCATTAGACGTTGATACAAATTATAATTTAAATACTATAACTTTCGGAACTGATAATATTATATCATATATTTCAGGAGATCCCTTTACAGTTGATTCACCCGCAGATATAGTACTTATAGAAATAGATGATAAATTCCATAGATTAATTAACGATGGATCTGATTGGAAAGTGTTATCTGATTACCGATTCACTGTAACAAATAATATATTCAAATATTATATCAATAAAACGGATTTAGATGATACAACAGTTATTAATTTAAATGATGTTGATGTTAATAATTTACCTAAATCATTTAAAATATATCAATATAATTTCAATGATATTAAAGATTTTGATTTAAATATTCTTGATACAGATTTCTCTAAATTCGAATTTGAATTCGAAGAAGATATTACAAATACAGAAGAACCTAAATTATATGAAAATGATTTGTCTTTTTCTGATAGTGATATTATTCAAAAATATCTTTATAAAAATAAAGTAGTATCTATTCCTACAAGCGAATATTTATCTACACATGAATTATATGAAGTAACTGATAATAACACTCTCCCAAATAAAATGTGGAAGAAAAATGGTAAACTAGCTAAATGGGGAATCGATGGTAGTTTAAGTAATAATGATTATCCTTATATGTTTAATATAAACCATAAAGCAGATAGTTATAATAGAACAACTGATACCTCAGAATTAATACCTGATCGACAAAGTAGAAATGAAGATTATTTCTACACATTATCTGATAGTACATTTAATTTTGGGTATAGCTCAGATGTGACATATCAATCTTTATCTATCTCAACTAATGAAAGTTTTGATATTGATAAGTATTTCAATTATGGAACATATAGTACTAATTATTTTGATGAGGTTTTTGGACAAAACGAAACATATAATAATTTAGTAAACCCAAAAAAGAAATTCTCTGAACTATTAAAAGGTGGTCAAGTAATACCTAATAAAACAGTATTTAAAGGATTGAATGTTTCTTTATATGGAATTGATAGTGTATTAACAAATGTTGTAGATGATATTAAAAGTATTACTTCTTTAAATATAAAAGGAACTAATGATTTTGAGAATTATAAATTTTCTGTAATATTATCAGATCTTAATAAAGATATAGATGCAGATTTTTCTGATAAAGATCAAGGATCGGATTGGAATATTATTAAGAAGTGGGAAAGAAATACCAATTATTCAACAGGGGATATAGTATTATTTGAGGGATATAATTTTAAAGACTCTAATGGAAATTATGGGTTTAATGGGTATGCGACAGAAAGTGGTACAGGGTCAATTGTAGCGACTTCTTATGTTTATCCAAATGGAGTAGAAGAAGGGTTATTTATAAATCCTGATACCTATTTAGTGACAGTAGTTTCCGCATCAGGTCCTAATAATGGGATTTCTCAATTATTTAAATGTACATCTGATACTGTTGTAACAGATCCTACATTAAATTTAATGGATGATCCAAATTGGGATACTTACCCAAATGGGTATAGATCAATATTTTATAAACCAGATACTAGTTATACCGCTTGGGATTCTATTTCTGCATCTTATAGTTATTTAGTTGATCCAGACGTAGTAATTGATTATAATTACCTTAATTATTTTGTTTATTTTAAGGGAGAATATTATAAATGTACAAAAGATCAATCGGTGAGTGATGATAAAACTCCTGATTATATAGGAGTGTCTATTATAAATGGACAACAAGTAGAGTATTGGGAAAAAGTAGGTGAATACCAAACTACAGTAAATTACACAGAAGATGAAATTGTAACATCGGGTGGTAATTTATATTATTACAATAATAGTAATCAAAATTTAGATGTTATACACACATTTGATCCAATTGCACAAACTCCATATAAATTATATGATACTATAAACTTCAATGGTAATTTATATATCGCAAACAAGGGCGGATCACTATTAGATAATGGTATTAATATTTATATTAACAAGAAGTGGAATAATATTTTAATTCAAGTGTATTTCAACGATAATATTACACAGACATATAATGTAAAAAGAGATGATTTATATTGTGCTGAGTTACAACAGATAGTTGCTTCTAATTTTATAGAGATAATAAATAACATTACTTTATTAAATGGATTTATAAACCCTTTAAATTATTATATTATTGAGACAGATGGAACACATACTAAATATGAGATCTCTAATATAGAAGATATTCCATATATTTTACAAATTGAAAGCCCTGTTGAGATAGAATTTTACAGCCATAGTTTGAATTTAAGTTCGGTTGATATAAACTCAAACATTTTAAAAATAAATAAATATTTAGAAAATAACGAACTGAGTGATGTCTTACAAACTGATTATTATAATAATAGTTATGTAGCTTACCATTATGAGAGGTTAGATATTTTTAATCATGAAGATAAAACAGATATTCTATATCGTTTCAATGGATTATATTCTCCTATATTTAATGATATAAATATTTTTGATACAGTGAATGATGATAAATACATTTTCAATGAAAACTTTGAAAATTTCGGAGAAATAAAAGAAATTATTAAATCCAAAGTTGGGGATCAAAATTTACTTAGAATCACAGATGATAGTTATAAATCGATTTACCCACAAGTAGATGAGATAGGATATTTTATAGATAATCATAATATATTTAAATCTACATGGGATACTAAATATTATAAAAAAACTATTAAAAATAATATATAAATATATCTATGAGAAAGAAAGGAATATCACCAGAATACATTTACGAATCCACACCAGGTAGTTTCAATATGGTCGAACAAAGATCATTTTTTGGATCTAAAATGATGTATATAGAGAATGATATTGTTTTAGATAAAAGAGATATTGTATATTATCAACAGCCAACAGGCGAACAATTAGATTTAACTCAGGAATTAAATTTAGATTCTAATTTATATTCTATATCACAGGATAAATTAGATAATTTAGAATTTGGATTTGATATAAATCAAACCGAAGATGAGAAGAATAATAAAACTAAATGGGTATTAGAATTAGATTTAAGACAAGTGTTAAAAAATTATATCTACGCTAATATTAAAAATAATAGAACATTTGAGTCTATTAGAAACCAAGATACTCAATCAAGATCGGTGAATGAATCTATAAACAAATACATAGATAATAATATAATTGATAGGTATCAATACAAAAGTATTGGATTTTTTATTAAATATATACCCTTAGACGAAAATAATACTACTAGATTTGAAACAAATTACGATTCTAATATAGAATCAGAAGAGAACACGTTTTCAAATGTCCGACTTATCTTTACCGAAGATAAATCAATGGTTAGAATATTTTTCACTCAACAACAAGATAGTAAAGAATTTACATTTGATTACTATTTTAATGTAAGTTTTGAAAAGAAATAATTAAGTAAAATAAATATAAATATGGATTACAACAAATTTGAGTATAATTTAGTGCTATTATTGAAATTATTCAATAACAGACCAAACCATTTAGCTAAATATTTAATAGATAATGATAGTCTTACAAAGGATTTTGAAGATCTTGTAACAAATAGCGATAACTTAAATAATACTTTATCTTCTGGTAACCAATTAGATTTTTCGAGTTATGATGAAATGCATATTTATTTTAATAAATTAATTGGAGATAATAGTGTGGAAAATCAATCAGAACCAGATCCAGAATTATCGAAAGAACTTAACCTTCAACTGTTTAATTTACTAAACATCGAGAAATATGAAGATGCGGTGAAACTAAGAGATTATATGATGAAAAAAAATATCAAAATAATCATTTAATAAATTAAACAAAGAATATAACTAAACATATAAGAATAACTTTTAACAATAAATAAATGGAAATTATAACAGAAATTAAAACAGAAAAAACAAAAACTATCGACACAACAGCAACAATTACACAGACACCAGAGGATGAAATACGAGTTCCTGATTTAAGTTACTTCGAAGAAGAGACTATTATTGATTATGGACCAAACGATCCATTCAAATTAGCAATCGAAAATATTCGAGTACCAAAACCTGGATCAGTCTATGACACAACCTTTGTTGGAAGTGATGAAACTCATTTTTTATTAGATGCAGATTTTAAAGATTTGGTTCGAGTACCAAAAACTAGTGAAGAATCTAATTTTTTCGTAGCTACTGAAATAGGAGATGAAGTACGAGTAATTGTCGCTAAAATAACTGACGATAAAAATTATTCGATTGATGGTAGTGTTTCGTTCATTCACCGTGAAGAAGCATTCCAAATGATAGGAGATATGCCAAATGATAGATATCTTATGGTAAAAATTGATAAATTAACAGGAGCAGGGTACAACTGTACTCTTAGTGTTAATGGATGTGAAATACAATCTTTCTTACCTCAAATCTTAGCAGGAGTGAACAAGATTCATGACGATGAGAAAGAAGAATTAGTAGGAAAGGAAATAGAAATGTGTGTTGAATCATATGCGTCTGATAAAGGAACTTGGATAGTTTCTCGTAGAAAATATCTTAAACAATTGATTCCAGCATATATGGACAATTTAGATAAAGAGACTGATTATGAAGGAACAGTAACAGGAACGGCTAAATTTGGAGTATTCGTTGAATTTAATGAATGTTTGACAGGAATGATTCATAGAAGTAATTTAACAGATGAATTGAAAGAAACTTTCGATGATATTAAACCTGGTGATTCAATCACTTTCAATGTGAAAGAGATTATTAAAGGGAATAGAATAATCTTAACACAAGTTCATACTGAATCTCTTTGGGATAGTATATCGGTTGGACAGAAGTTAACAGGAACTATTAAAGAACATAAACCATTTGGTTCATTGATCATTTTAGATCACGAAACACTTGGACTTATCCATAGTTCAGAACAAACTCCTGAAGTAAAGGAATTGAAAAGTGGAGATAAATTAGATGTTAAAGTATTAGCAATCAATAGATCTGAACGTAAAATCTATTTAAGAAATAACTAACTATGTAAATAATTACATAATTATTATGAAAAGAGGTCAAATTTTATTAAATTTGACCTCTTTGTTATTTATATATAAACCGTTATGAAATCTAATATAAATAAAATATCGTTTATAAAAGAACTCTGTTCTTTAGTTGTATATGAAACAATATACAATAAGGGGTTTCTACGAAAAAGCAAAACAGCTAAATTAAAAATTTGGTTCACACGAACTAAAGTATATTTAATAGAGGTATTGGATAATAAAGGAAATATTATGATAGAAAATAATCCCTTTAAATATGATTTTAATATCAATGATAATATATCAACAGTTTTTAAATGGGCAGATGAAAATAATTACGAAGCTACATATGTCTTAAATAAAGGTAAAGGCAAACACCAAAAATAACAATTATGATAAATTTTAAACCGAATTGGAGGGAAATAAGAAAGTACATATGGAACTCTTTTCTTATAATATGTGTAATATTTTCCCTAACTCCCTATAAATATAAAAGTTTTATTATAAAACCCATCGTTGAGGAATCAAGATCGTTTAGATTAAATACATTTGATGATGTTGAACTTTCAAAAGAATTGGGAATTTCTAAAAAAGCAGTTATTAATAAAATTAACAATTCTAAAATAATTTGTAATAAACAAGAATTAGTAGATAGGGTAAATAATGTTACCTATAAATACTATGAAGATACTTTTTTATTAAATGGTATCGAAGATAATAACAGAATGTCTTATTTATATGATATATCATCAGATAAAGATTATATCATTGTTAAAAATGTTTATTATAAAGATGATGAATTATCTTTAGTACATGAATTAAATCATTTAGTAGATAGACATGAAATTGTGAGTGAAAATATTATACCATCCACCATTCTTAGAAAATTAGATAGGGAAGTATATACCGAATTTTTCAAAGATTGGAATATGTTTGATAGGGAAATGGTAGTTGAG
>TARA_R110000772_G_scaffold19538_3_pt1 | contig 13143 bp, 17 predicted proteins | sample TARA_R110000772 | Tara Oceans TARA_R110000772 (sample SAMEA4397948) | marine metagenome | biome: Polar Biome; feature: [SRF] surface water layer (ENVO:00010504); material: water (ENVO:00002006), including particulate matter (ENVO:01000060) such as... | depth 5 m | reverse complement strand
GCGGCTGACGGCGGCTCGATTATCGAGCCAAGTAGCGTCCCATACCAGACTGAATCTGACTCCCGCGCTCCGATGAAGATCGATTCTGCGGACGCGATCACGAAGATATCCGTAATCGATGTTGCTACGGCACACCACGGTGCTAACTCCAGATAGCGCACGCTCCCGCCGTAGGGGCTCGGGTCGTACCAGTTCGTCCCGGTGGCGTAATTCCCACCGAGAGAGCACAGAGGACGATTCGCAATCCGCGCATTGTTGTCGATGATCTCAGCGGTTGCGGGCTCAGTCCCGTTGGATATGCCGATCAGGACAGTGACCTCATCCTTCGCCGGACTATTAGCCTCCGGCGTGAGGAGGATGGCCTCTAGCCCAGTGCCCGAGCCGGTCGGCGTGCTGGCCTCCCACTTTTGCGTTCCGGTGAGAGACGCGACAGCGGTATTGATTGCCGCGATGAAACCCGCCGAGGTCGAGCTTGTCGGCACCAAAGCGGTCATTTGCCACGAGAGAGTCGGATTAGGAAGAGCCATGATCGACGCCTATCAAATTTGGAATGTGATGTCCAGGGTAGCGTTGAGGTTGCCGGGACTATTGCTGTCGATGGTAACAACGGGTGCGCGGGTTGTGACGATCCGAGAATCGACGGACCCGTCCCCATTATTCCACTCTGTCGATATGTCGAAAGCGCCCGCCGAAGCGGTAGGGGTCGAGGATCCGCCTCCGGTGAACGGCATTAGATCAGCACCACAGAGGCGTCAGGAGTCCCGGCGACCGACTTGACATTATATGTCCAGCTACTCGGCCCACCCTTGTCCATCGGCATATTAAAGGTCTGCCCCGCAGGGATGAGCAGTTCGGCTGTCGTCCCCTGTTGGTCCGTGGTGCGGAACCAGATCGCGGAGTGTGCCGTCGCCGGGTTAGCATCGACGCCCCAGACCTCTAGACGAATAGAGCCCGCTGGGATCGTCTGCTCGGCTCCGAGGTAAGCGGTGGTCAGGGTGTGTCGTCGAACGTCTGACATCTCATCTCCGGTGCCCCCAGAAATGCGTGCTCACAGTACCGCAAGCGCAGCGAAGCGGCTAGACATTGCTCCGGTAGTCGCGCCCTGCCTGATGCCACATTCGGAGCGTGACCTCACGCTCATCTGCCACGCGCACAGACCACACATATAGCGTGCGGTCCCGCCACCCTAGCGACGAGTCAGTCACCGAAACGGTGTCACCGGGCTCAAGGTCGGTGAGGCTCCCATCATCGAGAACGTAGACGACCTCACGCGATGGCAACGAATCACGCGCCGCCATAGCCATCAGGATCTTCGTCGCCGTCGCCGTATCGTAGACGGCAGATGTCGAGACTTCGCGGGAGATCACCCCGTATCTCCTGACAGACTCGACGCAAATCGAGGACGCCACAGCGCCAGAATACGCATCGAGCGTCTCCTGTGAGCCTGTCACTCGGACGACAAGAGACCCCTTGTCCTTGTTCGCGCGTGGGGCATACGATAGCGAGTAGTCGTTTGCCACGTCGGACGTGCCGACCACAGAGACCGCTGACACTCGGTCACAGTTTCGGCCCTCTTCTAGCGCGCCGCGCGCTGATGAGTTAGGCGTGCCAGGGTCGAACACTGTGAGATATATCCCGCCAGGGCCCGTGCGGACGGAGACCGGGAGGATCGGCAGGAGTTGATCAACGATCCAGTCCCACGGAGTGACCCTCTCTCCTGGGTCTGCCTGGATGTAGGTGTCGATCCTGTATGCGTTAAGCCGCATCTTTGCGGCGCGGAGTCGGCCCCAATCGACCCGAATCGTTGACCGATGAAGGATGTACTCGATCACGTCTCCCGCGCCTGTCAGTAGGTCAGACGGGGCCTCTGGATTCGCCAACCCGCCCCCGCCATCCCAGACCGCCCACAACTCATCCCCAGCATCGAGGCTCGCCCACGCTGACGCATTCGCCACGGATACGCTCCTGCCGAGCCCATCAAGAACGGTAAGGACTGACAGGCTCGCGCTACTCGGGCCGGTCTCGTCGTGGATCGTGACCGTAGACGCCAGCACAGGATGCTGTGCAATCAGAACGTAGTCAGTCGCCCCGCGCAGAACGTAATAGGCGGGCGACCCGTAGACGCCAGCAGATGCCACTCCAGGCTCACCGATGACAAGCGGATAGAACTCGTCCTCTATGTCGGGGAGGGTGTCACGATTCGGCCATGTGTCGTCATTGATGCGCGCGGTTGCCTGCGGGATCTTGCCGTGGTCGTCCCACGGAACCTCTCGCACAGATGCAGTCAGGGGCTCGTCTGGACCACCGTACTCGGGATCCTCTAGCGGGCCTGACAGGACGACAACAGGATCGTCACCATCAGGGTCGCGCCAATAGCGGACGGTTGCCGTGGCACCCATTGAGATGTCTTCGGTATCGAGCAGCGGGACCGCTTGTGCGCTGATTGTGATGGGCATCACGGACTCTGATGGCACAGAGAACGAGAGCGCATCACCGAACGATCCCGATGTCTCCAGTCCGTCCGCGTAGACGCTGCCCGCATACACAATGCGCCGAGTAGCAAAGCGCCATGTGGTGCCAGCCTCGATGTCGATGAGCCAGACCGGCGAAGCCATCAGACCTCCTCAGAGAGAGCCACGCGATTGCCTCTCAGCACGGGGGAGACGCCATCAGATCCCACCACATGGTCGAGGCTAGTCGTCTGCGTGGTCATTCGGCAGTAAAGCCAATGAGGATCCATCGTGTAAACGTGAGACCCTGCGCCGCGCTCGATTCTGCCGAGGTAGACGATAGGCGTGTTTGGCCCGTCCAGCCTCTCTGTCATGCCGAGGATCTGATAAACGGTGTCCACCGTGCTAGCCACAGGATCGCCGCCAGTCGTGCCGGTCACATAGTCCGGTGATGGCTCGGTATCCCACATCCGGGTCGTGTCCTGCGGTTGCGAGGACCACGAGATCTCAAACCCGCGCCGCTTCACTCCTCGCACCCTGCTTGCTCTTACCCCTGAGTCTCTGGTCTCTAGCTCGACATTGCTGGCGCGCTCCGTCGCCCAAGTGTTTCCGTACTGGAGGCCGAACACGAACACAGGCCCGAGGGATAGCGTCCCGATCTGATAGGCACCGCCGACCACCTTCTGCGCCGGGATGTGCAGCCTCACATACCTGTATCGGGCTGTGATGTTGTGCGCCACTCCACCAAAGTTGCGCCGGTAGATCGTAGCCTTGCCGCTCGCCGCCTCGGTGCCATCGAGCAGAGCGGAGTCCAGTTGCAGCCGCGCCAACTTTGACCCCGCGCGCCATCCTCCTTCGGCGTTGCTCAATATCTTGCGATAGGTCTGATTCTCGCCCTCATCGTCCAGCAGGATCGAGTCACCAGCGTGCATCATGTGGGGAGACCACCTATCGCCAGAGGGCGCGGTCCCCGTGTCTGGCTCGATCATCCGCCCGTGTCGATGGAACGGTAGTTCGCTGTACCCGGTGGATGCGCTCAGGGTGATCAGATCAACCCAGGATGCGCCGGATACGCTGCCCTGTACCTTGCATGATGTGAGGTTGCTACCCGAGAGGAACGCCCCGAGAGAGGACGACTCCCAGAACGAATCTGCGAACGCCGCCTCACTCTCAAGATCCCATACGATGTCGTATGTGTGGCCGTCTTCGGCCGCCTGCCAGTCTCTCGACGGAGACGGAGACACGCCTGGGTGAACGGCAGAGATCGGGCGCGTATACGCGGTTTTGATTCGCTGGGTCTCACCGATCCAGCTCGGGCCAGATATCGCCTCGATGCTCACCGAATCGTGAAGCAGGGCGGGCCCATTTGTCGGGTATGACTTCGGGTGGATGTCGATAGGGTTGGCCCACGAAGCCGCGAGAGAGTCGGTCTGCGTCCCTGACCATCGGTGAGGCCAGAAGCAATAACCCACGAGCGTCCAGCGGGACACGTTTGCCGCTGCGCCAGAGTGACCCCACGAGATTAGGTTAGCCGCTCCCGCGCCGCCATCCGTGAGCCCTGAGCCTGTGGTGCCCGCATAGAACGCCCGCGCGTGCCCGCCTCTGCCGTGCCACGTCTTGACGTGTCCGTGGTCATCCATCGCCAGCCTGATATGCCCAGGCTCCGTGAGGTCAAACGCCACAGCCGCACCGACATTGGCCGATGCGTTCACGTCATAGACTCTGTATCCAGCGGAGGAGCACCGCACTTGCACCTCATACTGAAATGTGCCATCCGCGAGTCGGACAATAAAGGCGATCTCCTCCGCTGATGTGCTTCCGTCTCCCGCGTCGATATCGACCTCAAAATCTAGGAAGACAGCGGAGACAGAATCATCCGTCTCTGTCCTGCTCAGGTCGCGCGACTGACCCGCAGTGGTCGTGATTTGCAATGACCCCGCTGTGATCAGGGCCTCTGAGCCTGCGCCCGCACCCGTCCAATCTACCGAGGTGGGAGTCTCCACCGGATACCAGATGCCGCCTGGGTTCGTGCCGCTGCGCTGATGCCCCCATGCGATGTAGTCAACGTCTCTGTAATCGTTGTTGCTCAGGTCGAGGCCCGGGACCGGGGCGGCGACCGGTGCCGTTTGTGACGAGTGCCCGCCATACCAGAGGACGCCAGTGCTCCCGGGATCGTATGCGCTCGTCCCCGCCGTCCAGTGGGACACCAGAGCGGTCCTCCCGCCGATGGACATCGCGGAGTATCTGGTCAGCCTATTGGTCGTCGTCGTGCCTGTGTGGAGCGAATAGGTGCCCTGTGTGTCTGCGCCGTCCTCCCATGTGTCGCCCTGATCGAGCGATCTGTACATCGCCCCAAGACGGCTCTTAGAGCCTGTGTACCCATCACCGACGATGAGCCACATGGTGCCGTCTTCGTCAGCCCATGCAGTCACGTCGTCCAGTGCAGTGATTGCGTTGTCAGGCTCTGACCGCTCCGCCGTATTCACGCGATCAAACGCCGAGCCGAGACGCCTGCGCCACAGGTCATCGTTGGCAGGTTGCTCGTCAATGTAGACGACCATGAACCCGCCGCCGAGGATCGGAACGATGTCGAGTGTCTCGATACTCTCGCCCGTTGACACCTCCCAATCGAGGAGAACGCGCGTGAACGTGGTCCCGAGGTCTGCGGACGCATACTGCGTTGCAGTCGCCTGAGAGGTTGCGGTGTTCGCCCATAAAGCAAACAAAAGAAGTTCCTGCGTCTCTGGCGAGTAAGCCACTCGGATGTCTGTGATGGTCGCGTATGTCACGCCAGCATCAAGCACGCGATAGCCGCCAGCGGTCCAACTAGTCCCGTCGTCGTCTGAATAGTAGGCGTCGATCTGCTGTTGCTCGACCGCGAGTATGAAGCACAGCACGCGCCCGCTGCTCAACTGGCAGAGCGTGACCGCTCCCGTGATGTATCCCGTTCCCGCGTTCGTCGGGCCAAGGTCCACGTTCGTCCAGTCGCTCGTATTCGGGTCGTATCGCCTTATCCTGACGACGCCTAGGCTGGTCACGGAATAGCTAGCGAGTAGATGCCCGCTCAGGAGGCGGATCACATGAGGGCGGATATTCGCGCCCTCTGTTGTGGTCGTGTAGAGGAGGGGTTCCCAGTCAGTGACCACTGCTGCGCCGTCAGTGCCCTTGTACTGCGTTGCGGTGTCTCCTGCTGCCACGTCCCGGTAGACGAACCCCGCGCCCTCTATCAGCGCGCCTCCGCTCCTCTGAGTGCGGATCTCAATGTCGCCGTCTGCGCTCTGCGATCCTGACGTGCGGAGTATCAGATTCGTGCTCTGATCTGGCTCCGATGGTCCTGCGAACCGACCAGACTCCGTGTAGTCAGACCGGAGACCCGCCGTGGCGTGGTCCTTAGCCGTGATGTTTTTCGTGGTGATGCGCGGATCTGGAACGAGCATTCCGCGTAGGTCTCTCGTTCCGCTGCGGTCTATGCCCATGAATCAGGCCCTCGACTGGTAGGGGTTTCGTCGGCCCGTGCCGCGCGGATTCGTTGCCCGTAGCGCGGAATCCAAAGGAGACCCAGAACGTCTGACGGCGCTGTGGGTCTGTGCGTCAACCACCTTATGGTCGAGCTTCTGGACGATTGTAAACGATCCACCGCCACCCGAGCCGAGCGCAGCGGCGACTCCCTCAACGCCACCCGCTGCCCGCACCTCTGGATTCGGCACCACGACCTCGCCAGAGCGAGCCCTGATATCGATCTCATCACTCACCATGCCGCCATCGTGGAATTGCGGGGGAGGCTTTGCAGCGATTGCAGCAACAGCGATGCCGCCAGCGATGCCAGCAACCACGCCGAGGATCGCGCCCACAATCGGGTTCGGCGCGTTGCCGATAGCGTTTGAGATGCCAAGCGCAGTGTTCACGAGAGCCTGAGCGATGGCGGCGATCTTCGTCGCAATGAACTGCTCTTTGAGCGCCTTCTTGCGCGCCTCGCTGTCCTTCTCTGTGGCATTGACTGCGGCATCTGACACGAGGTCGGTGAGGCTCACTAGCGAGTCAGCCACCGCGCCAGCGACTGCGAAGGCAGCGACCTCCGCGTCAATGCGTGCCTGCTTGACAGCCTCGGCGCGGTCGATGTCCCGATTCTTTCGGCCCTCCAGAAACTCGTCAAACTCCTCTTGGGCCTCGCGCGCCGCCGCTAGCCGCTCTGCCTCCTCCTCTGCCGCAAGATCTAGCCGATCCTTCTCCGCTGACGCGGCATCAGCCGCCTCCTCTGATGCCTTCTTCCGCGCGTCCGAGTCTTTGGCAACCGTGTCAGTCACCTCGCCGCGCGCCGCCGCACTGTCCCTGAGTAGCCGGGATTCATCGGTGATTAGTCCGGCCTCGGCTCCCAGCTCCCCGTTGAGACGGTCGAGGACGCGGATCTGGTTGTCTAACTCTGCCGTCGCCGCTGCGATCTCCTCTTGGAAGGCAGTCCATCCGATAGTGGCTATGCGGACCCCATCGCCCTTGAGAAGTTTGAGTTGCTCCTTGAGCCCGACCACCCGCTCGGACTGATCCCGGATCGCCGCCTGTGCGCCCTCCCTGGCGTCCTTGTCGGCGTCACGCTGCGCCACGCCCAACATCATAAACGCACGAGCGGCGAGCACAGCGCCCTGCACGATGTCTGATAGCACCGGGAGGTAGGACTGAGCCGCCGCGTTGAAGAAGGAATCAGAGACGCTCTTTAGGTCCGTCAGGGCATCGTTGAAGTCCTCGGCGGATTGAGACGCCTCGTCAGACCAGACGAGCCCAAGCTCCTCACTCGCCTTGATGTTCCGCTCGATGCCATCGGCGCTCTGATTGAGCAGTGGGATAAGCTCCCGACCAGCGCCGCCAAACAACTTCTGAGCCAGGGCGGTCTTTACCGTCCCGTTTTCCATCTCAGCAAGGGCTGTGCTTATCTCCTTAAAGACACTCTCCGAGTCCTTAAGGGTGCCGTTCGCCTGCGTTGCCGATATCCCGAGTTCAGCGAGCCCATCAGCTACGGGCCCGGTGCCGTTGATCGTGGCGTCAAGCAGGCCCTTTGATAGCGTGGAGACACCACGCGCCAACGTCTGGATCGACGTGTCAGACTTCTGCGCTAGTAGGTCAAGACCTGACAGGAACTCGACGGCGAGCCCGGTCCTCTCGCTCATCTTGCCGAGGGCATCGCCATAGTTAATGGCGACCATCACGCCCTTAGCCATTAGCGCCGTCGTGGCAGCGAGCCCAATAGCGAGACCCTTTGTGGTTTTCGTGAACTGCTTGCTCTGCTTGTCCGCGTCCCCTGTGGCCTCGGCGTTCTCATCGAAAGCGCCGTTCACATCCTCCATCGTCTGGAGAAGTTGGTCGGCGTCCGCTGTCAGGACGTGGCGAATCTCAGCCATCTCAGCCTCCGAGCCAGAATGCTCTGGCCTTTTTACTCGCCCCTACGCGATCAGCGTTTGCGTTCAACAGCGACCTATGAGCGTCCTGTATCACCGGGCCCCGAAACCTGACGCCGCCTCGACCCTCAAGCCATGCCCTAGCCCCGCTGATGACATCAGAAAGGCCCGTGCGAACAGAGAACCGCGCGAGGTCTCCCAGGCGCATCGGCCCGAGGGATGCCCAGCGCCACGCGCCGTCCCTGTCATTCATCACGCGCCAATACGCGAGCAGATCCACCTGCACCTCTGGCGGCTGTCGGTAGTATCCGAGCGGGTCGCCGCCGAGGAGGTGCAATCCAATATCCATACGCATCAGTGAGCTTCGGCCCTCCGCGCTCTGGAAAAACCCACGCGAGCCTGCACTTCACTGTTCGCTGTCGCCGCCGCTGCCGTGATCCGCTTGATGATTGCGGGCGCGACCTCGCCAACCTGCGCCGCTGTCCACCCGTCGTCGTGGAGTTCGTCTAGCACTGCCTCACCGTATCCAATGAGGTCGCTACCGTGCTCCCGCTTCCCTGCATGTAATTCCCGCTCAGGGTCACACCAACAAAGTCCGATAGCAGCGCCAGCCACCATCATCGTCTCCATAGCGCGCTCAAGGCTCGACTGGTCTCGGAGCACAGCGTCAGCGTGAGCCTGTAGCAGCGGAGCGATGAAGATCGGGAACGGCACCCGCCACCACGTCTCACCCCTGCCCTCGACATCGAGCGCGAAGTAGTTTGCGTGGTCAGGCGGGATCGTCTTCGGTCGGCGTCGGTCTCTCATCGTCTCCCCTTTTCGGCTCTGGCTCTGGCTCTGTCTCTGGCTCGCGCAATGGCTCCGGGGATAGCAGGCCCTCGCCAGCCTGCGCCGCCCGGTAGCACGCCACGCGCGCCTCCCTGATTAGCTCGCCCTCAAGGGCGTGTCTGCTGATAGTGGTCCCATCATCGCGCAGGACGAGACGCCCACCGCCCCGCTCCCAGAGCAATCCGAGGGCAAGGAGGGCGGCATCTCGCTCCGCGCGTGCTGGCATTAGGTGGACTCACCGATGATGATGATGCTCACCTTCTGCGTTTCCGAGATGGCACCGATGGACAGCGTGTCTGCCGTGCCGTTGCTCACAGCCACTCCGGTCGGCTCATACCAGAGCGTGCCGCCGCCGAACGGAATCGAGATGATGCTGGCATCAGTCGCAAACATGCCGCCAGCCAGTGCCCAGGCATTCGCCGCGCTGCCGTTGTTCGTGCCGCCGCCAACCTTGATGTAGCCAGCGGTGGAGAGGTTCTTGATCCAGACCAATTTCACCGACGCAAACGAGACAGTGCGGATGGTCGAGCCAGACGAGTCCAACTGCGAAAGAGAAGTGAGGTCGAAGTTCTCAAACGCTGCCGCCGAGATGCCACGGTTGTCGCTGAAGATCTCATCAGCCTGCGAGACCGCCGTGCCAGAGGCCCACCCGAGGGCGGTCTCTAACTCGTGCAGCGCCTTCTGCGTGCCGATGTCGAGGGTGTCTGATCGGGTAGCCGAGACCTTCACGGCGATGGTAGTAGAGAGGCTCATGGCTATCCGAGGTAGTAGTCGTCAACAGGGTCGTTGATGACCCCGGTAAACGAGAGGGTGGAGGGGTCGCCGTCAGCGTAGGTGCCGCCGCCGACGATGTAGTTGAAGGCGATTTCATGCGTGTCCGTGCCGTCGCCCTGGTTCGTGATCGTCAGCTTCATTGCGACCGAGAAGACCTCAGCATCCGCAGCGCCAGCCGCCGAGTCCATCGTGGACTCCCAATCGGTGCCGACGTATCCCGAGGGATTGCCAGACAGAGAGGCGAGCAGATCGTTCAGGGTCGCCACCGCAGAATCAGTGGCATCGCGGAAGTAACCCGTAAACGAGATGCTGCCCTCTGTGTCTGCGCCATAGCGGAGCGACGGCGGGGAGGTAATGCGGTTGCGGTCCTTGAAGTTGTTAACCGCTCGGGACGGGTAGGTGATGGACACATCACCGGACTCAAAGGAAACCGTGTAGGTCTTGGCCGCGCCGATGAGAGCGCCGGTCGTGGTGTTGTACGCGCCGCCACCGAGAGCCGCGAACTGAATCGTGGCGTCTTGTAGGGTCTTGCAAATTGTGGACTCAGCCATTGGCTACCTCGTTCGTGTTCTGCCGCGCAGGGCGGCAAGGTCTCGGGCGCGACGAGCGGGCCCTGTGCGGATATTGAGCGCAGCACGCGCCCGAAAAATAGCACCAGCGAGAGCCCCAGAGAGCCCACGAGCAGCGCGCGGGGGAGCGAATGCCCCAGCAGACACCCGAGCGGCGGCGACGAGAGCGCGCATCTCAGGCATCGCGGAGGACACCAACTGCTCCGCGCGGGCCTCAAGGAACCGCCAGACCTCCGTGGTGTCGCCCGCCACATGGACGAACTCGGCATAGTCCACGGGGTTGCGGAGGATCCAGACGAGCCCACTGACTCGATTCTGCCAGCCTTGCAGGCTTCGCCCGGTCTCTACAGGCCAGACGCCGATCAGATCCTCCCGCCACTGCCGACGCAGACCACCGAGCACAGCCTGTACGTCACTCACAGCGGAGCGTGGGACGTTCCCGAGTCGGGAGCCCACGTCTATGCTGATGTCCACTGAGCCGCTAGCTGGCATCGAGCATCTCCGCAGTCACCCGCTCAAGCTCATCGGCAAACGGTTGGCCGAAGGTGAAGCGAAACAGCGCGGCAACGTCGCGCGCATACCCGCCGACATCATCACCCGAGAAGTGGGCGAACCCGGCATAAGACTCGCGCCCGAGTTCCGCCGCGTCATTCTCAAAGATGACAGTGTGCTCAGTCACATCGAGGTCCGCAGTCGTCAGCAGTCGCCCGGTATCAAAGGGCGTGATGCCTCCACCGGGCCCCGCGCCTCGCAAGGCGTCTTGCATATCCTCCGCACGCTGCGCCATGAGGTCAGCAAGGACAGCATCCAACCCGCCTGCAATGGCGCGCTGCATGGCGTCAGTGGTCGCCTGTAACCCGTAGACCTCGACGGTCATGCCGCCACCACGATCACGGTCGAGGCGTCCCGCACATACTCCACGTCCAGCGTGATGTCAGTGTGGACGAACTCCCGCTCAGGCGTCGGGTTGGGCTCGCTCATCACCACCGTCTTGACGCGGGCGACACCATTCAGCGGGGCCTCGTCAGAGTCCCACACTGCCGCCTCGATGTTCTCAAGGTCTGCCAGCATCTCGGGCAGGCCCGAGACCTCATCGCGCGGGTTCATTCGGTGAGAGACCCGGATGATGATGGTTGCCGCTTTCCGCATACTGCGGCGAGGGTCTGAGCGGAACTTGTTGGTGTTCCGAGCGCGGACGCTAATGGCGAACGAGCGGTGGGACATCTGCTGCGGAGCCGCGCGAGGATGGAAGATCCGGCCCGTGTCAGTGATGCCAGACAGAGCGGATGCAGACGCACGCACGGCGGCTACGATATCCATCAGCGTTGTCTCGGGGGAGGCGGGCACTATCGACTCCACGACCCGACGCCGCCCGTGAACAGGAGAGCAGATCCGCTCTGGCCCGTCTCAGATGGCGAGGTGATGCCGTCGTCGTTGGCGTCATAGTCCACGGTCAGGAGATCCCACGCCCGCGCGCATTTGTCGGCGTAGACCTTAGCCAGCGCCCGATACTTGCCGCCAGAGGCCGAGGTCCACATATCCAGAAAGCACAGCTCAAACGCACGGCAGCGATGAGGCTCCCGCAGATCGTAGGCGGATAGGATGCGATACGGCTTGCGACCCTGAGCCAGTAGGTGCGCGTTCACGTCGTCCCAGGCAGCATCGAGCCGTCCCTGTACCTCAGCATCCGTGAATGCTGCATCAAGGTCTGTGTGCCTCGACCTGATGTCTGAGACGCTGACGACTGGCACGATATCCTCGCGCACTAGAGCGGCGGAACGCTCAAACGTCCGAGACTCCCCGGCGACTACAAGGGTCCAGATCTCCCGCCAGAAATCCGAGAACTCTAGCGTGGCAGGGATAGCCGCTGCCGCTAGCGAATAGGTGGCAATGGACGAGGCAACGACGACGACGCCACCTGTGATGATGTCGTCGCCGTTGCTGTCCTGAATTGTGACGGTGCCACTGGAGGGGGCAACCAGGGCACCGTCACGCCGCAGCGGCATCTGCAACGTCTGCGTCCTGGCTCGGACAAGCCAGTCAGGACGTTGAAAGTCAGCCGTGTAGAGGATCCGCTGAGGCACGAGTTGAGGCCCCTATCAGGTAGCGGAGACGACGACCCAAGTGGTGCCGCCGTCCGTGTTGACGTAGAGCACCTCGGAGGCGCTGGCACCATCATCGCGGAGATAGAGAGAGCCCTTGCCGCGCGAAGCTGTGGGAACGCCAGAGCCAGAAGAGATGACGGGAGCGTCTGGGACGAGTTCTGCGTCCTGCTCGCCAGTGATGACGACCTCGCCAAAGGCGACGGCTTTCAGCCCATTGGGTCGGTAGGTGCTAGCTGTGGGGCGCTTAGGGAGTGCCATATCACGGTCCTTTCGGGACGGGCCAGACGACGCTGGCCGGTGGTTGATGGCGGTGGGCTCGGCTACTTGCTCGGCTTGCGTCCATCCTCGATGAGAGCGTAGGACCGGAGCCCGCCGCCGATGTAAACCTCTACCTTGGCAGAGCCGAAGGAGACGACCGCACGGGTGTGGTCTGTGTCGTCGTATTCGACGCGCGCCCTCGCAGCGGACTCATCCCACCGGGAGGTTCCACGCTTGCCGGTGTGGGCGTGCGCTGTCTTCGCGCGTGCGCGGCTGATGTCGTCTTTGCTCAGTTTCATCGCTTGCCCCTCGCGTCTGCGCGCAGGGCGCATCCTCGGGCCTGCTCTCGACACTCAGCGAGGGAGAGGTTCCCTTTGCTCGTCTCGTAGAGGTGGCCGGTCATAAGCTCCATCTTCTCGCGGTTCCCTGCCGACTCACCGAGCACCTCAGACGGGCGCGAGGCGCGGAGCACGAGACCCTCGCCGGGAATGTGCCGCTTCATGCGAGCGGACGCTTCTTGGGAGGACGACCGGGCCCACGCTTGACGGGCTCGGCAGGCACTGGCTCAACGTCCACAGTCTCACGCGAGATGCCGCGCAGGATGGCGATGGAATCGTCAAGGCCCACACCGTTCTCCATGCCGTACCGAGTAGCGCGGAGGCGCTCAAGGGTCGCGCTGATGCCCTCGTGGGTCGGGTTGCTGCCGACCTTCTTGATGTAGTTCTGGATCTTGAAATCGAGCTTTTCCAGATACGTCCGCAGCACATGCTGG
>TARA_R110000772_G_scaffold34657_3_pt1 | contig 13173 bp, 2 predicted proteins | sample TARA_R110000772 | Tara Oceans TARA_R110000772 (sample SAMEA4397948) | marine metagenome | biome: Polar Biome; feature: [SRF] surface water layer (ENVO:00010504); material: water (ENVO:00002006), including particulate matter (ENVO:01000060) such as... | depth 5 m | reverse complement strand
GGTGCCTTCCTCACCGGCGCCACTGATCCACATTTCAAGCAGACTTTTGAATCCGGCCTTGAAGATTTAGAAGTAGATATTTCGCCATTGGTGGAACACTGGATCGCGGGCACCAAAGCAAACTACGGCGTCGGCATTATGTTATCTTCTTCATACGAGGCTTACTATTCCTCCTCCAACGATACCTCGACTACCCAGGAACCGTACACCGGTAGCATTATTAATAATACAGGTGGAGCCACAGACTCTTATTACACAAAAAGATTCTTCGGACGCGGCACAGAATTCTTTTTCAAAAAACCAGTCATCGAGGCACGTTGGGACTCATCTAAAAGAGATGGCCGCGGCGATTTTTACTTTAGTAGTTCGCTAGCACCCGCCGCCGATAACTTAAATACCCTGTACCTTTACAATTATATCAGAGGCCGCTTACGCAACATCCCGGCAGTCGGATCGACTGGTTCTATAATGGTTAGTCTATACTCTGGCTCTTCAACCAATCTTGCTGCTTCTGGTTCAAAACTTCTCTTATATAATGGAGGAACAGCAGTAACCGGAGGATATGTTTCCACAGGAATCTACTCTTGTTCTATCGCTGTTACCGGAACTACTTCTAATCTATCTACCCTATACGATGTTTGGTGGAGTGGTTCTGGCGCCGATCCCTCAACGGCTAATACTGAGTTCTTCACTGGATCAATTCTAACCAAGGCGTTTGGTGCGACTACCAACACCAGAGAGCCAACATATTACATCAATATAACAAATCTTCAAAACAGATATAGTTCTAAGGAAACTGCGCGCTTCAATCTATACGTTAGAAATAAGTATTGGAGCCCCAACATCTACACTAAAGCACAGAAAACACCAGAACACTTCCCAGTAGTCAGCGCTTCATATCGAGTATTTAGAATTCTTGATGCGCTAGAAGCAGTGCCTCACAATACAGGCAGCGATTTTGCAACAGGCCTGTCTTATGATGTATCGGGCAACTACTTTGATTTCAGTATGAAACTTCTTGACCCAGGCTACGAATATGGATTTAAGTTCTCGTTTTACGACGATGAACTAAGTTCCTGGCTCGAGCAAGATGAAATATTTAAGTTCCGGGTGGTGAATAATGAGTATTAAAGATTTATTTGGTCGCAATTACTTAGCCGACAGTAACCAAAAAGATTTAGTTGCAGATGTAGAGTCTACCAGTAATCTAAAAGCAATCAAGGTTAAACAAGATTCCTTTTTACCACAGGTGGATTATGAAGATCCACAAACATTTGCTAGATATGGCTCTGCTAATCTATATTACAAGAGTGCTATTGACAGGATTATAGATTTCTATCCATATGATGGGTCAGATGCGGATATAAATGAGTTCTATAATAAGTCCCTGGACATTGAAAAATACATATTTAATAAAAAATACCCACGAACGACCGGGTATGTGAATATCTCCGCGGATGGTTGGGGAACCAGTACCAAAATAAATGGATATGGTGTACCATCCTCGTTAGAGTACATCACTTTTAATGGCGGCCCCAATGTTTTAAATGAAACGCAGGATCTAAAGAAGTTGGTACCTGATCCAACAAATAGTAAATTTCAATATAACAATGTTTATGATGACAACCTGTACACAAATAATGGATACCCGTCTGATTATGGTGAAGGGACAAGGCTTTCAAACTTAAGGTCTGACTTTGATACGGGCGTGACCGTCGAGTTCTGGGCAATGACTGGCTCCACGCCGGCGGTAATGAACCCGCTAACAGAGCGCCAGGTTATCTTCGACATGTGGAACAACAACCCCACGGCTAGCGCGGATCAATCTTATGGTCGCATCAGAATAGAAGTTAAAGAAGCGCCGGCAAGTGCAAGCCCCTTTTTGATTACAATACAATCTGGAACATTAAGCGGGACTGTGGAACAGTTCAATACGTCTTCGATCGGCTCTGGTCTCGACGTTCACACTTTGGGAGACTGGAAACACTATGCATTTGTATTGAAAAATATTGATACAGCGACCGCGCCAAAACTTGAAATTAGACTGTATGTCAACGGTGAACTGAACGATACTGTGACCGGCATAGGTAATACTGCACCTGGAGAGTTAACATCTAAAAATATGCAAGGCAGAATTGGCGCGCTACTTACCGCCCCGAGTAAATTGGCTGATAGCACTCTGACCAGCACATACGCCGGCGGCGGCAAACTAAGCGGATCTATTGACGAGTTCAGATTTTGGAAAACCGCGCGCAGCGCCGAAGAGATCGGTCGTTATTGGTTCGATCAAGTCCGCGGCGGAACAAATATTGACATCGCCAATACCACACTTGGCATGTATTACAAGTTCAACGAAGGGATTACTCAGACCGCTAGCGTTGACAGTGTCGTTCTTGACTATGCCGGCAGACTTTGCAATGGAACCTGGACAGGATATTCTTCAACATCTAGAAACACTGGTTCTGCCATTGTTTCTGCCAGTGCTAGCGAAGCAGAATATCTTGACCCGATTGTATATGCAACCCACCCAGAAGTTGTTTCGCTTAAAACCGATCTGCTCGCTACTGGTTTATACCACGATGGGCAGAATACGGGCCAGTTTTTAAATCTAATTCCTTCATGGGTTGTTGAAGAAGTAGAAAACGATGGGGATAGTGATCTCGAACAACTGGCGCATATCATGGGCGCCTACTTTGATAAAATGTACTTGCAGATTCAGGCACTCCCGTCATTTAGACACGCACAATATACAAGTGCCTCACATGAACCCCTTCCCTTCGCACAGCACCTACCGCAATCACTTGGTTTAATAACTCCGGAGATCTTTGTAGATTCAAAAATCTTAGAAAAGTTTAAAAATAGAACCGAAACCGAGATTTTTGAAAGTGATTTAAATGAAACAAAGAATCTAATATATCAAAATTTATATAACAACTTAACCACAATATTTAAATCCAAAGGCACTCCCCGTGCAATCAGAAATGTATTACGTTGTTTTAACATAGATGACAATTTGGTTTACTTTAATACATATGCAAACAACCAAACCTATGAACTTAACAATAACTTAAAACAGACTCAAAAGAAAAGGAAGATGCTGAACTTTAACACCGCTTCTAATACAGAAGCGGTTATGTACCAGTCGGCAGATCCAGCATACTCGGATTCACTAGGTTATCTATACAACTCTCTTACCGGCCAGTACAGTGGATCACAACATGCCCATGGACTTACCCTAGAAACAAGTATTCGTTTTCCAAAGTTCTTTAGGACTGCAAATACAATGGACAGAAACTTTCTAAGTTCTTCGTTGGTTGGAATGCAGACTGTGCTGGCCGAGCGCCCCAACGATATTTCAAGTTTGACCGCCTCTCTAGACGTGGCTAACTTTCAGATATTTGCAATCCGCGACGAGGTCGACTCTAAGAATGTAAGATTCCAGTTATCCTCTTCTTATGATCCCTATCCATTCTCATTTGAATTGTCTTCGGATACTTTTCTTAATGTATATGATAATCAGGATTGGAACTTATCGGTCGCCCTGAAGCCGTCAAACTACCCTTATTCAGACCTTGTGTCTGGCTCCAGTGATTATACTTATGATGTTGTCTTCCGCGGCTATAACGGCAACCTAGGTTCAATCGACAATAGTTTTGAAGTCAGTTCTTCCATAACAAAAGGTGTGGGACAAAGCATGATAAGTACTTGGAAAAGGGTTTATGCCGGTGCACAAAAAACCAACATAACTGGCGCCTTAATACATCCAACGGACGTTCAAGTTAACACAGTTAGATACTGGACCCAGTATTTGGACAATGTATCCCTGAAGCAGCATGCACTTGACAGCGAGAACTTTGGGATCTCTGGATCTTATCAACACGTGACGGCTTTGGACACAAACCTTGACGCAACCAGCGTGGTTCCATACAACCTTAATACTCTTGCCTTAAATTGGTATTTCGGCACGGTGACTGGTTCTGACGGTACTGGCGCCTTCTATTCTACAGACTTAAGTTCTGGATCTGCATTTGTTAGAGATAACTTTGGCTGGGCCGGCTCGATTGCAGGGTATATATATCCAGGAAAAGCCCATGGATTTCCAGCCAGTAACGAAAATGTAGTTAAAAATGAGATAGTAAACGAATTTAAGTTTGTTGATCCAGAAATTGTTTTAGCATCTGAAATGGTCAATGTGCTCTCGAAAGACGATGAACTATTCGGTCTGTACGACGAAGTTCCAAATTATATATATGTTGTCGAGAAGAGCCTTTATGCAGCCGTCACAGAAGAAATCTTAGATTATTTTGCTGGTGTGGTTGACTTTAATAACATAATCGGCGACCCAGTCCACAGATACCGCGCCGAATATAAGCCTTTAGAACTTCTTCGTAACGTTTTCTTTGAGAGATTCAACGATATTAAAACAGTTGAAAAATTTACCGAATACTTCCGCTGGTTTGATGATGCAATCGCAAATATAATTCAGCAAGTTGTTCCAGCATCTGCCGACTTCGTCGGAGATATGTACAACACAGTTGAAAGCCATGTCCTTGAGAGAAACAAATACCAGAGTAAATTCCCCACGCTTGAGTTTAAGTATCCAGAACCCGAAGGTACCGCACAAGGCGTAGGTGCTTTCTTGCTGTCATACATGACTGACCTATATGGTGGTGTTGAGGCATCTCCGCGACCAACTAACGTACATAAAGACTACTGGAAGAAACGCGCACAACCCGGCGCCCAAGGTGTAGGCTCATATGAGATTTCTTCAGGTGATGCAACTGTCGACGCACAGAGAAAACAATTTCGCAATATAATGTGGAGTAAGCCACAATCAAGCGGCTCTCAAATTATCTTATCGAAGGCTGACGGAACACAGTACGAGAAAAATCGCCTCCTGGCAACACAGTTCGGTGGTTTAATAACACTGCAGACTCCAACAATTAACAGAACCATTAAAGGCGGCGTTAACTTTACTGACAATAAAAATATTCACTACACATACACTTCTTTGTACCCTGCCGGCCCAGTGAATACATCGGGTAATGTATTCATTCCAGAGAACGTATTGTTTGGAGACTTGGACAAAAATATTGCTGCCATTGATTCAAAAGCCCAGTGGGATGAAGAAGGAAATATTTCTGTAAAAAGAAGAAGGCACCTCGGCACCATACAGGGCCGCGACTATGATGGCGGTTTAGGGTACACGCACACTAAAAACAGTTATGCTTTCCCGTTCAATATCATGAGCGCTTCGATTTCAGGCGGTATAGATAATCTGATATCAGATCGTGTCTCCTCAAGCATTACAATCACTAACTTGCACAATGACGCATACGGTGATGAGATGGAAATACCGATGCAGAGCCCGTTCACAAACCATACGGTCGGTGGCCACCAATCACGCCATATAAATATTAACACGGGCACTGACAATTATAGGAATCGTGCAGAGGCATGGCGAATTTTGTTAGGCAAGTGCGCTTATCAGAGCGGCGCTATTGGAATGGTCGGTCCTGATTATCCATGGCCAGAAGCAAATGCCGTTGGGGTTACCCCATATCCAATGACTGCTTCCCACAAAGCGGTGTATTATCGTGACTTTATCGCCAAGCGTCCGGTTAACATAAGAAACATCAAGTCTCTTGACACCACCCGCGGCAAAACAGTTCTAGGAAACTATGAACAAGAATATCATGTACTCCATACATTTGGCGCTTGGGAGAACCCAAGGAACTTTATAGTACAACAGCCCGTCCTGCCTGGCCAGTTGTTTCAGAACAACTCAACCAGTTCAACGCAGACAAGAACAATTTTAGATATACACAGAACAGACGAATCACACTTCCAGTTCTTAAGTGAATATAGCATAGGTTACTTAACAGCATCAATCACTAGGACCATCATCGATAACAGATTCTCCACAGTCGGCGGGCCGCTCACAGACGGGCCAGGCTATAGAGACTTCCGAGGCAATGAGTATTCAGTTTACAACTCTATTAACAACCGTTATCTTACAGTCATTAAACCCTCTCAGGGGCCCTCTGGCAGTCTTTCAGAACCAACAGGTAGTGGTACCGCCGGAATACGTGTATTCGACATCCACGGCAAAGACTACGGGCTTTATTCACATTATGCAAGACACACTGCAAGGTTCGGCCGAGACTCTCTACACGTAACAGGTACAACCACTGCTACTGATGGCCCGGGCGCGTCATATGATCAACTGCCAGGTTTCCATAAAACACATAGGAACAATCTTTGTTTTCCTAAACTTTCGTCTGTTAGCATTGCGCCAGTAGAAGGAGATCCCCTCAATACTAGCAATAATCTTGCAGCGTACTGGTCCGGCATTGATGATGATACAATACTTATTAACACATCCTCACAAACAGCGCAATCGTTTGTTTCGGGAGCGCGCGCAAACGGTGGCTTATCTTACTCCGGCTGGATGAGGTTTACACCGACCTCTGAGAATACCGCGAATAACTGGGTTTGGTCAATTGGAAAAACACACAATTCTAAGCCGATGTTTTACATGGAAAAAGGATTAGGGACGGGTACGGGAGACTGCAGACTTCAGTCTGGTGGCGGAACTATTCCGAATGATTCCGGCACGAATCACTTAGCATTCACACTAAGTACTCGATCTACATCCGCGGCAACCAATACCGGCACCCGCCAAGACATCGAACACCGCGCCTATTTACCTATTAGTAGTACTGTCGACATAAACGATGGAGCATTCCACCACATAGCAGTTGTTATGAGTGGGACAAACGGCGATCTAAGCAACTCGTTGTCGGCTAGTTTTTACGTTGATGGAATAAAATGTTTTACTTGCAAGAACGGCACTAACGTGATCCAAGACTACTATGATCAGAAAACAAGTGACTATGGCACCACCGGGTTCCTTGGCTATAATGGCTCCACCGACGAGGAATACAACTTCTCAGACACCGCTAACAATCCATTGGCACTTCCATCTTCGTTAACCGGCGCCGGCGGCCCATATCGAGGAGACGAATTTTTGGTTATTGGGGGCCCTGCTTCCGTGACTTCTGGATTCTCAGATGGCTTCACTGGCTCCATGGATCAACTTTCTTTTTGGACGCGCCCAATAAATGATACAGATGTACAAGAACTATATGGTTCTGGCGAGCCAATCAACATACTTGCCACCACAACCTATCAATATGATACTGAAGCCTTGCTCGCATGGTTGCCTCTTGGGGAAGGCACTAATTCATTAAACTCATCACAGGGTGATGCATTCGCATACACAACCGGTGACCCAGTCTTCAACAGTAGCAGTCATGCTTTATGGGATATGAGTGGTAAACAAAACAATTTTTATGCGATCAATCCAGCGGTACACAAAGCAGATGTTGTTATGGTGCACTTTGCCACCGGCGCCGCAAATCACTCTGCCGCCGGCGGATATAATCCAGCAGTCATACCCGGCCGTGCCGGCATCTCTGGGTATACTGAAATATCCACATACTCTTCTGAGCCTCTATTCGATAACTTTAACATCCAACACCAAATACCACGCGATTCTAGGCAATACGCTTGGATTAAAAACTCTGTACACTCAACGGCATCGTGGTGGCATTGTGGTTTTACTCCGCCTGACTACCTGTTACGCAGCGGAAGTTCATATATAGATCCTATTAACTTTGTAAGTGCGAGCGACTTTGGTTCTTACTATCAAGCCGGCACCATTAATAAGAGAAGGTTTGGCTGGACTCAGAAAGCAGTTGGTGAAGGTGCCAATGTAAGCCAGTTTATACCTGTTGACTTTGTCGGACTGAACACCATAATTGTTGAAAATATTAATACTAGCTCTAATACCATGGGTGTTCACAATTCAGGATCTCGCGAAGGAATATCTGGTTCGCTATTGGGCTATTTCAACTCCGACATAACACCGGGCCTTCTCGCGAACCTTGAATCCACCGGCTCATTATTTACAAGTATTATACTTAATCGCGACGGACCGTACACCGGTGCCAATTGGGTCCGCATGCGTCAAGGCGATCACCCAATCCTCACTAATGAGAAGAGAAACAATAGACTTTCCACAATGTATCTTGGAAACGTACAGCGTAACTTCGATCTGCCCCCCATTTCAATGAAAGGTCGACCAGCATACGTTAACTTAGATTTTGTCAACTCTTTATCAACTTCAGCCGGCGGAAGAAAAGAACAATTCCAAAATGTAACTCTTAAAACATCTTACAACAATGAGATGATCGGGTTCAACGAGTGGCAACTCGATAACTTTACTAAGTTAAACTACGACAGCGAAGTTACACCGTTTGAGCAGTTGGTTGCGATGAAAGACAGGAACAATATCCAGTTGAACTGGCTCCTGTATTCCGAGAATGTTTTCCCATCAACCCGCAGAGAATTCCTCTCCTCGTCAGTTACACGCGTTGGATATGACAATCAGTTCTGGAGAGACACTCTGGCAAACCGCGTGACTGGCGGCATGGGAGTCCCCAACTCTGTTGGCGTGGTTAGTTACGCTGATTGGCCGCCCGATGGATCTGGCTTGGGGTCCCCCGCGGTGACAAGATTCCTAACACAAAGCATCTTTCCGCTTGACGCACCGATTGATTTTGAAACTAGAACTGGGCCACCAAGAATTATCGGCACTCTGTCCACCGGCGTTATGTACTACACCGGTTCAAGCCTGATAGGATCAAACTCCGCTGGAGAACTTCAAAACACTTATACATTCTATCACTTTAGTAGACCAGCACTTGCCGCTTTTGATGGCGCTACAATTCCCCTGTGCATTAGAAACGGCGGCCTGTATTCTCGCAAGCACATGCTTAACTCCCCACTGTCCACCAATAGCCCAAGTTCGGTTCAGATGGCTCTTCATGCGCCGTATCTTGGTCAGACAAACAACGGAGTTGTCCTCACTAAGGACATCATGGCTCAAGGAATCGATACAAACAACATTGCGCTTGGTTTACATAATATAGAAACCGGCTCCGGCGAGGCAAAATGGGAAGCCCCCGAACAAGCCGGCTATTTCACATCATCCAATGGTACCCTCGGCTTTGTCTCTGCATCTTCTAAACCTTGGTATAACGATTACGATGAGTTCCGACAAGATCTTAAAACAATTGCCAAGGGATATGCAGTTGTGCCAGAATTCAGAATTTCTGATCAAATGGAAAACTATGCTGACCTTGGCATTCTTGGTGGAGAAAACTTTGATACATTCAAGATACCCGGTACCGCACTGAGCAGTTCGCAGGAGACTTTCTATAAAGACTATTCAAACTCTGATTTTCTTAGACATTTTGCCGATGTTAAACAAATGTCTGAACTGGATGCTAAAGAGATTAAACTGACTTGTCATGCGGCGATTAAGTTTAATCCATACAAGGGCTTTTACCCTGCGCAGCGTTCACTCGATCTAGTTACTCAATTCTCAAAATCATTTGCCGAGGGGTTCACCGTAACAACAACTGATACTGACGCTAAAACCGGCACCACTGCCGACGCTGTCCAAGGGTCGTTCCTTTCGCAATATAGTTATGCACGCCCGGTAATGCAACCGCTATTTGCGCCCGGCATTCTGTACAACTCGATTAAGTCAGGCATGGCTGTTGATTATCCAATCCTCACCAATGGCTACAAGTTTAGATCCTGTCACATAACAGGCGCCGGCGGAAGTGAAGACTATCTTATCTCTGCTGGTGTTAGCAGCGCCAACAATGCATCTGGCTCAAATAACTATCTTAGCGGCACCTTCTGGGATCTGCGTGTACCCTTTGAGGCCATCATGAACCCCTTGAAGAGCATTAACAATATCGAACTACCTGATTGTGAACCACACCCATCGGTCAGCCTAGGCGCCGTAACCGAACACTTTGCAGCCAGATTGCCGTTCACCGCCTCACTTAGCACACGCAACCCAGGCACTCTATACACTTTGATGGCCTCAAACTTCTTTGCTGAAGTCGGAAAGTTCTTCTTAAAGGATCAAGGTTATACTAAGTTGCAGTCTAATGGTGTCAACTTATCAACATTTAAATTCAAAGAAGGCGAAGTATACGGCGCCCGGTTAAGAATGCGTGCCTCAAACTCTGGAAAAAGAACATATCAGTTTGAATCTGGCTCGACAGGCGACAACGAATGGTTCTCTGCTGTCGGCGCCAAAGCGTTTTACAGAAACTCTGGCTCTCTTGGCTCTGGTAACGTGCCTGGTTCTTCTGGATCATTTGAACTTCCACAAGATCCAGCGATGAACCCAGGATTCCAACAGAACTTTACGATGTACAGCCGCACAACTGCGTTTGGTCCACCGGTCATCGGCCGTGAATTTGGTGCCAATAGCAGAAACTCCAATAACGGCACGACTGATTTGCTGGCACTCAGTGCCAGCACAACAGGTACAAAAGATTCCCTTAACGGTTATAACTGGTCATTCACACCTCCGTACTACGACGGTGAATCTTGGGTTGACTTTGTCTTCAGGCCTTCAGCTTCGATCAATTACGATTTACAAAAAATCCTGCAAGAAACTAATATATTACAAAGAAGATATGATCCAGGCCCAGAACTCCCAGGTCACCATGCGCACGATGTAGGCCACAACAGAAGAACATTAGTTCTAGATAACTCTAGGGCTGGAATTACGAACAGTACACAAAACTACACTCCTTATGCTGGTGACAACATTAATGATAATGCAATGCAGATTAACTCTTGTGTAAACTTATACGGTGTAGAAAATATTGTTAAGCAAAGAACAGACAAATTTGGAAATGTGCTATCAAATGAAAACGAAGTGGTGGGCCAAAGATGGGTGATCCAGCCGAAGTTCGAGACACCAATGCTTAACTTCTCCAATACCGGCCTGCACCCAATTGGCGGCCCTGGTAGTGGCAGTATCGCAGAGACTACGGGCAGTACCCTGACCTTGCCACAAAACTTCGGATCTGCCTCAGTGCCCCGCGGCATGTGGCATCAGTTTGGTACAGTGCCGACTGATGCGAACATGGGAATATTCATGGAAATTAATGATATTCCTACAAACTGGTTACAAACTCATTACGAAGTTGTAACAGGTAGTTCTATTTATAACAATTACGACCCCGCCGCCGGCCCGGACATACATAAGTCTATGAAATCCTTCTCAGATCTTATGGGCTTTACAAACGAAAATTCAACTGTTCGATTGGGTGACATTGCGAAAAAACAAGTAATAAAAGAAGCCGTTGTGGCCGTCCCTTATATATTAGAAGGTCTCGCGATCGGCGAAACCCAACCAGACGCTGCCGGAACAAACGTCCAAGGCCGCAAGAAGTTCATCAACATACCAAGAAAAAGAATCAACGCCGCTATGAAAACCACGGATGGCACAGTAGAAGGTGATTCTTTGGACGCGTCAGGCGCCTCGATCAGAAAACTTGTTGACAGAATGGATGACTATGTGCTGCCACCTCAATTTGACTTTATAAACAATGACCGTGTTGCTCCAATCGTCATGTATATGTTTGAATTCGAATACGAGTTAGACACCGATGATTTATCCTATATCTGGCAAAATTTAGCACCTCGTAATTACAAAACAATGCAACTACAAGAAGACTCAGTTGCTCACGAATTGATAAACACGGAACTCCTCACAGAAAACAACCTGCTGTCTAACCCAAACTTAAGATGGATGGTGTTCAAGGTAAAACAAAGAAGCCAAGCCCGTTACACAGATATGATAGTATCTCAGGTTTCCCAAACGACAACACAGAATAATCTCAAAGATAACAAAGAGTCTGATAAGAAAGAATATCCACTCAACTACAACTGGCCTTACGATTTTGTTTCGATTGTCGAGTCGATCAAACTAGATGTAGATATGAAGTTCGATAAATCTTCACCAGCCGATTTAAAAACCAATACTTCAAAAACAATCGGTAAACAAAATCAAACATTGAACAAGAAGTTACGCCGCAAAAAAGCACTTATTTTAAATAAGAAACAAAAAAAACGTTAAAAGAGTAATTACTACAAATGGCCAAGTTTTTAAATAAAAAAGAAAGAGTTTATGATTTGAAACTCACATCCTACGGCGAATACCTGATGTCAATCGGGCGTTATAAACCGTATTACTACGCCTTCTTTGATGATAATATCACATACGACAACATGTATAATAATATCAGTGAGTCACAAAATTCTATAAATACAAGAATTAAAGAGGAAACATCATATCTTGAAGGCCTTGTGCTGTTCGAAGACATAAACAATACACAACAAACATTAATAAGCCAGGAACCTAACGACGTTGTGAAGACAACGCCAGATGGCACCGATATAATATTTAAACAAGCCAAGAACTATTATGCTAGCGATGTGACCCCAATCCAATACGCTCCACGAAAAGATATCTTTAGGTTTGATCAGGCAATCGGTGATGCCCTTCTAGACAGCAAGGAAACCGATACTGCGCCGGCATGGAAAGTTGTTGTTTTAAATGGTCGCATCGACAGTTCTACCACCAAACTAGAGGTCAGCCGCGCTGTCACTAGTTCTATTCCTCAAGTGAATATTACAGTTGATTATAAAAAGCAAATCAGGTCCACCAAGTATCCAACCCGGTTATCGGATCAAGTGCAAAGCAATTCGATTCGAGAAACACAGAATAGCACAATCCCCTTCATCGATGATAATTTTATCATGCTAACCTCACAGGATCCAATAATCTATGTTGATGAAGTCAACACTCAGTTGTTGACCGAGAACTTTGATATCGAAGTCTTTATCGTGACTGGGTCTGCTCTAGAAAGGAAATATTTTGAGAAGAAGCTTCCACAAATAGTCGACGGCTTAATGGTTCGATCGAACCCAGAAGAATCTAATTTTGCCCAAGAAGTAAATAAGACCGCAGTCGAATATTATTTTAATCTTAGGCAAGACGCTCTTGCTGATCCCGAAATAGTTTGCAAACAACTACAAATTTATAACAAATCATCTTATTATATTGATCTAGATATCGATTGTGACACCGACGGTAGAACAGATGTGTATAATGATATTTACGGAAGCGAGGTACAACCAGAAATATGTCTAGATTAGTAAAAGGCGCCGATTTAATTAATCAATTTGGTCGAAACCTACCAACCCCTGTGATTGAGACTCTTCGCTTAC
>TARA_R110000772_G_scaffold4094_8_pt1 | contig 13181 bp, 14 predicted proteins | sample TARA_R110000772 | Tara Oceans TARA_R110000772 (sample SAMEA4397948) | marine metagenome | biome: Polar Biome; feature: [SRF] surface water layer (ENVO:00010504); material: water (ENVO:00002006), including particulate matter (ENVO:01000060) such as... | depth 5 m | reverse complement strand
TCCATGTCTCTGACGCGAAGCTCTGTATATAGCCGCGCCTCCATCAAGGAGATCATGTTATCGATTGCGCTGGATATATCGTCGCGGTCTAGCCAGTCGGCCACTGCGGTTTTCAGTGTTGAGAAAGTGTTAATTGCCATAACGACTCCATTCCTGCGCAAACGGCGCGAATTCGTGCCCAGGCATATCAGGCGTGCCTAGAGTGTAATGATACGCTGATGGATCAGGATTGGCACTGTCACCGTCGAGTGCATTCCACGTTGCATCAATAGATCCTATTTGTCGATCATCAAGCCACTGCATACCATGCAGCCAGCTCCCTTTTTCAGTATTTACTTGTTGAGGCGTTAGCGTGTTTTTTGGCACGTTAAAAGCCATCAGGCTTGACCAGTTTTTTCTTGGATAACCCTCCTGGATCTGGCCTAGCATTTTGGTCTTGTCGGTTGGCTTGTAATTGTGTTTCACGCACATTAGCGAATACTGATCATCTAAAGGCAGATCGGCTATGTCCTTTCGCCATAGAAAGTCGCCATCGCAAAATATGGCCCACCCGTCAGGCTGTAAAAATGGCGTTAGAAACCGGGTAAATGAAAACTCTGTCGAAAACGGCCTGCCGTCGATAGTGTCGTAATGCTGCCCGTCAGCGACGTAAGAATGGCGGCGATATAGGCCAGCCTTGCGCAACCAATCTTGATCTAACATTGTTACCGATACGGGAATAGATGCGTTAGCAAGCAGACTGTCCTTGCAGACTTGCGCGGCTTTCACGCCAAATTGATTATCCCGCCCTATGTAAACGCGGAGCATCAATCCTGTCCTTTAATGTCTTCACCACGGCGCTAACTGCTTTGGGCCATTCGTTATTCTTTCGCCTAAACAACTCAACCGATCCGTAATAAGGCATGTCATCGCCAGTACAACCGTAATGAATATTTGGCGTGTCATGTACCATGCACATTGTTGGCACGCCTAACGCGCCAGCAAGGTGGACAATTGAAGTGGGTACGCACACGACAAAATCTAACTCCGCAACCAATGCCGCCGTATCGTCGTAATCGTCTGACTGCGTAGCAAAAGGAAACTCGTGGATCTTTATCTTGCGCCGCCTTTGAAGTGCCGCAATGTCTTCTTTTCTGTTTTTATATTCAAGGCTTACAAAATCGCAATCCATGCCGAGAATAGGAAGCCACGCATTCAGATCGGCCCTGCGTGCGCCTCTGTGCGTCACTGCTACGCCGCCACTCCAAGCAATCCCAACAGTTGGACGCTTGCCCCACGAATCAAACAACGCTCGCCACATAAGACGGCGATCTGTATCCGCTCTCAAATACGGCTTGCCTGAATAGTCACTCGACTTGCGCCTGTACCATTTGTGACCGGTAAAGAATCCGCAATGGCTGTCTATGGTTTTAGCATGAGGCCAGTCAATCCCATGCTCTCCAAGCGTGTCGCGAATATCCAGATCGGGAAAGCTGCGTTTAAATAGATTCGCTAGCTTTGGCGTGACTTCTACGGCCTGGATGGATACATCTTCTGCCATGTCGTTAATAATTTCTGCGCCAGCTATCTGATCGCCTAGCCCTTGCTCGCCGTGGACAATGACATGCTGGCTTTTCTTTTTTGCGCCATTCCATAAGCCTTCGTCGATATATTTTCTTTCCGTGCGCCACTGAAGCTTTCCATATCCAGCCTCGTAATGATCCCAACCTTTGCCAAACTCTCGCAATTGAAGATATGCAAAACCTAAAGATGATCGGGCCTTGCCTGCCTCTGGATTGCTAGCGATCACTTTCTCCAGCACCTTAACCGCCTCTTGACTGCGGTACTGCTGCACATAACAAGTGCCTAACGAAGTTAAAGCCATCTCATTATTTGGCTCTAACTCTAAAGCCTTCAAGTAACACTTTTCGGCTTTTTTGGCTTCGCTGAGTTGATCGTAACTGTGGCCCAGGTTTAACCAGTTTTGCCATGTTGCATATCCGTTATCAACATTATGCTGATAGCACATCACGGCAATTGCTGGATTTTCGCATTCATTCATTAAGCGCCCATATAAAAACAGCGCACCATCATCCTTTGGATGCTCAACCAAATACGCAGCAAGAAGCTGGTTTGCCGTCTTGTATTCTTTTTTGTCCAGAAAATCCTTAATAATAGGCAAATCGGATTTCGTGACTTCAGCAGATAGAATGCTCATATAACTCCAGGGTTAACTCTTAAATATTGATATTCGCGAGAGTTTAGCTTTCTCTTCACACGATCCCAGTGATCTGGATTGTGTAAGTCAACGCCTTCTTTTAGCCATTCATATTGCACTCCAATAGGAATTGAAGCGACATGCCATCCACGGCCTGATCTAATTTGCTTTTTACTTCTTTCGTTTAAACCGCCGCCACCACCACCATCGAAGTTTTGACGGGTTTTATTCCACTCAAGGAACGGCGCGACATCTTGCACAGTCTCAATCGTTGTGACTTTTGTTTGATGATCGTAATCGTGAAACGTCTTCGTCCCAAATTCCGCGTCATAGTCCAATAAACGCCGCGCCATGCTATTACCCCTTGAAGTTAGTCCCGACGCCTTTGAAATTAGGCACGCTCGTATTCTTGCGATGAGTGCCTGTGTACGCTGGCGGCGCTTCAAATGTTGCACCTGTGTCTTTGATCTTGCGCTCGGTGCTGTACTTGCCACCTTTCGCTGTGTTGTTTTTTGCAGTCATTTTGTTTCTCCTAAAAGGCGGCGAGGACTTTCCCCGCCGCCAGTTGCTTAGGTTGTGGTGTAGATCTTACCGTGTGCTTTTGGCTCTTTCACCTGAAGAGTGAATTCACACAAGAGTTGCACTTGATCCGCATCACCAGTTTTTGCAAGCGGGTTAGTCTGCATAGGACGCAGGTATTTAACCGCCAATTGCTCAGTGTCGAGGACATAAACCAAGTCAGTCGGGACGAATCGTGAAGCGATCAACGAATGTTGACCAAAATCACTAATCCAAACATCAGCAGCGCCAATAAGCGTGGCCGGTCCTGCTTGTGGGTTGTCGCGATACTGGGTTGCAATACCTGTAAAACCTGACGCAATCCGCTTGTTTGCGGCGTCCATCAGGATCATCCTGGGATCACCACCTTCCGTCCAGCACAAAGCAATATTGTCACTAAGGTTGCTAGAGACAAACGCAGCCGCAGTACCAGCAGTTTGCCCAGTAACAGGCGGGCCAGAAAGCACTGCGGGAGTTGTTGCCGTCGTGTTGCCGGTAGTCACAGTTTGGTTATCAAACAACCAACCTGCCAAACCAGCGCACGCACGCGCAGAAACAAACGATCCAGCCGTTGCTACCTGAGTACCGCATAACGTCATCTCAACGTCACGCTTCAGCTCGCGGGCGCGGCGGGACACTTGATAGGACAGCTCGTCATTTCTGCCTGCTGTATCAATTGACCGAAGCGTGCCAGTGACTCGCGCAGTTTTCGTAGCGATTTGGGTGCGGTTTCCGAATCGTGAAGTTGCAACGGAAGATCCAGCAGTTGCTTGATCTCCTTCAACAGCCGCATTTGCAGCCGTTGCTGCCGCTAAAGTATCGGTCTGCCATTCAAAATATGTTGCAGAACAAGTGCCGCGCTCAATGTTTGACATCAAAGGAAAATCCATCGGCGTGATGTCGTGGATCACGTCGGAGAGATCTTCCCGGTTGCCTACGCTTGTGTGCGTAGTAAAGGTGCCTGCTGTAATAGCCATTATCTATTCCTGTTATTTGCAGACAGGTACGCAGCAAAATCATCAACGGAGCCTGTTTTCTTTAGGCGTCCACGGATCTTTTCTGCTTCCGATCTGCTTGTCTTTGTTTTCGTGGCTGCGCTTCCCGGCCTTGCAACTTTGCTGCCGATCTTCACTAGCCGCTTTTTAGTGACGTTTACATCTTTATTCATCTTGTCCAAAACTCCCGCCTTGCGAATCAAGAGAACGTGACGGTGATCACTTAAATTATCTATCTCTTCTGGTGCGAAGCCTGCCTTGCTTAAATACTCCCGCATCTCTGCAATTTCAGACTTCATCGTCGCTTCGTTATTCCACGACGGTAATGCATCAAGTAGCTTCTGGCGCTCCCGTGCCAGATGCTCCTTGCTTTGCTCTTGAAAAGCGGCCTGCTGTTGTCCCATGTGCTGCTGGTAAGCTTGCGCGACTCTTTGCTTGTCCGCTGCCACTTGTTGCTGGCGATCCATAAGCTCCTGCTTGCGTGCCGCCCACTCGCTGGGATCTTCCTGCCGCAATGTATTCCAATCAACAGCGTTGACATCATCCATTAAACGCTTCTCGACGCTTTCCAGGATTGCAACGCTTTCCAGTATCTTTTGCTGGCTTTGCTCAGAAGCTTGCTGCGTAATCGTCTGGGCCTCTTCGCGCATTTTTGCAATCTCAGCAGCCCTTTTTTCCAGGCGCTCATTTGCGACAAAGTTAGTTTTCAGATCCTCAACGGTCACTTCCCTGCGCTCGCCATCAAGGTCAACAGCGACAGGCGTCTTAAATAACTCTTCTGGGGTTAGACCAAGATGCTCCGCGAAGTCCGTGAAGTTAGAAACAATCGGCAAGTCATCATCATCAGAAATCTCCTCGGACATACCCTCTTCTGATGATTCTTCTAATACTTCTGCTTCTTCATTGGTTTCTGCTTCTTCATTGATTTCGGCATCGGTTTCCGTTTCGGCGGGTGTGCCTTCTTGTGCTGCGACATCATCTACTTCATTCTCCTTTACAGGGTTAAGAATATCCGACATGCGGCTTACAATATCTTCTTGGCTAGCTGACATCTCTATTATCCTCAAGTTGTTTATTGGCAAGCTCGCCTGTCACAAGCACGTTTTCGATGTTTTTCTTCACCTTATGCAAGGCTAATAAGTCCTTTTTGCACTGCAAGGTCTCTTCATCGCTACACGACACACTTAACATTCTAGCATTTAGATCGTTAGCTAATAACTCATACGACTCATGCCACACCGTCGAGTCTATGATCTTCTGCGCTTCTGCGCCGCGCTCTCGCTCGACTAGCCGCAGCCTTTCGTCTTCAGGATTCAAATCAACGCCCTCATTCTATTAAGTGCATCGCTGCAATCATGTGGGTGGTTTCCGATCATGAATCCATTATGCGCCGCATCCAGCCATTCGCCTGAAAGCGTGCCAGTCCTGTCAACGCCGTCTGGTAACAAAGCATATTGCTTGTAGAATTCCATCACTTCATGCTTGCCTATATTCCCGGCAACAATTGGCCGTGTTTCAAACTCATCCGTGTTTGGCGGGTTTGCGAAGAAAGGAAACGCAAACCATGAAGAGTCTCCGTTAACTTTATAGCCCTGATCTGAAAAGAGATCCATGTAGACCTCGCCATTCTTTCTGCGTGCATCAAGGAATGCTGGCAGCTTCTTTAATTGCTCGATGCCTGCCGCCGCCTGCACATCTGTTGGCCGCACATTGAATCCCGGCACTGCAAACGTCCAGTCTTTGCTGCCTTTGTTTTCGGGTAAGTCCCGCGTCCAGCCGTGCGCACGAAGCATTAACAATAATCGATACAACTCTTCGTCATCTGTAGTGACGACGCCGCCTTCCATCGTGTGAATGTGATGCGAGAAAAACAGGCTGTGGCTACCCATTACGCCAACAGTGCCGCACATTTTATTGCCGTATGTAGCGCCAAGGCTTTCGCAGTTGTCCTCTATCAGTATCGGCTCAGACGGGAAAGACGAGTAATCGCACGGGTTACCCAGCAAATTCACGGCAAAGATCGCATCTGGTAGCGTAACATTATGCACAACGCCGCTAATTTCATATGGGTCAATCGTCAGGCTGTTATCAATGCCCACAAATTCCATTTCCATGCCAAACATTTCAAGCGGCGCATACGTTGTATTCCAACTCAGCGCAGGCACAGCCACTCGGCTACCTCTTGGAAGCCTCTTCGAATAGACCAACGCGGCCACCATAAGCAGGTTTGCTGATGACCCACTGTTGACCATCACGGCATATTTGCAGCCGTGAAAAGCGGCAAAGGCTTCCTCGAAGTCCTTGGTCTTTTGGCCCATCGTGGTATAGCCGCTGCGTATTTGTGCGCAAGCAGCCTCTACCTCTTCTTCAGCCCAGGCGTTTATGGCTAGTGGATACAATTCGACCTCCTTTCATAGCTGCGCTAATCATTTCTCCGATCATAGATTCAAATGTTATCGCAGGCTCCCAGCCTAATACTTCCTTGGCTTTTCGTGCGTTGCCTTTCAAATGCTGCACGTCAAGCGGGCGATACAAATCAGGATCAGACACCACATAAGGCGTCCAATCCAATATGCCCACTTCTTTAAATGCAACATCTAACAGATCGCGAATGCTTCTGGTGATCCCAGTCGCCAAAACAAAGTCATCAGGCTTGTCGTGGCGAAGGATCGACACCATGCCTTTCACATAATCTTCGGCGTGCCCCCAGTCCCTCTTTGCTTCAAGGTTTCCTAACACCACCACATCCTGGTCGCCATTCGCTATGGCTACAGCCGCACGGCAGACCTTTTGTGTAACGAAGTCAGCGCCCCGCAATGGACTCTCATGGTTAAACAGAATCCCGTTGCTGGCATGGACTCCGTAGGCATCACGGTACATCTGCACCATGTAGTAAGCCGCTGCTTTCGCTACAGCGTAAGGGCTTCTCGGCTGAAACTGCGTTGTTTCATCTTGTGGCGGCAGCGTGTTACCGAATAACTCAGATGTGGATGCTTGGTACATTCTCGCCCCTGATACCCTCGCCGCCTCCAGCATGTGAGTGGCACCAATCGCATTGGTAGCTATTGCTGTGGCTGGTTGCGTGAATGAATCGCCAACGTGTGACATTGCAGCCAGATTGTAGATTTCATCAACGCCTAGCTCAACAACGGCCTGCACAACGCCGGGATCACAAATGTCGCCATTCACCGCCTCAACCTTGTACGGTACGCCCATCTGCTCCGTGTCCCGTGATGACCGACGCACAAGCCCGTAGACCTGCGTGCCTTCATCCGCCAGTAGTTTGGCAAGATAGTGTCCGTCTTGGCCGGTTACGCCGCTAATAAGCGCTTTACGCTGCATGCTTAATTGGCCCTTTATCGTGGAAAAAGTAAGGGCCAAGCACCGAGGCCGACACAACTTCAAGGTTTGCCGTATTTGTGAATGTCCTTCCTTGTGGAGAAAGATTCGTTGTCGGCAAGCCTAAATGTGCGATCACCGCATCCAAAGCCCAACAGTCGTGCCAGCCACGGAATAGCGTGTAGACCTTTCGTGTGAGGTATAAACCCATGTAGTTATCAAACAATGCTTTGCACTGCGCCATGTCGAATATCACGATGCCCGACTCGCAGTGGAATCCTGGCCGCTCATACAAGGCTATCGGCATACCATTCAAGTATTCAGTAAAGCCCGCGAAGTCCCGCGTTGCTTCAACGTCAGAGTCAAGCCAGACCAATGTATCGCATGGCTCTTGTGCTGCATCGTACTGCGCGAAAACCTTTCGACAAAACTTATGCACGTCATAGTTGTAATCGTACCCTGTACGGAATACGCCTCTCGCAGGAGCAAACTTAGCCGCCTCGTCAATAAACTCTTGAGCGCCTGGGATTTCATCAAACTCACGCCAGATGATGCGTGGATGATCTAACGGAGGCTGATCGCCTTCGTAATAGACAACAATCTCGCAGCTTAAATGCTTTAGCCAACTCAGTAGATTCTTCTTAAAGAATCTGTCCCAGGAATTGGGATTGAATGTGGTAACTACGCGCTCATCGGGCATCGAGTAAGCCTCTTGCTTCGTCAATTGGTAGGGCTGTGGACATAGCCGTACCACTTCTAGCCTGTTGCTGCTGTGCTGGTGGCGTTGCTCGCAGTCCGTTGCGGCTTAGAATCTTGGTATCGTCTGGATTGAATGCGACGAAGTTGCGTGTGCCTTCGCCAGCGTTGCGGCTTGTGCCGTCCAGGTATTTGATGCCGGGGATGCCTAGCTCGTTGAGTTTGGCGGACGTTGCGGGCTTTGAGCCTGTCACTTGCGATACAAATTCGTTTAACTGCGCGCCCGTAAGCCTGTCAGTGCCTAACTCTTGCCCATCAAGATAAAGGAACGTCTGCCCATTTTTCGCCTTGAATACCTCAAAGTCCTGCGACTTGTCCAATTTTGCAAGGATCTCAGGCTGCTCACTCAGCGGCTTATCCCAGTCGAGCATGTTGGCTATCTTCTCGTCGGGGAGATCGACTTCGTATAGGTAGCCGGGGTTTTCTATCGTGGGCGCGATCATGTCTATGATCTCGTTGGTTTTCACACGATCACCCTTTGCCGCTTTCGCCATATCTAAAAATTCAGGATTGTCGGTTAGTGTTTTGTAAGCCGCCATCGTGCCTGCCGTGTTCTCTGGCGCGGGCGGAACCCCATTATCTATATGCCACAACGCTGTCTTTACATCGGTAGGTGCTGAGGTTTGCCCAGCTAATTTGTAACTGCCACCCACCCCCTTCTGCTGTGCGAGATAGACCCCATGCCCGTAAGCCTGCGCACCCTCACCCGTGCCGATCTTGTTTAGATCAAACTTGCCCATAGGGTTAGCCGCGTCTACGTTGTTAATGCGATGCGGTGAGCCGTGATAGCCGATAATGCCCAACTGATTAGACGGCATCATCTTTCTGAAATTAGACGGGTCGCCGCCTTGCTTCATCAGATAACCCAAAGCCCCAGCACCCACAGCAGCCAAGCCGCCAACCTTCAAGGCGGGTAGTAAGTCCATCGGATCGCCAAAGATAGACATTCCTGTATGCACTGCCGTAGCAGCAGCAGGCGAGCCGGTAGCGTCTAGTGTTTTGTCACCCCAATACTGCCCTGCGTCATCAGCCATGCTTAACCAGTTGTTAGGCTGTGCCATGTGCGCAATGGATGCGACTGCCGGGCCTAGTCCTGCCTTAATAGCCATATCCCCGTAGGCTGTGTCGTTGCCTGCTCTGTCAGAGAGTGTCTGCGCTATTTCCGGCGCATCTTCTGGGCGCTGCGAAGCTTTCATGCGCTCAAGCAGCCGCTCGTATTCGGTCATCGGGCGCTGGGGCGTCGTGCCTTGGTAGCCACTCAGCAGGCCGTAACTGTTGGCGTCCATTAAGCTAGCCAATGGAGGACACTCGGCCAGAGTCATCGCGCATGACAGGCGTGTCACCTATCGCAATGATCAAACCCTGCTTGTCGCGCTTTACTAGCTTCGGCGACTTTGCCCGCTCTTCTGCGTCCATCATTTTCGCTTTTATTTCGCCAAACTCGCCAGCGAATGAGTCAGCAATGGCAGATAACGAAGCCTGCATCATTACGGACAGCTTGCCCTCAATGCTGTTTACTTCACCCTGCGGGTCAGTGTTGCCGACTATCTGCATCTGCTCCTTCGACAAGACTGTGCTGGATGCCAGCAATGCCTTGTACATTTCAACATCTCGCTTGGCCTGCTCTTGTTGATCCTTTAGTCGGATCTCGGCAGATTTGATTTCTTGATCTCTCGCCTTCACTTCAGCGTCCAGCATGGCTTTCGTACCGCTTTGCGCTGAGTCCATTTCTCGCTTCATCTGGTCGCGGTCTGCCTTCATGCCTTCAATCTGCCGCCTCAGCATCAAATCTTCTTGGCTGGCTTGTAACTCAGCAATTCGGATCTTCTCGGCGCTTTGTATCTTCGCCATCTCGATCTGATTGCGATCGTTTTGTGCCTGTGCAGCGCCCATCTGTGCCTGGGCTGTCAACATCATTGCCTGATCTTGAATACTTGGCCCTTCGTCTTCAACCGGCTCTTGTTTGGCAGGATCATCCCAATACAGCGACTCCTCCAGGCCAAGCTGGCGCGTGTAATCACTCAGCGCTCGGTAAATCTTATCAGGCGCAACCATGCCGCCAAGCTGGACAACTAAAGCTTGTTTCTCTAGTACCGCATCCAGCGCGACAATCTTTCTTTCCCGTGACACGCGCCCAACGCCCACGACGACGTCCATATCTCGGCGGTCTTTCCATTCCTGAGGTCGGACAGGCACCCATTCTCCTTCACGCTGCACCATCAATTGCTTGTCGCCGTAGTTTTTTCGCAGCAACTCATGCATTCGCAGAAACATTGGCGCGATGCCAATCTGTGCGCAAAGCGTAGCCATCAACTCGATCTTGCTTCTTGACGCATCATAAGCCAGCGCAGCAACGCCCGTGTTTATCTGGCTTAACTCAGATCCATCCAAAGCGCCAACTTGATCGCCCACTCCAGTGCGGCCTTGGCGCATCTCGTCCAAGTAATTCAGCATGTCAAAGGCTTGTTGCGGTACTGGCTGGCCGTTTAGAGGCATAACGCTATTCGCTGGCGCACCTTCTCCAGTTACTCGCACAATACCGCCAGGGCGCGAGGTAAGCAGATCGGGCAAATTCACAAGCTCATTGACTGCCGTGCGGTTGTTGTTTGCAAGATATGTTGAGTCGAGTAGCTGCCTGGTTAACGTTGTTTTTATGTTTTGTATATCCATCACCAGATCGGCAATGCTTAACCCATAAAAGGAATGCGTGCGGATAATTGGCGTCCAGGTAACAAATGGCTGTCGATCAACCTCTTCGCTCTCCAGAAGCACGCTGCCTGATTCGTATTCAGTATTAGCGCCAGCCAGAACAACGCGCATCAATTCAGCGTTTCCATCGCCGTCAGCGTCAATGCGGATATAGCACTCAGTCAGCCAGACCTTTTCAAGACTCCAGTGATCGCCGCGCTCATAATTATCTTGCTCCTGACTCATGGAGCGACGCGAAAGCCGCTCACTGTCAAAGTCGCCCTCGCTGTAACTCAACTCACGCACTGTTTCTTCGTCATAGCCCATCTCTACCAGTTGGGCCTTGGACACATAGGTGCGATGATAAATAAAGTCGGCGTCTTCAAGGTTGATACTGCGTGCATCTGAGTTAATGCCAAACTCTTCTGGCGGGCATGGCTCGATGCGGATCTTGCCGTTGCTTTTCTCCAAGACCTTGATGTCGTGACCTTCCTCGGTCATTTTATGCTCTATCACCTCAATCTCTCGGCCCTCAAACAACTGCGTCAGCTCCCAGTCATTCAGCCCTTTGTAGTCCTCTGTCTCGGTTGGCGTGGAGTCATCCCAGTAAATTTTAAGAAAGCCATTCTTTTGCAGCAATCCGTCCTTAATGAATGAGTACAGCGCAAGCATCCCAGCATTCTCGTTAAAAAACAGATCATGCAGCACCTGAGTCTCTTGGCGGGCTGCTTCGACGTCTTCTGGCCCGCGTGGGCGAAACTCGCAAATTGTTTCTGAATCACGGAATGTGCGAAGCAACGACGGAAGCAACCACTCAACCGTATCGAGGACTTCTCTCGTGACTACTTGGCTTCTCTCTTCCACCTCATTGCCGAGAGGCTTGCCCATATAGGCATCCATTGCCTGCTTGCGCTCGCTTGCCAAGTCAGTGCCGAAGCCCTCAGATGCAGTTAGCTCCTGCTCACAGATTTGCTTTAACTCTTGATCAGTTAGCTTCATGTCGCGGCTCCTTCATGTCTTTAGTGCGGCGTTTTGTTGCGACAACAGCTCGAAGCAATGCCATTTCTTCCTGTAGGGCGCGTACTTGCTCCTTCAGTGCATGGATCTCGTTTTGGATCTTTTGGCTCATATTATTGCTAGCTTCCCGTATTCCAGAGGCTCGAATTTCGTTTTGCGTGGTTGCGCCATTATCCCATAACCGAAAGCATCAGCGCCGTGAGATGCCCAATCATGGACTGGGCGAGACTTAAACATCGCATTCTTTTCATCATACTCTTTTCGGTACTGCCTTAAGGACTCGACGCCCCTAGCGCATTTCTTTGCATCAAACCAACACGAGCCAAGCGCATTCCTCACGGCCTGGATGCGATCATCTACCTTGTGCTGCTTAATCACTACCGGCTTGATGCCAAGGCTTCGCAAAACCTCCTCGCGTGTTTTGCCTGCGATCAACTCTCTGGCTTGCACATCATGCGGGAAATAGTGATCGGCGTAGGAATACGGCTTGCTTTCCACCTGCTTGACGTAATAATTCAGCGCCTCGCCTGATGCCTCCAGGTAGTCGATATAGTGCCGCTCTTTGCCTGCTTGCTGGTAAAACCAGATGCTTGTGCTGTCGCCTATCCCTAAATCCCACGATGTATTGACAGGAATAGCCGGATCGTAAGGCACGCCAGATATGCGGCCCTCATCGTCAGCAGCTACAAGCTGGTCGGCATAGTAAGCGCCGAATAGCGGAGCCTCGAAGGAACAGTAGAACTCCTGCCTTATCATCTCTTCGGCCATTCCTGCGGCACGCTCATCCTCTACGGCCTGCATTGGCATCGCGTCAGTATCTTCTACGGTTAACAGGCTTGCGTGCCAGCCATCAGTTTGCTGCGCCATGTCGTAAAGGTTGAATCCGTGGTTTCTGCCGCGTGGCGTGTAAAGAAACAGCGCCCACCCATCATTCTCGGCAAGAATCGGCCTGATGAAGTCCCAAGCAGCCGGATCAGCAAGTGAATACTCGGAGAACACGACGCCAATCGGATTAGAGCCTACTAAGCTGTCGTAGTTATCGGACCCTACGCACTGCCAGATCGAGCCATTCTTTAGCTCCAGCTTCATCTCGTCGTTGCGACGATGGGCTATCAACTCTTCGGGCCAAGCGTCCATTGTCTTGGTGCCATCCTTCGTCCTGCCGTCCCATACCACCTTTCTGGCTTGCGCCAATGTCGGCAGCATGTGCCAGTAGATCCCCGGCCTTTGTATCGCAGCTACAGTTGTCCAGTGCAGCCCTGTTGCATCTTTGCCTGCTCTGCGGTGCCAAACGGCAACGGCACGCTTGCAGCCCTGCTCTAGCGCAGTCCATAGCGGCAACTGGTAACCACGCGGATTCCAGTTATTTGGGAGCGTTACTGTTGGCATATTGGATCACGTTAACGGCTAATGGGCCAGAATCAGGATCAAGTGAATGCTCTAAGGCTTTCAAATCTGGGATTACTTTCTTTAACAGGATGTTAGCGGCTGCTATTTGGGATGTTGTCATCAAATCACCGTCACTAAGAATATGATCCACAAGGCGTTCTGCTATTTGGCCTGCATCAACTCGCTCCTGGATTCGTTTCCGCATCTCTGGTGCCCACGCTTTACCAGATCTAGGCATTACT
>TARA_R110000772_G_scaffold89304_1_pt1 | contig 13183 bp, 17 predicted proteins | sample TARA_R110000772 | Tara Oceans TARA_R110000772 (sample SAMEA4397948) | marine metagenome | biome: Polar Biome; feature: [SRF] surface water layer (ENVO:00010504); material: water (ENVO:00002006), including particulate matter (ENVO:01000060) such as... | depth 5 m | reverse complement strand
CGCTTGCAGCCGACGCCAGCGCTTGCGCCGCCTGTATTTCCGCCAACTGGCCCGAAATGGTTACAAAAGCGCCTTCGATTGCCTCTGCCTGACGCTGCCAAAACGTCTGCATTTGCGTGGTTGGCTCGCCCGTTTCGTTGTAATAGCTCACTTGCCGCTTTAGCCTGTTCAATACCGGCGTTGTCACCGTTGAGCCCAAGCCCGGACCTACCGACACAAACCCGCCGGTCCATGCCGCCACCGCCGCCGTAATATCCACACGGATGGGTTCGATCACCACACCCAGCCCGGACCATGCCAATTGTGCCGGGGTGACTGTTACGTTAGGCATTTTGCAGCCATGTGCTCGCCGTGAAAGTGAAGTTCAAACCATTGGCAAGCGTGTATGCCGAGCCGTAATCTATAAAGGCAATCAGCTCATCAGCCGCCGCTGTGTCATTATACAAAACGCCGTATCGAAAAGGCCCAATGTCGCCGCCCGCTGCGGTGAATGTAACAGCCGCCAAAACAAGCGAATAGATGCCGCCACTCTGGGCTGAACTTGATACCGTGGCGGTTGCGCCCCCGGTCGTGTAGCCGTTGCCTGCTCCAATCTGTGTTATGTCCGAAAGCTGCGTATCCGAAACGCTTGGCGCGGCGTTCGTCAGCGCTATTTTCAGCACGTCGCTGCCAAGGTCATGCACGCCCTCTGCGACGGCCTCTTTAAAGCTGTTTACTATGCTAGGTGTTGGCATTTACCTGCCTCCCCACGGTTCATTGATAAGCACATCGGAAACCCTGAACGGGACCGGATCTGTAACGCGGAACTCGGCAAGGAAAGCCGGGTATGATGCTTGTCCAAGCCCGCGCCATTGCACCTTGGTCTTATATTTACCTTGCTCGCCCATGTCGGCGCTGCGCCAATTGCCCCACGTTTGGCCAGCGTCCCGGCTCATTCGCATTTCGACAATCGGGTTGATATAATCGCCCGTTAGATAAGGCGTGTGGCCGGGGTTCATCCTTATCTGTAAATTGTTGACAGTGAAGCCGCCCGAATTAACCACAGCGCCAGCGCGAAAACGGCGCTCCAAAACACCGCTAGGGGCAACCGCGTCGACCTTATCTGAACCCCATGCAAAGGTTTTGCCGTCCGTTGCCGAACCGAATACGCCGCCCGCATGGCACTGCGCCACCCAATTGGTTTCGCTGTCGGTTGCAAATTCGGACCAAGCGCCCGTCCTTTTATTCCATACCTGCGTTTCGCCATCAATGCGCAGCGCCAGGAACTCCACGCCGTCGATGAAAAACGTAAACAGCCGGACGTCTACGCTGGCCGCTATCCTTGTTTGCAGTCCGGTGTTGGAAATAATTGTATTTTCGTCCTGTAGGCAGACCTCGTTCTGGTTTGTTACCCATGCAAATGTGCCGCCGATACTAGCCGCGCAGCCGGTGGATTTAATGCCGCGCTCGATCACTCGGCCCTCAAGCGGCGCAAATGGCAATGTGGCGCTGGATGTATTGGGCCAAAACTCAACTGTTTCCGAACCGAACAAAATCAAAATGTCGTCAATAAACAGCGCGTCTAGATTATTGTCCGGCGCGGTTTCAGCCGTGGCGAAGTCCGTGGCCTCTACGTCAACCTCAAGAGGGTCGGTCCAGTAGACTTTGCCGCTGCCCTCCCGCAGTGCGATAATCCGCGATGCGCCCTCAATAACCTTAATCACGTTAGCGCCGTCCGGAAATGCCACATCAGCAAGCGTCGCGCCGTCATAATAGCGCAAAGCCCCGCCAGCCGTGGCCATCAATCCCAGCTCGTTGCCCACCATCGAAACGGGACCGGAACCGACGATAAGGCCCAGTGACGTGGTTTCTTTGTAAATCTTACCTTGCGACACGCCGAACAATGCGCCCGAAAGCACCCCGTCGGCCTTATACAGCGCCTCTACAGGGCCGGAACCCATGCTAGCGGACCTATCAACCAGAGGTGGCCGCGATTGCAGCACTACGCCGCCTTCCTCTGTTGGCGATTCCTCTGCATACATATTGACAACGGGAAGCGCTGGCAGGTCGCCCTCAGCCCGTTCGTAACTGGATGAACCGAAAGGAATCGAAGTCATCTAACCGCCTCCCGTTCACCCAACGCGCTGGATTTCGAACCATGTGTTGTTGAGTAAGATATTGATTGACGTGTCTGTGCCGGAGTCAAGCCAGAGATTAAAGTAATCGCCAGACACAAGAGTTAGGCGCGGCGAAACAAGGCTGAGGCCCGATATTGTGGATTCACCCAAGAATCCGCCGAAAGGTAGAAAATCGTCGAACCCGCCATTTTTCTGCATGGAAAACCGCAAGGGTTCGGAAGCAGCGACGCCGGACAAGCGTATATTAGCCTTTAGAACGTAGTCGCCATTTGCTGGCACGGTCAGCCGTTCAGGGTTGGTGACGCCCTCCCAATAGCCGTTGTCGTCGTAAACCTCATTGCTGAAATCAGGAACATACGTCGAACTCATATCCACGGCGCTCAATGTGGCGGTAAGGCCCACAAGCGCACCATCGCGGGCTGTTACATAGGTGCTTATCTGTGCTGGCGTTAGCTTCACGTTCGCCGCGCTTTGAACGCCGGGAATTTCCTCTGTGCCGCCAAGCGCCGCCGCTGCCGACAATGCGCTAATTTTACTGTTGGCCATTATGCTGCCTCCAAAATCAGGTAGCCGGAAGTTTCAAGCAGCAGCGAGCCGCTATCGTCCTCAAGGGCAAACCGGAATGTCTCGCCGCGCCTGCGGCTTGTGACCACCCACATTATATCAGGGTCAAGCGGTTTCATTATGCGAACTCCGCCTTGTTTACGGGAATTGTAACCATTCGCCGCCCGCGAACAGCGGTCTTGAATGCCGATGCGCTGCGCAAAAGGCCCTGCGTCGCTTGAACGCCGAAAGCCGGGATAGAACACAATTCAACAGCAACGTTAGCCGCCAAACCGCGCTCCCCGTAACCCGCAAGCGGGCATGTGGTGTCGAGCGTCAATGTCTCAATTTCCACCCATGCCGTGCGGTCGAAAATATATGTAACCACGGTCCCCGCAGTAGCGTCCGACACTTGGATGGCTGCAAGTTCTTTGGGAGCGCGGCGCGTGCCGGTCCCGTCGCCATATTCCAGCCCGCCATCCTCATATGTGGCGGGGCGGGTGATCGTTGGGCTGCCGGTTGTTGAAACCCGTTCGCCTTCAAGCGCGGTATAGGCGGCGGTTTTGTAAACGTCCGTCCATTCGCCAAACATGGCGTTGCTAATCCAACTGTCGATCATGGACTGCAGCGTTAGCAGGCCAAACTCAGCCTCAGCCGCCGTAGGGTCTTCGCCCATAGGGATAACCCCGGCCACGCGGAAAGCGTCTTTCACAATATCCCGAACCGTAGCCATATGCAAAGCCCTCCGAAAATGGGGCGAGCCGAAACCCGCCCCATGTCGTTACATTACGAAGTCGACAACAACGGTCAGGAAGCCCGTCCCGCCTGTTGCCGCCGTGACGTTGCAAACCAACTGAATGGTGGTTTCAGCCGCGAACGCTTGAACGCCCGTTGTCTGCAACACGCCAGCAAGCGGAACATAAATGCCCGCAACAGGGGTATGAACAGAAACGTCGCCGGTCAGGACGCCAAGGTTGCCGAACCCGTCAGGGTCAGCAGCGTCGGAACCGTTAGCCGCCCAGCCAATGTCGAGGTCAAGCGTTTCCGTGCCTGTATCGAGATCGGATGCCTGGATGTGACCGCCGATAACGGTGGCCCCCGAAGGTAGTTTAACCATTTCGTAAATGTCAGCCGCCGTGGGGTTGGCGGTGATTTCGAGTGTGCCGTAAATACGCTGGACAACGCCCGGAGGGCATACCCCAGAATATACGGGGTATGATGCAGCCGCTTGGGCTGAAGTGAAGGTAGCCATTTTCTTTGCCTTTCAAAAAGTGGGGCCAGCCCGGAGGCCAGCCCCGTGGGGTTAGACTTCGCCAGCCGATGCAACAGTGGCAGCGCCGGTCGTGGCAAAATAGCCAGTCACAACGCCATGATCCTTAAGATCGTCCGTGTCGGTCGTGCCAGTTCCGAACGTCATTTTACTGACGCCGTAAATCTGGCTAACCTCTACGCCCTGCTTGTCGCCATAGTCGAAAGACTTGGTCTTGGTGCGCCAGCGGCGTCCCAAAGCAAATCCAACCGCCTGAGCGCCGCAAAGGTAAACGGGTGTTACCTCTGTGGTGCCGGAATCGCCTATATTGGCATAGATAGGTGCATCATCCAATTCCTTGATGATACAGCCATTCCAGAACAGATCGCCGCCCTCAAACAACTTCGAGGCCTGCATTTTAACAACCGTCTCGGCCAGAATGTTGGCGTCGAGGCTGTCGCGCAGGTCCTTAAAGGCGTTGGGGTTGGCAAACGCTACATAATAGCGCCGTCCGTCGCCCAAGTCCCGCATTGGGCGAATCTTGGGGGAAGCCGTCTTGGCTTTCAAAATCATCGCATCGAGCGCGGTGAAGTTGAACAAATCAGACGTGGTATCCAGCAATGCCAGATCGGCAGACATATCGGTAAACGAACCGACGCCAGCGCCGAACACAACGCGGTCGCTGTTATCAACGATCCATGTATTGGCGATGGTGGCCGTGCGCGAAACGAAGTTTGTTCCGTTCAGCGAGCCAAGCGCGTTAATGGTCAGATCGCGGGAATCCTCCTTAGCCCAATCGAGCAAGGTGGCGCGGCCTGCATTGCGAAGGTCAATTGCCGATTTCTGTTCGCTCATCTCAGCAACGCGAACCGCATTACGGCGCTTGTCGATGGTGATGGTATGCGAACGGGTGGCAAGGTCTTCTTCGTTGCCTTCCATTACCGATGTGCCGGTAGTGGCAGCATTAGACAGCTTGTTAACCAACGGGATGACAATGTTGTCGCCCTGGCCCTTGCCGCCAATTTCCTTGATTTGAATTACAGAACCTTCGTTCTGGCCCATGAGCGGCGTGAACACGTCGTTCTGGATATATTCCATGAAGAACTTGCGTTCCCACTTCTGAATTTCGAGCGCCGTTGCGGCGGTTGAATCAGCCATTTTAGTATTTCCATCTATGGGAGGGCCGACGCTTCACAGCGTGGGTAACCTCATTGAATTTTAGCCCCCCAAAATGTCGTCAAGTGATGTAGGCACGTCATAAGCGACGGCCTTCCTGTTGACACTTCGGGATCCTGCTGTTGTCGTTGGTGCCAATGGCGCGGGGGCCAAAGGCTCTTGCTGCGCTTCCAGTAATTCCAGAACGCGGGTCAGTTTACCGGGGTCGCTTGTAAGCTGGTCGGTTAGCTGTTCGCGCTTGTATTGCTGCACCGCATATTCATAAGGGTCGGACTGGCCCAAAACCTGCGCACCAAAGCCGGGGGCGATTACATTGCGTTCCTGCACCCAGGCTTTCACTGCCTCGATTGTTTCCGTGCCGTGTTCCTTCGTCGCGTAACGCTCGGAAGTATTCAGGCGCTCGTTTCTCATCTGCTCTTGACCGGATTGCTGCACGTCATTTAGTCGCTTTTCCCAATGGGCATTGTAGCCCTCTGGGTCGGCAAACACATCAGGGGCCTTCGCCTGCTCTTGTTCTTTTGGCGGGGTTTTCATCGCCGCAAGTTCTTGTTCAAGTGCTCGGGTTTTATCCCTGACTTCATGCAGTGCCTTAAGCGGCACCATTGGCTGTTCAGCTTTGTCCGGTTCGCCTGGCGTTTCCTCAGCGGGTTCCTTTACGGGTTCCTCTGGCTCTGCCGTTTGTTCCGGTTCCGTAGCAGGTTCTTCCTGCTCGTGTGTGGTGTCAAGAACGTCGTCGAGTGGTGTTTCTTCGGTCATGGGGTCGTCCTTCTTGCCTATAACGCTGGCATGGCGATGCGCCCGAATCCCCGGCGGCGGGTCCAGTTTTTGCGTCTCCTGGTTGACGAAAGCGCCCGTTAACCCCGGCGGCGGGTATCTCTTGCGGCGGCGTTAGCGCCAGCCGAAACCTTTTGATCTGTGCGGGTTGTGCGTGGCCACGTCCCAAGCATGGAGCGGGCCGAACCACAAATGCCACCCACCATAGCTGCCAGTCCTCAAACTCTGGCGTCTCAATATAGGCACCCACCAATGCAGCCGCCAAAGCCCCCACCTGTAAGTGAAGTTAGGCGGCCTTTGCGTTGTTTGTCGCGGGCTAATAGAACGGATGCGGCGCAGTGTTCTGTAAAAATAAACCTTAAGCTTGGCGGCTAAGTTCATGAGTTGTCGCCCGCAAACTTTTTTAGCGCAGGCAAGGCTGCCTCAATGAGGTGATTGTGTTCCACGCCATCTTGGTAGAAAGTCCGCGCCGCGAAACGTGGTCGGCCCTGCTTGCATATCGCAACGCCTGCGAACCTCCCATAGTCAAAAATTGCAACCTGGATACGCCACCCCGGCAATTCTGGGTGGTCCGGTTCGTCAAAGGTGGTTATCATGCCTCTGCCATCCAGCTTTTCAGCGTATCAATGGCGTCTGGCATTTGGTCCATACTATTAATACGCACAGCGCAGCGCACGTCACCGTTGATGACGCCGACGCCTAACTTGTTGCCGTAGTCGAATGTCTCCACAATAATATCAATGGGCGGAGCGAACTCCATCACCATGGCCTTGCGGGCATTCATCCATTCTTGTTCTGCAAACACCGTCATGCAGCTACACTCGCCCCCGCTTTAAATGCTTCAATCTGGATATTAGCGGTTGCAGCCTCAGCCGTCGCCACGTTCTTGGCTGTCTCGCTTTGTGTCTTTTCAACTTCGGCCTGCTGTCCCGTCATGGCCAATTCCTGCATTTGCTGTTGCGCCTGCTGTGCCTCTGGGTTGGGCGCGTTCATTTCGTCAACCAATTCCATCAGCTTGTCTTTATCGCGTAGCTGCGATGACTGGATAATCATTTTAATGACGGCAGGGCTTTGCGCCAGCGGTCCAAAGGCGGGCAGCATTTTGACCAGTTCGGCCCACTGTTCGGCCTGCACCGTTGGCGTGTCCATTCCCTCATCAACGATAATGTCAATGTCGATCTCGGTCGGCACGTTGCGGGTTCCTACCTGCTGCTGCGCCATCGGGCTTGCCATGAATTGTTGCAACCGCTGGACGGCCTCCGGGTTCTGTTGCAGCGCCGCCATTGCCTCCGGGTTGTTTTCGATGTTTTCGCGCATTGCATCGCCCGCCGTGATGGGTTGGTTGACGCCCACGAAACGGGCTGTCTTTTCGTCGTCGGTCACACGCACCCAGCGCGGGGCCTGCCAAAACTGCCTTGTGCGGTTCCAGATGCCCTCATAAACTTTCAAGGTCAGGTGACGCAAGCGGTCCATATGCAGCGCAACCTCAACCATGCCGCCCTGTTGCTGTGCAAGGATGGCGCGGCCAGACATGTCGTTCTCGTTCTTGCCCTGCAATGATGCGTTAGCGCCTAGCAGGTCAATCTCGGCCTTGGCCTCCTGCAACAACTGCAAGTTTTGCGCGGCCATATCGTTGGTATTGAGTATTTCCAGTTCACCTTGACCGGCTTGTATAACACCGTCTGGCTTGGCCAGTTCCTTGCGCACACGGTCGGACTCAACGCCTGACGCCGGGTCAATCCGCGCCTGGCGCATGGTAATGAGGTGCAAGCCCTTCGACCTGCGCTTGTTGATTTCGTCCTGCGGGTCGATCAGATCGCGCACATCGCCATATCGGTTGTTATCGCGGTCGACATACATGCTCATCGCACAGATCGGGTTTTCGGGCTGGCCTTCCTCATCCAGATATGGCGACGGCTCCGGATCCCTAAGAAAGCCCGCCTCGGTGTAAAGGCAGGTCATCCATTGCCCATCTTCCCTGTAGAACATTTCGGTTATGCGAACGCGCTTGCGGTTTGAATCCGCCCATCGGCTCCATGAAGGCCGGTCGTCATAAGTCGCGCTTTCGGCGGCCTCCCGCAACGTGTCTACCAGTATGTCTTCGGCCTCAGGGTAAACCGCCAGAGCATCCTCAAAATCATACCACGTTAGAATGCCCATGTAATTCGCATCGCTAAAGTCATGGCGGCGGCTGTGCGGGTCGTAAAACAGGCGGTCCCACGATATGTTAATGAGCGACGGCGTGATGCCATGCTTATCTTGTTTCGCGCCAACCATAACCGCGCCTGTTCCATCGACCAGTATTTCTTCCCATGCTTGCGAGCGCTTGGCGTCCCAGTCCTCCTTGTCGCAGACATAGCGCAGCACATCGGTTGCAGCCTGCGCCGCGTCGTCGTCGTCAGGGTTGCGGGGAAAGCACTTCGGGTCTTTCCTGCTTTGGCGTTCAAGCCCCAGCATGAAGTTGACCTTGCGGCGGATGCGGTTGTATTTAACCGGCGGCTGGCCACGGTCCCGAAGCGTCTTTAGCTCGGCGTCGGTCAGTTGCTTGCCGTCGTAATAATCGCGGTCCCGCTCATTCCTGGCCCGTTCGTCAAAGGAAGCCTTCTCGGCGTCCTCGAACTTGCGCACCATTGGGATAACGCTAGTCACGCTGTTTTCCATGAATCCTCCGGCTCGTCGTCATCATCCGAATAGCCGCCGGTTGCTCGCTTGCGCGGCTGCTCGGCAATTATTGCTGGATGCGCCTGATCTATCGCGCGGCCTATAAGGCTCGCTGTGTCAATTTCATCGTCGTTCTTGCCTGCGGGGAAAACCAAAAACTCGCTTAGGTCTGCGCCCGCCTCAAAATATACTCTGCCCGTTGCAGCCATTGCCTGGAATGAGCGCGCCCGTGTCGGCTTGTCCGATACGCTAGGCAGCCACTCCAAGCGGCAATGTGTCTTGCGTTCCCGCATCCTGCGCCGCAGCATCGGTTCGATGGCCTTTTGTATCACGCCGCCTTCGCCAAAGAAGCACAGCGGCTTATATGCTGCAATCTGGTCTATTTGCTTTTCGATCCATTCGTCAGAGGCCGTTTGCCCCTTCCATTGGTTGACGCGGTAAACGTCGCCCTTCGCGTCAATGCCCCAAATGGTCAACACCGTGTAATCGCCGCCGCCGTCCGTCACCGCATAGTCGCTCGTTCCGTAGTAACGGATTGCCTCGGGCAGTTCGGCCCATGTCTTGAACCACCCGCGCTGGAAAAACGTGCCTTCGTCTGGCGCTGGTCGCTGTTGGTATAGACTTGTCCAAGTTCGCGCGTTTTTTTGGAACGGCACCCAGTGAGTATCTGAAAACCATTCGGGCCAAAGCGTTTCACCCAGTTTCCGGTCAAGCGGGTCTGTTGCATTTTCACAAATGGCAGGGCAGCAAAGAACGTGCCAAGTTCGCCCATCCCTGCCCTCAAATATCCCACTTTCACCAGCCCAATTTTCCGGCAGGATGCGTCCGGCTGGGTCGTCTTGGTGCCACCTTGTCAGTATCATAATTTGCGGAGCGCCGGGGACCAGTCTGGAACAAAAGTCATCCACATAGGCGTCCCACGTTTTATCGCGGATTGTTTGGCTCTCTGCTGCGTCCCGCCCCCTGATCGGGTCGTCTAATATGCCCAACCATGCCCGATTACCTGTTAGGCCGGAAAGAAGCCCACCAGCCATAAACTCGCTGCCGTTATCGAGCGCCCATTCATCCGCCGCGCCCTGGTCTTTGCTGAGTGTTGCACCAATCAGATTATAATAACTCTTGGACTTGATGAGCTGCCTAGCTCGCCGCCCTTGCTTCTTTGCGATGTTGGATGCGTAGCTTGCCAAAATCACATTGTTGCGGGGATATAGCCCCATGAACCACGGCACGGCCACCACATCCGCATAGGTTGACTTTGCCGAGCCTGGCGGAAGCAGCAGCATAAGGTTGGGTATTCGCTTTTCTATAACCCCTTGTATGCCGTCGCAAATTAGCTTGTGGTGGTGCGCAAGCGAAACCTGGCGCAGCGTGTCGAATCTATCTTCTTCTGCATCGTCCGTAATCGGCACCGTTGGAATGTCCACCATCAGCGCAAAATCACTTAGAGAACGCCTCGCTAATTCCCTTCTTGCAGCAAATACGTCAACCGGCTGGAATTGGAATGCTTGCGAGTGTTCTAAGCTGTTCAAGCGTCAGGCCCCCTACATCAAGTTTGGTTGTCTGGGCCACCCTGATCGGGTCGTCGTCGTCATCGCCGCCCACATGCTTCACCTTGTCGCTGTATTTGCCCTTGAGCTTGCCAGCCATCCATTTGCGGGTGTCAATCTGGAGACGGCGGTCTGTTGCGTCTGCGAGCGCCTTTGTTCCATTGTCTGCAATATCTAGGCAATCATCAAACAACGCGTCCGCCTGCGATTCCCTTGCGCGCGCGTATTGCTCCGCGAATGACACACTCTTGGCCAGCCACTTAAATACTGTGCTTGTGGTTGGCGTGTCTTTGTCGAGGCATATCTTGCGGAGGCTTTCGCCATCAGCAAGGCGGTCGCATATATTATCGATTGTGCTTTGGTCGTAACCTTGCGGCGTCCAGTCGTCCTTTTCCGGCGCTGGCTTGTTAGTCATTATGGTAGCTGCCCACTTATTGCTAGGTATCCGCCCATCCTTGCGATGGCCTCGACGCCTGTTGTGCTGGCAATGCCGCTTATCTTAACATCGCTGTTGCTTGGGATGATTATTGGTGTGTCTAGTATGTGTGGGCCGTTAGCCGCTGTTGCGACTCCCTCCCATCCATATTCTTCTATCCACACGCCGGTTGGGGTTTTCACTTGAAGGCTGAAATCGACGCTGGCGCTGGTTTTCTTTAGGACGCCGCCATATAGGTGCGTGATTATCCAATAGTCGGTTTGGCTGATCGACGTGGCCGCTTTTTGTGAGCGGTTGTGCGTTCCATCGGCCTGCACATAGATAACGCTTGGCGATGTTGCGTCCACTACCTTAGCGACCCCTGCTAAAACGGTTGTGCCGGTGTTGACCAGTCTTGTGGCCCTGGCGAGCGGTGTGGTTAGCGTTACGTTGGTGGTGCCTGTTAGCGTTCCGGTCTGGACTGCAAATGTAAGGTTGCCGCTGCCGTCTACTGTATGGCCTTCAAGTGAATATGTCTGCCCGTCGCCCACGGCGCTTGATACGATTGTGTCAATCAGGTTGTCGGTCAGCATTGTTTCAGTGCCGCCGTGTTCCTGTATGGTTTGTGTGGACGTGCCTAAGCTGTCGAACCTGCCGAACTTAGCCAGCATTTTGGGCTTGATGTAGCACCTTTCGTCATATTGCGATTCGATCTGCTTTAATGCGAGCGCAATGGCAAATGGCGGTTCGAGGTTCATGAGGGTAGCAAGTTGGTCGCTCATTTAATAACCCCTGGCTGCGCGTCTAGAAAAATTCTTGAAACTTTCACTACTGGGAAGTTTCAAGAATTTGTCATATCCTCTAGTGTTTGATTGGTGTGGTGGTCAAATCACCCATGTGGCCAATATGCCAGCGACAAATAGGTTATTGCGTAAGCCACCCCGGCCACCACCAGCGGGGCCACAATCGTTGTGGCGACGATGGTTGTGGTCGCGCCATCTATCTTTGATCCGGCCTGCCCAACAGCCTTCTTCAGATCGGCCAAATCACCCCCAATGAGCCGGAACTTGACCTCGGAATTGAAGAAGCTGCCGACCCGGACGAAGACCTTGAAGAAAAGGCGGCTGACGAATGAACGCCAGCCGCCCCGTTATCCTTGACCTCGCGCGCCATTGCTTGGCGGCAACGCGCGAGTTGTCCTTTCCCGGAGGAAAGAAGGCGCGCCGGAACCGGCGGCAAACCGCTCTGCTCGGAATGCCGCAACTTGGCCTAACGTCTAAACGTTAGCTCCCAACATGGGCCTGTCGGCTCACCATCTACAAGGGGCCAAACTCTACGTAGCTGGTCAGTCGGCAGGCCTTTTTGCATCGCTATGGCCAATGCGCGGAAACCTTCAGCGTGATCGCCGTGAAAGCGAACAGTTGGCTCGAAGAAAGCGTGGCCTGGCCCGCCTTGGCAAGATTCAAACGTCTCGATGCCTGCCGCTTGCAGCGCACTGACCTCTCGCAGGATTCCATCATCTATGATATGGTCATGTGGCATAGTGCGCGTGTCATGCAGGATAGTGTTAGCCGTCGGCGCGATCTGGAATAGGCAATGCGGGCAGGCATACACCCTGTAACAACGCTCGCGGCGGTGATAGTTAGTGCAGCCATTTGTATTATCCTCTAAGGTTTAATTGGTGTGGTTATTAAATCACCCATGTGGCCAGCAGGCCAGCGACAAAACCAGCCGCAGCCCATGCTGTGCAATCGCGCAGGTGCTTGAACGATAGATCTAGATTAAAATCATTCACCTGCCGGTCCTTGTGAAATTCGCCCGCTCGACGCGCATCAATCGCTGTTGCTAATCGCTGTTAGCTTTATGTGGTTTGCGATGTGGGAAGGCGGGCAGGGCGGTAAGGCCCTATCTGGTTGTTTGTATATTACCGCGAACCGAAGGTGGGCCGTTTCACCCCACGACATCAGCCGTTAAGCTGTGCTCTTTATGCCTGAGCTACATCGGGACGCGGTAATTTGTGATTTTGTTGCTGACGGGGCGAGGCACGAAACAGGGAGAGTTCGGTTCCCCGCCAGCAATTCGGTAAATCTCTAGCGCCACGGTTTGGGCGCGTCTTTCGACAATGGCGTTTCCTTGGCATAGTCCCGAACAAAAGGCAAGGCCACCGCTGGTTTGCCTGTGTCTAACATCTCCAGCAGGATTGAAACCGGGCCGCTTACTGCGCGGCTGCCATCCTCCCATCTGCGGATTGATCTGCTGTCGCTAATGCGGAGAAGCGCGGCGAGGCCAGCCTGTGTTAGGCCAGCCCGCTCGCGTATTGCTTTAATTTCGGTGGGCGTCATCCCATGCCAATCGCGTTAAGCGCGCTGGTTGGCGTGTCGTGCCTCGTTACCAGATCATAAAGCAGGCAGTGAGTGCTTGGCCCAGTTAAGGTAAGAAACTCACGGATAGCATAAACCACATCTGGCCTGTCCGTAGATTCAGCACCAAGCTGGCGCAACGCGGCGGTGACTTTGTTGGCCTTGTCTACATTCGTCATATTCATTTCCCTTGGTTGGTGGGGCATCGCCCCTTTGCTTCAATACAACTCTAGGACCGATGGCCCGCAATGTCAACATCTCATTTGAAAATAATTCACCCGCCATTCGCCTTGTCCAGCCTGTGTTAGGCCAGCCCGCTCGCGTATTGCTTTAATTTCGGT
>TARA_R110000772_G_scaffold55302_6_pt1 | contig 13211 bp, 18 predicted proteins | sample TARA_R110000772 | Tara Oceans TARA_R110000772 (sample SAMEA4397948) | marine metagenome | biome: Polar Biome; feature: [SRF] surface water layer (ENVO:00010504); material: water (ENVO:00002006), including particulate matter (ENVO:01000060) such as... | depth 5 m | reverse complement strand
AAGCATTAGATTGACTCCTGTAATGGTTTACGGAGTCGCACTATATGGGATTAGTCCTATAGTAGCAAGTAAAAAAATAACCCAGACGAATCCAGGCTATTGTAGGGTGCGCAATGGTGAGACGGCGCACCCTACTACCAACGCTATTGTTCGGTGTTAACCTACTGCGGCGCTGGTAAATTGAATCGAGCGCTTCCCTTATACCGTTATGAGTCGCAAGGCTTTGATTCTGAATCTTCGCGACTCGTTATCTCGCCTTGGGAGCGGCACTTCCCGCATTGCTTTACCTGGTGCAAAAGGAAGAAAAGCCCGTCGAGGATGAATCCGTTGCCGTGGCAGTCGGGGCAAATCATGCTTTATCCTCCAGCCAAAAGGCTAGCTTTTCAATCGCGCTTTGCAGCCAATCCGTGAACCAGTCCATTATTCGGACTCCTCTTCTAACGGCAGGCGAACGTTGCCCTCGTGGTTGTCCCACCGGTAGAGAACCGGGTCGGCGGTCTCGTCAACGCCGTAACCGGTCGGCATAGTCCAAACCGCAAAGCGGGACGAGGCACTGCTCTGCGCCTCTTTTTTGGTGGCAAAGACCTGCGCGTTCCCGCAGCGTTCCCCACTGGCGAAAGTAAACATGGGTCGGTAATTCATAATAAGACTCCTTTGTTGTGTGAGATTAATCCTATATCACCCTACAGCAGGGCTCGTCAACCGGAAAAACGATTTCCAATCATATGGTTCCTCAAACGTAGCCAAAGGCGGTACGGCTGCAAGACCGTCCATGCGAAGATCAACAACATCGGAGCCAGAAAAAACACGGATATCCAAGCTACTGTCGCGAACAACAATAAAACAAGGCCCATTGGAATGCCGACTAAGCCAAGCACACTGATGCGCGGATAAAGCGAGCTTATTAGATCGTCCCTTTGTGACTTTAAGTTCGAGAAAGCTAAAGACACCACCCTCCGAACATAGCAGTACGTCAGGGACTCCAGGGAGGGCCCAGCTTTCGAGTCGGGTCGTCTCAATTTTTCGCCCGCTTTTTTTTAGCCCGTCGCTTATCAGACGCCACAGGCCCGCTTCCCGGTTTTTTAACGCCCCCTGGGGCATCTGGTTCTTCGACTTCTTCGGGGGTGATGTCGATGATTGGTTCAAAAGATCCTCTAATTCGTTCGAGTTCATGTTCCACGTCCTCTCTGCTCATCTGGTCAATTGATCCTGTCCTGATTTCGGACTTGCTAACATATATATCACCTTGCGCTTGGCCCCGCCGGTACTCGGCTTGTACGGCGGCGGAGTACGCCCCATTGTCCAGAGCAATGTCTCGAATCCTCTGTAAGTCTCGAACATGTTTCTTGTATCCGACAGCGTACATCTCATCTAGCTCATCTCTATACCGCCTAATCTCGGCTACAACGTGAGGGCATATATTCTGGCTGGTTAACTCATAGGCTCTAGTGTGAGCAGAGGCAGCGGGATATCCAGCACGGATTGCCGCTTCCCGCATCGTAATAAGACCGTCATTCGAAACGATCTCTTTAACAAATTTCTCCTGCCGTCGCGTTAACTTTCGATTAGGTCCTCTCGTAAGGTCGTTTTTTCCGGTCTTGGGACTAACAGGGCCCGGTACGTTAGAATTCGGCATAATCCACCTCCAAACGGGGTTTTTTGTTTGTAAACAAAGCTGTACCACCACTGTCCCACCACTTAACACTAACAAAAGCTTGTAAAGTAGTAGTGAAACAGCCGTAACTAGTTAACAACAGGTAGTATTGCAGCAAAAAGCTTGGTTTGCACTGACTTTAACTACGAGTGTGTCACACGAGCAAGATTCCGTGACTCCAGAGGTGTTACGGCCAGACACCCGAAAAACCCTTATATAAGATATGGTTACTAGACTGTACCACCTGTACCACCTGTACCGTCTTAAAACTCGAGACTTTTATTTTTTTTTTTTCACGAATTTACTACTATAGTGGTACAGCGGTACACCGAACCCTCCCCCTGCAAACTGCTTAGAAAAGCCGTGGGCCGTGGTCACTGCTTACTGACCTCCGACTACTCTTTCTTATGTATCTACGAGTTAAAATCTTCTGACTGTAGTATATGATTCCCCTCGACTATTCTTTCGTAGTCTTTGAGCATCACAAGGGCTTCCTGCCAGCTTTGGCAGTGGGGGTCTTTTACTGCTGCCTAGCTGCCGCCTCTAAAACCCGCCGAGTGCACTTGTCGTCTATGCCTCGCACGTTTTGGATTAAAACGGAGGGGGTTTTTCTTTTTCGGGGGAACAACCACCTAAACCACCAGAAACGTCTCATCATGCTTCCGTTACCATGTCGCTAAAATATTTTCTGATCAAATCAGGGTCATATCCGACGCAACTCTGGGCCTCCTCGAACGCTTGCTCACGGCTCAGAGGGATAACACTCGCCCCACCCCTTTGCCCGTTGCCATCCGGTACGGCAAAACGGCTAAAAGGTCCGCCTTGCCCTGCAACAAAATAAGCGCCTTTTTTGGTCACGTATAAAGCACTGCGTTCACATGCGAAATCGGTCACTGATTCATCGTTTCCTGTGTCACAAATTAGTGTGGCCGTTTCTGTGTTGTATGTTTTGCCGTCAAGTAAGCGGATCATTTTTTTATCTCCTGTTGGTTGTTGAAAGTCTGCCAGCCGACGTACACAATATTTTCCTGGTGGTGGACGGGTACGCCGAACCGTCTGATTGACTCCACCGCCGTTTTGTACCCCTCTTGGTGATCATTCTCCGGGGGGTTCACAGCGAATGCGTGGAGCGTCTTTTCGAGGTAAAATTTATTGTCGGGGTTGTCCTTGTTTTGGACATATTGGGTGACCGCCTCTTTATAACCCTCCGCATACGCCTTTGTGTAATGGGCCGTGTTGCTGGATTCTTCTAGTGATTCCGTCATTTTTCAAGACTCCTTGGTCTGTGTTGGTTACCCCTAAACGATACGTCCCCGTTTAGGGTCTTGCTTTACCCAAAGGGCAGGTACCTTGCGGTATCTATTTCTGTCTGCGCAACCAGTTCTATGTTAACAAGCGCCCTTTCCAAATCCAGTCGGTCGGCCCCGAACATCTGAGCGTTGTGGCTCAAATCCACGATAATTTGCAACGATTCTATGGGATTTTTCATTATAATTCCTCATGGTTTTGTTGATAGAACTCTTCCTCATCGGCAGAAGAAAACGTTCTCTGTTTGGCTGCCTGTTTGGCTGCCTGTTTAAATCCAGGGCTGAACCCAGCCAGTGGATCATGGAGACCGAGCCTCTCAAGCCGCTTCCGTTCTCGAATCTCAGCACAAATTTTAACGGTGGCGGCGCGTATCGATTCTATCGGAGGCTTAGAGGCCTTGGTTACCTCCGGAGGGTTAAATTTCATTCTCGCCCTCCCAGACCGTCATGAGTCAGGTAGTTGCTGGGCGGATCTTCTTCTGCGTCCTTGCCTGTTAGGTCATTAAGATCCCGTTCTAAATCCTCGTTTAATAAATCCTCTCTTAATTTGAATGAAGCCGCTACATCATTATTCCAAAGCTTATAAAAATCGTACATCACCTCGTCGTCTAATTCATCCTCCTGTATCTTAAAGGTCTCTTCCGCGCTGTCCGGGTCGCATTTGACGATACAGATTAGGTCGTAATGATACGATGTGATGTCCTGTTTTTTACCGTCCCGAACCACCTTACGAGTTGTTGTGAAGGAAAGGGCTCTCTCCTTGACATGGATAAAAGCCCAACCCAACGCAGAGCCGTCTTTTTTTGTCCTTATGTATTTAGATCCTACAAACATAACTAAAACTCCTTATGTGATTTATCCCATAAGTATAGGGCCCCAAAAACAGGGAGTCAATTAATTTAATTTAGATTCTTTAGGGGGAGATGGTGGTGAGTACCTAAAGTAAGCACTCACCACCAGAAGTCAGCGGAAGGAGTCAACAAACCGCTGTCATGGATACTACATAAAGGGTAGATCACGTCGGCCATGAAAGTCCACCGCTTTTCTTCCAGGGCTTGTTTTATCTTCGAAGCGATACCAGCAACAGTTATCTTTGCCTGTGTGGGGGCTGTCCGGGATCCATTTAACACGGCCCACGGACACAATCTTCGTGCAGTACTGCATATAAGGCGCGGATTGCTTGGTGTGCATCCAATCTGCATCAAAAAGGAGCCAGGTTGGTCGGATTGCCGATAAATGCATGATTAAAGGATGCAGGATTTTACGATCCCATGGGGGGTTGGTAATGAAGTAGTCTACGTGGTCCTCCACGTCTACTATATCGAAGGCATCTCTTTTGTATCCGTTAAATCCGTAATCACACTGGAAAGGGCTCTCGTCTTCTAATTGCGTCACTTTCCATGAAGGCCAACGGTCGCTGGCGTACTCAAGAGTCGAATGGAACCCGCCCTCTTCTTCAAAACTATTTATAGCCCGGACTAGCGCCCCATCCCCGGCGCACGGCTCTATATATGTGAAACGGCTCGGTAGGTGCGGAATCAAAGGCTGTACCGCGCTCACAGGAGTCGGATAAAAGTCCCGTTTTTTCCGGGGAAAGTTAGAGCGCTTTCCCACTACAAAACAGAGATAGCAAGACCTAGCGCATAAAAAGCGGCTAACGCAAAGACGACAGTCATTTACTTTTCCTCTCTGGTTTCTTTACTTCTTCACCACCGGAGATTCTCTTACCGGTTACTTGCTCAAGCAGCAACGTGAACTGTCCGGATATCGTCCGCCGTTCTTTAGCAGCCATTTCCTTTAGCACATAGTAGCTTCCAATTGGCACTACAACGGACTTCCATTTTTCCGGGTTCATAACTTAAACATCCTTTACTTCTGGGATACTATCGGATTTATCCAACTTAGTCAAGTTTCCCCAATTAACTCCTAGCGATATATCGCTAGGGCTCGGGACTTCCAGTTTATACGCCGATTCCATGATCTCGCATAACTCACGGGCTTCCTCCTGCCCCGACACCGAAAAAGCTAGCTCATCGTGTATCTGGATAAGGGGTATCTTGTTCTTTTCTTTGTATACAGCCGCCATCGCAGCCTTGGTCTGGTCCGCAGCGCTAGACTGTATAAGCCTATTTAATGCTTTGTATGTATACGCACGTTTAATGTTATCTCCGTATTCTATGTGAGCTTCTTCTTTTGGTAGGGCACGGGCAGATAAGAATAGGTTGGGCTCCCATAGGTCGAATCGGCACTTGCGTCCAAGAAGTGACCTAACGAAACCCCCCTTGTCCCTGTGCGATACTTTACGCTGCACTGCATCCATAAGCTCTTTAACAAAGGGAACATCGTTGTGGTACTGGGCCATGAGCCGTTTAGCCTGACCCGTGGACACATCCAACTGCTCCGCCAGCCTTGTCTGGCCCATCCCGTACATAATACCAAGGTTAATGGTTTTTGCTTGTTTTCGAGGAATGTTAGCGATATCGGCCACCATTTGGTGGAAGTCTGTCTTGTCGTCTTCCCGGTACGCCTTCACGAAGTCTTCTGATCCGCTGAGTCCCTTGTTTGTTAGGCTGGCAAAGTGAACCAGTATTCTCGGCTCTTGTTGATCGAAGTCCATGGACGCCCACTGCTCTCCCTCTTCAGGTAAGAACAGACCTCGGATCTTACGAGACATAACAGGGTTACGTGCGGGGATTTGCTGAAGGTTTGGGTTAGACATACTGATCCTTCCGGACACAGTACCGCCGCCCTCGGAGCGCAACTGATTTATATGCCCGTGGATGCGGTCCTTCTCGGTGTATCGGAGGATGCTCGCCAGGAAAGTGTTACCCATCTTGTCGTACTCTCTAGCTTCGGCAATCTTTTGTGCAATGGGGTGTTCATGCTGCGCGAGGAAGTTCTTTGTAAAACTTGGCAACCCGGTCTTAGTTCTTCCATAAGGTACATCCAGATGGTCGAAGACCTTGGCGATACTATTCGCAGCCCAAAGCTCCACTTCGACTCCGGTCTCCTTCTTTACCTCAGACTTTATCCCCTTCACGACTTTAATAAGGTCTTGCTTGACTCGTTCGGCAGCGTCGAGGTCAACCCGGACGCCTCGCCAAGTCATTTCTATACAAAGGGGTAATACCGAAGTTTCCATGTCGAAGACCTGCCAGAGGTCTTGCTTGGTTAGTTCCATCTTGAACACTTGCCATAGGTCCAGGGTAAGCTTGGCATCTGCCTCGGCATACTCTCCCACAAAACAAGCAGGCAATTTGTAAAGCTCGGCTTTGGGGTCCACACCAAACTCCTGTGCGGCTTCTCGAAGCGCGGCCTCCGACTTCATCAAACCCATGTAGTCGTAAGACACGGCATTGAGCGAATAGCTGAACCGGTTCTCGTTTAGAAGGGGTGCCGCCAGCATCGCGTCGATCATCCGCCCCTTGAGTTCTATGCCAAGGCGCTTGAGCCAGCCCACATCATAAGCGGCGTTGTAGAAGATCTTGTCCGAGGGGTGGTTTGCAATCTCTTTTTGAAACCACCTTGTAACAATCCCCCGGTCGAGGTTTCCGCCGCCTTCATGGGCAATGGGCAGGTATGCGTTAAACCCTTCATATGCCACGGCAAACCCGACGACATCTCCATGCCCAGTGGCCCATCCTGGACCATGGGTCTTGAGACGTGGGTCCTTAGTCTCCAAGTCAATCGCAATTTCCTTGATTCCTTCAGGTGTTTTGGGCAATTGGTCGATGGGCACCCATTCGGTTTTAACGCCCCACACCGGCTTTTTAAGATTCTTCTTCATAACCCTCCCCTAATGTTTGCCCGGTGCCTCGTTTCGTACTGGGCACATTCGAAAGCAACCGCCGCATAACCCGCCCCGTCTATGTAATTATCCTTCTTGAGCGTTCCCAACTTTCTCCGGGCAATTTTCATTAACTCCATCATATTCGCCACGTCTTCTGCTGACAGAGCCCCTTCTATGTTGTGCAAGTACCCCGTCCACAGTTGGGCAATGTTTTTATGGTTCTCCCACATAGGCCCGTAATCCTCGGCTCGGTCACCCCCAATAAGGTTTAATGCTGTCTCCAAAACTTGTTTGGATGAGTCCGTCATTTTTTATTCTCCTTTCTTCAACAGGGATTTTAAGTGATTCGGCGTGTTTAATACCGCTCTTCATACCTTCGGAAATACCTCGGTCAATGTATACGGCGCACAGGTCGGCTACTTCGTACCAAGCTAGAGCCAAAGTCATGCCCATCTTCCTCTGGTCGGATTTCCGGTCGTCCAAAACTTGTGTATATAGAAGGTGTGAGGCAAAGGGGGACTCTCCACGATTCAAGGAATCTAGCAGGCAGCTTCTAGCGTACTCTATATTAAGGTACGACACCTCCCAATTAGGGACGGGTTTCCCACTTGAGTACGGGCTCTCTATTATTACCCTCATACGGCCCAACCTTTTTGTGAGTTTTCCGGCATCTTGAGAACGAGATTAGTCTTCGCCCGTGTTACACCGACATATAGAACTCTGTGAGCATCGTCCGGGTTCTTCTCCATTTCCTTAACGGCTTTCCCAGAGAGATCCAGGAACAGTAATACATTGTCGGCCTCCCCCCCTTTTGCGCCGTGGATCGTGGACAGTTTTATCTTAGGCTTCTCGAATATGTTAACCCCACGGTTTAATAGAGCAGATGCGTATACCCGGTCCTCGTCTTCTATCCGGTCTAGAGCCATGTCCCATGTATCGTCGGGCGTTTCCAATCCGAAGTGCCTTCTAAGCACGGAAAGTGTAAACAGGTCCTGCTCGTCGGCTCCAGAGAGCATCTTCTTAGCCCCACGCTTCAGGCGTCCTTTTCCACTTGATATGTGGTCGTAAATGTTAATGGCTTCTTTAAAAGATATTTCGTGCTCCTGGTTTTGCTGCATGTGGTTCCAAGAACTGATGGCGTTACGCACGTTCTTCTTTAAAGATGGGGAGCCTTTACGTTCAAAGTAATGACCACTGGATGTCAACCTTTCGGATAACTCATCCAACATGTAATTTGCTTGAGCCATGACAAGCCACTCTTCGTCACCGAACGACACGGTGTTAGCATCAAAAGTTCGCAGGACGCTTCCTTCTTCTCGGCGCGGCTCCCAAACCTTTTTCTGTCGGCTTCGGATACGTTGGACTACGGAATCGGCAATTCGGTGGACGCTGCGCGGTACTCTGTAGGATTGTGATAGAACATCGGACCCCCCCTTTAAGGAAACGAAGTGTCCTATATCAGCACCTGCCCAGCGATATATCCCCTGGTCGTCGTCTCCTGCAACAAACATCCGTTCGCAGCGCTCGTTAAGACCGTGCGCTACTTTCCATTGTAACGGGGTCAGGTCCTGTGCCTCGTCCAGAAACACCGTCTTCAAAACTGGCAGTTTACCGGGATTCTCGGACAGTTCTACCATCATGTCGGTGAAGTCTTTAAGACCGTTTAACAACTTGAAGCGTTCGTACTCGTTATACACATGCTGGAACTCGTAATAAGGTATTGTCAGTTCTACCTCATTGTAGGCGTGTGTAGGCCCCAACATAGAGTTTCGAGCTAAGTCAATCGCTCTCATAATGGGGTTGTTAGACTTGAGAAGCTTGAACCCATCATCAACTATGTGTTCCACACCACTTGAGTGTAGGTCAATGCCGGTTGCTTTACCGAAACTTCTAAGTCCCTTGTCGCCAAGCACGTCTGCGCTGGACATACCAAGAGCCTGAAACGCGAGACTGTGTAATGTTCTGAAGTACGAGAAATCTTTTTCAGGGTCCAGGTTAAACCTCGACACGGCCCTGTCCCGTGCTTCATGGGCCGCTTTCCTTGTAAAAGCAAAATACCCTATGTCATTCGGGGACATGCCCCCAGATAGTAGAGCATCAACCTGATTTAACATGGTTGTCGTTTTACCGGTTCCAGGGGGTCCGAAGTACCTAAACATCTTCGTCCCTCAAGAACACGTCAACCTCATACCCAAGAACATCTAGTATTTGCTCTATTTTATAAATAGAAAGCTGCCTAGAAGCCTCGACGTTTTCATAGTCGGCTATAGTCCGTTGTGGCATCTTGGCTCTGTAGGCAAGTTCTCTCTGGGTTATGTTTCTCTCTTCTCTAATGTCCTTGAGAATCTGGCTCCAGTTGTTTCTATTTTTTATCAAAACGGAACGTCCTCTTCGTCAAACTTGGAACCAAAGTTCTCCTCTATCTTGGCAAATGCGGGAACGGACCAACACCGTACCACCCTTCCTTTGATTCTAAATTGGTCGGACCTTCCGTCTATGTCCCGCAGTCTCTGGGCTATCTTGTTAGACCGGTACTCAAAAAACTTGTTGCGTTTCAAGAAGGCTTCGAAATCCTTGAGCCTGAAGTAAGTGCGGCCCTCTTCCTCGTCGGTCCATGGGCGGCGGAGAAGGATCTCTTCTTTGTCCATCGCGGACTGCATGTGCGTCGAGAACTCTTCTAGCATGTCGTAGAACTGTCCCCGTACACTAGTGTCTTCAGAGGTAGTTATAACGGCACCCTCTGTATCCAACATTTGAGACAGGAGGTTGTTCATCTGGGCCTCCCATGCTTGTCTTGTGATGGTTCGGGGCATGAAGTTTATTTGCTCCATGCACAACATTTGGAACCGGGGCTGCTTCTGTAGACCTTCTGTATCTAATTCCACCGGACTGCCATTCACGTCTAGAAACCAAAGCGGCGGCTCGCTGTCGTACTTACGAAGGTTGGCTACGGTCGGCGTGTTTGCTCCGCCGCCCACGCCGTGCTTCCGGCTACGACACAGGTCCTTGTTGCAGAAGTTGCAGATGGGCTGGTCCGCGCACTTGTACTGGTAGTCCTTCTTTTTTATCTGGTCCGCTACAATGTTGACCTCTTTAAGGTCTAGAGGAGGGTCCATGATATGCTGGTTGTATTCTAGTATCTTGGTTTCCCAGTCGTCAGGGAAAGCCTTCCTCAGATATACACCCAGGTTAAATAGTCCGTTGTTTCTGGTGCCCTCCGGAAAGCCTTGTCGCAACAAAGCTTGCAGGCAAGGGGGGCCGTCCTTCAACTTGTCGTCTACCTCTGGAACTTTATCCGAGAGTAAATCCTCTAAGTCCTTCTCGCTAATCGAAGACCCTTCAGCTAAGTCTAAGAACTCCTTTAAAGTGGCTGCGCTGCCGTCCTTGTTGAAGGCGTACCGAAGTCCTCCTTCATGGTCGAAGTAAGGTAGGTTAAGGAAGTTTCCATTGTCCCCCCTTTCTAATACAAGCTTGATTTGTTTGGGGAAAATCTCGCATCCGCCGAAACCAATCTCTGCGGCCACCTCTTTCAGTTTTACCTGGATCTTCTCCGCCTCGACTAACTCAGTCAGGAACAAATATAGGTGTGCCCCGCCTGATTTACTTCGGCAGACAACGAGAGGTATTTTCACGGCATCTAGTTTTCTCAGTATCGCGGAATGGTCTAGAGGATACTGGTCAACATCAATGGCACCCCACCAACAAAGGTTGTCCTCGTTTATAGGAACAACTCCTATGCTGGTACTACCTTTAAGGTGCGCCTCATATGTGGCACTGGTCCGTGGTTCGTGGACAAATTTATACTTGCCTTTCTGCTTCCCACGGGCATCCTTGGTTGTCATGTCCAAGGACCCGTAGGACCTATTTAGTCCACGGAAAAGCCGCGCAAACCTATCTAGTTCTTTTTTCATGGTAAATTATTATGGGGAGAAGGTTTCCCCTCTCCCCACCGAAATTAGAAAGGAGTGTCTGAGTCGAGGGTATTTTTATCTTCTTCCCTGACGTGTTTAACCGATACTTTACCCTGTCCAATAGATTCGGAGAATAACTTTGCCTCCGCATAGACGCCGGGGTCTTGGACTACTGAGTCCTTGCTTACCTGCCAGCCATGCCAAGATCCGTTCTTGTTCTCCTCCGAAACTGTTTCCAGTTTCCAAATATGAGAGAAGCGCGGCGGAACGAACATGTTTCCATAACTGTCCTTCATCTTCAGAGAACGCATTGCGCTGTTCCACTGTTTGCTCTTCTTGAACTGGGTAGACTTCATAGGCAGTAGAGCCTGTTGTGTCACGCCGTCCCCGTCAATTACAAGAACGTAATGCTGGGCGGTGCGTTCGAGATATCGTCCGCTGCCGCCTACAACATAATCCTTGTTGTCGTCTCCTCGTTCAGTTGCAGGTATTTGATCTCCCGCTCCATAAATGGCATGGGGTGCTCCCGTACCAGTTCCACGCGGCTCCCACTCAATGTACTGTAGGTTATACGCGCAATTAATGACTCGGACGCCGTCTTTACCTTTGACAACGTCCTTTGTGACGGTGTTGTAAATGTCACCCGCCTTAGCGTCATCCAGTTCGTCCAGTTCGTCGGACATCTTTTGCAAAACCTTAATAAAAGGTATCGCCAGATCTTCCGAACTCAAATCGCTTACGCCAACTCCTGCATCGGCTGCGAACATGTTTTCGTCCATTACCGCAACTTCTGCGGACTTCCTCGTAGCTACTGCTTTTGCCATCGTTATTTACTCCTCTTGATAGTTGCTCGTTGTGATATAAAAGCCCCGAATAGATCAAGCGGGACGGGGTCCCCCGCTTCTACCCGTTCCCGAAGCCAAGCTTTCAAGGTCATAGGCTCTACCTTTTCCAGTTGGCTGGGAACGAATCCTTGTGTACCGCAAAGATCTACAAAATCTTTAGCAGTCTCATCTTCTCCGCGCCCAAAAGTGACCGTGACGTTGTTCTTTACAAGATCACCGAACTCATGGTCCCGCAGCCACTGGAAGGCTTCAGTCTTCCGGTCGCTAGGGATGCTTGCTGAGTATATTGGTTTAACGGCTATTTCTGACCCGTCAGTAAGTGTAAACTTCTGTAGGCCCATAGCTTCTAGAGCTTCGGGCAGATGCTCGTCTGTTATCTTATGAAGAGCGGCCTTTGTCTCCTTCACAAGCTTACCGGCTTCAGCAAGCTTGTATTCAAGTTCAGCAGCCTCCTTGGCTAGACGAGAGACTGAATCAAGCTTACCTTCTTCTAGTTGGTCTATCTTGTCGGCAGTTGCTCCAGAGTCGGAGGCCATCTCGGATAATAAGTCATTCATGTTATTTTCTCCTTGTTAATTAATCGGCGGTTGACTAAACCGTCAGAAACCCTTATATGGGTATTTATAGGTTGATGCAAGAGAAATCTTTATGTCTAAATTTGTTTTTGAAACTGAGCCGTACCAACACCAACTGGAAGCCTTCGAAGGAAGTGTGGAGAAAGATAACTTCGCCCTTCTCATGGACATGGGGACCGGCAAGACAAAGGTCTGCCTCGACACCCTTGCATATAACTTTGAAAATAACAGGTCTGACTTCGCTATTATCGTAGCACCCAAAGGCGTCATCGCCAACTGGATAGGTGAGATAGAGACCCATCTTCCAAAACGGATAGACCGTCAGGTTGTCCTGTGGAAGCCCAACCTGACTAAGATAAAACGCAAGGAGCTTACTGATCTTTACGAAGAAAACGGCAAGCTAAAAATCCTTCTTATGAACATAGAAGCGTTCAGTACTAAGAAAGGAGTAGAAGTCGCAGAGTTCTTTGTTAAGAAGTTTAAGGTCTTTATGGCAGTTGACGAGTCTACAACTATTAAAAACCGTCAGGCAAAACGCACAAAGTCTATCTGTAAAGTGGGCCGTGGTGCGGTAACGCGTCGTATCTTAACAGGATCCCCTGTCACAAAGTCTCCCATGGATTTGTTCAGCCAGATGGATTTCCTTAGCCCGGATATACTAGGTTTTAAGAGTTACTATGCGTTCCAGGCCCGTTACGCAGTGGTCCAACGCCGTAGCATGGGGGCTCATTCTTTTAATCAGATAACGGGCTTTCAAAGGCTGGATGAACTTACAGAAAAGCTAGATGGTTGCTCCTTCCGTGTTCGTAAAGAGGATTGCTTGGATCTTCCGGATAAGGTTTACACGAGGCGCGAGGTAGGGCTAACGGAGGAACAAACAGACGCCTATGTACAGATGAAGAACTTGGCGCTGGCTCGGTTGGACAATGGTGACCTGTCCACCACCAAAAACGTATTGACGCAGATAATGCGTCTTCAGCAGATATGTTTAGGAAGCTTGACTGACGATGACGGTACGGTTCATGCGTTGAAGTCGAACAGGTTATCAGAACTAATGGACATTTGTGAAGAGATACAGGGTAAGGCGATTATATGGGCAACCTGGACGCAGGACATTCGCTCAATTGCC
>TARA_R110000772_G_scaffold98197_1_pt1 | contig 13220 bp, 19 predicted proteins | sample TARA_R110000772 | Tara Oceans TARA_R110000772 (sample SAMEA4397948) | marine metagenome | biome: Polar Biome; feature: [SRF] surface water layer (ENVO:00010504); material: water (ENVO:00002006), including particulate matter (ENVO:01000060) such as... | depth 5 m | reverse complement strand
GAATCAACATGAGAACTAGCTTTGTAGCTTGTATCTCTCAGGAAAATTCCATTGTTTAATACTGGAGTTGCCATAATTTTTAACTTTTAATTTTAATTTTAATTTATATGTAATTGATTGATTAAATCCTTTTAAATATGTTGTTGGTTCTTGGAAGTTTTTTACTTGGTTTTTTTCTACTTAATGATTCATTTTCTTCAGTGCCTAAAGAAATTGAACTACGGTTAGATTGCTCCGTTTTTAATTTTCTTACAGTTTTTTCAACATTTGCTTGTGCTCCTTTATCCATAATCTTAGCTTTATAACCTTTAGGATCTTGGAGTAACCATAATGCTTCTGATATCAATGAATAATTAGGCTCAACAAATTGATATTTTTCTAATAAATGACCAAGCAAGTTTGTGTTCTTACCACTAACTGATGGATATGAAGGTTGTACCAATCCATTATATAGCATTGCTTGAGTCTTTTTATCTACTTTAATATCTCCTATATTACCATCTTTCAATGTTTCATATACATTATGCATATATTGTTGTGATGCCTGTTCTTGTTGTTTTTTTTTCATCTCCTGTTCTTGGAGTTTTTGAGCAACAACTTTTTCTTGCATTTTATCCAACTTCGGTTTAAACTTAGAAGCTTGTGCTTCTAGCTTTCCTAAGTCTTTCCAAATTTCTATTTCTTCAGAAATTTCTTCTTGTGTCCCATATCCTGTAGCACCTAAATACTCAGTAATAATTCTTTCTTGATCGTTTTCTTTAGTAATATCTAATTCTTTAGATTCTTCCACATATGCTAGTGTAGAAAACAATCCTTTTAAATCTTGTCCTCCGTCTGCAACATATCTTGCAGCAACTTGTAATTCTTGAGGTAAACTTTCAAAAAATTGTTTTGGTGTTTCTCTTCTAACTTGGTTAGCTTTTTCTTCAAGATTTGCTTCAATAAGTTCTTCCCAATCTTTAGCGCTATATTCTTCTAATGGTTTTTCATCATCAAAAGGAACTATCTTTTCACTAGTAATAAGTTTAGAAAATACATCAGATATTCCAGTAATTGGTTTTCTACCTCTTTTTGCTGTTTTTTCTTCTTCATTGTCTTCATCATCTAAAGTATTAATAATATCATTTACTTCATCTTTTGTAGTAAATTCCTCTACTTTATCTTCTGTATCTTCTGTATCGGTAGGATTTTCATCTGATAAATCATCAATATCAGATTCTGGTTCAGAAAAAGAAAAATCTGCTTTCTCTCTGCCTTTAAAAATATTAGTATTAGTTTTAGTATTCTCCTCTGGAGCAGATATCATATCTGCACCACCAGGGGTTCCACTAAAGATATCATCAATATTGATATCTAATACTTCTACTTTACTTTCCACAATGTTTGTTTTTTCAGTCATATTAATTGTTGGTTTAATTTATTAATAATTTGTATATATATATAATATAGTAAAGAATTACTATATAAACTTAAAAAATTTGAAAAATAATAATTCTTTTTGCACTATATAGCTAACTATGATTTCTTATCTTTTGAAGATTTTACATCATACTTATTTTTATTCTCTTTTGCTATTTGCAAATTTGTATTTGCAACCTGAATATCTGCAGCAATTTTTTGTTTTTCTATATTAGCTTTAGAACGTTCTATTGCATTTCTGGTAGTCATTTCATCACGCTTAACATTCATTTGTTCTCTATATCTAGTTGTCTCTTGAATATCTTTTATTGATTCTTTATAATCACTAACCATATTTTGATTAATGTCTGCATTTGCAGCATATCCGGCTGACTTTATTTCAGCTACTGTAATATCCTTTTGACGTTCTAGTTGAGCTTCTCTCTGCTCTATTTCCAGTTTCATTTGTGCTTCTTCTGCTTGTTTTTGAAGTTGCATTTCTTGCATTTCACGTTGCTGTTGCATATCCTGATTTCTTTGTTGAATCATTTTTTGCTCTGCATCTTTAAGAATATCACTTACTTCTGCAATATTATCAGACTTAATAATATTACCTAACTCATATATTGATGCTCCAGTAGTATTATTAGTTATTGCCATTTGTTTTAACTGCTCTAATATAGCTCTATGATTTGTTTTTGATGTTACAAATACATTAAAATCTCTTAATAATAAATCTGTACCATTTATGACAAAGTTTACTTTTTCAGCTTCTGTAGTAATATAATTTAATCTAATGCTTGGATTAGTACTTTGATAGTACTGAGCTAAGTCAGTTCTCATTTGATGAACTCTAGGCATCAAATGATCTGAGTGTTGTGTAAAATATATTTCAGTTTGAGCATATGATTGTTGCATTGCATTTACAACACCTGTTGCAGTTTCTGCAGATACAGCACCACCTAAACGTTGTGGATTAACACCAATAGCATCAAAACACTGTTGTTTAAAATAATTTGCTAATTGAATACGTGACATTAATCTACCAGTCTGCTCCATGTTAAGAGTTTGATAATGATTAAAGTTAGTTGCATTTTCAGTATTAGTAATAGATGTATCAAGAGGTAACATTTGAAAATCTTTCATTGCTACAAATGCCTTGGCATAATTGTTTTTACCCCAGTCTTCACCCATTGAGTGTCTTGGTAAAGCGTTTTGATCAAACATAATTATAGTACCTAGCTCATCTACTAAGATATCTGCAATCTGATTATTTACCATGTTATATCCAACCTGGTATGCTTTCATTAAATCTACTAATGAAGTTGATCTAGTATTTCTATCAGAAAATACTCTCCCTTCTACAGGTAGTTTACATCCATATAATGTTTTATTACCTTTAAATTGGAAAGGTAATCTTCCAGGAGTCTTCTTATTTATACCTAAATATATTGGTGCTGAATCTGCACTTACACCAGATCTCCATGATGTAGGAATATTTGGTCCTAGTTTCACACCTCCCCATACTTCATTTATCCAAATCCAATCTATATGCTCACCTTGTAATATATTTTCTTTTGTCTTTTGTTTAAATACTGAAGTATCATAAATGCCTTTTTCAGTTATTTTATATGTTTCATCAACTAGATCTTGGATAATCTCTCCATCTGCCTTTACTCTAATTAAATGGCCAACTTTTCTTTGAGTCTTCCAATATATTGTAGTAACTCTCATTAAGTTACTATCACCATATTGTGCTAAGTCTTCACTTTGATCTAGTATTTGATTTACTATATCTCCACCAACACCTGCATCATTAAAATAATTACTTGCATATTGTCTATAACCTAAAGATGGACTTTGTGTATTCCATTCATGCGATCTGGTTGCATCATAATAAGATCCATCATTTTGATAACCATTAACTTGATATTGAGCTGATCTTGCAGGATATATTTTTTCTAATGATTCAAGTTGTTTTTTATTCATTAAATATCCATATCTATCTACAACATCTGATAAGGTCATTAAATCTATCTTACCAACATAATTAGAATCAGATATATATCTTTGATCTGGAGACTTCTCATAAAATGTTAGTACAGGATTCCATAGTTCTACATCATAATCATCTTCCATCATTCTAAAATGCCAAAACTCTCTATCAGTAATTAACATATCACGGAATGCTCTTTCCTCAAGTTCAAGCATGCTAAACTTTTCTTCATCTACAGCATATTGATGAGATGCCCATTCTTCTATTGAACTTCTATAAGACTTACTAAAATAGTCTTGTATCTCTGGAAGTGTTTTAATATTTTCAGGAGATAGTTGTTGTTGAAATTCTTCAGAGTTAGGGTCTACACCCATCTGAATCATTTTTGTTAATAATTGCTTTTCAGCATCAGCAAGTAATGCAGACTCTACTTCCTCTTTTTTAGCTTCAAGCATTTCATTATATGAAGTATCATCAACAGCTCTAAATTGTACTTTATTGTATCTTTTAGAAAACTCGCCAGTTAATACATTTATAATATTTGGTACAATTGGATAAAATTTTAATTCTAAAGCTGAATCTTCTTCTTTAGTTAAAACATCCATTAGATCTTTATAATCATTGTCTTGTTCAACAATGTAATCTGTTTTATCTATAATACCTTTTGCAAGTTTGTAGTTTTTTAATAGTCTTCTAGCATTGATTCTCAAAAACTCTATTCCTTGTAATTCCAACCAATCTAGATTCCAAGCTGCCCATTCTTCTGTTTTATCCTTATATGGCAAAAATTGAACAGGTTGTGTTAAACTTGAAAAGGTTGATCCTCCTTCAGCTTTAGCACCGTTTTTCAGTTGCATTGCATTGAGTACTCTCATTCGTATCTATTGTATTTTATTTATCTAAAATTCTTAAAACCTGATCTTTTGGTTTTCTGTCCTTTACCTGTTTTACCACGTCCAATATTTCTAAAGGGACTATACTTCAATTTATACAAATTTTCTGTATTTTCCAAAGATTTTTGATCTGATTCTCTTCTTTTTGCATAGCCTCTATTAGCTTGTTGAACTTTTACAAATGCAACTAGTGCTGAAAATGCAACTAATCTATCTACGTTTAAACCTGGATAATAAGCTAACATCTCTTTAATTAACATAGGATCTGGTATTCTATCAATACCTAATATTTTATTTGTCACATTACCATCCTCATCTGTATCCTCATATATTGACTCTCTGATAAATTCAATAGCATATGATATAAGATGAGTTTTAAATAATGTTCCTGTATTCTTCCAACCATATTCTTGAAATACACTTTTATTACTTCCAATATCTTTTAGAAATATAATTTGATTCTTTGGAACTAAATACTTTTGTTTTTTGCGTGATATCATGTATTGTATAAACAAACTGATATTATTCTCTATTAATGTCCATGCATTGTACCATTCAATTAATAATTCTAAACGTTCATGTGTTTTATTAATATCATCAAAACGCCCACACCATGAAGCTACTAATTTATCTTTTTCTATAAACTGTTCTGTGTCACCTGCTACATTAGTTCTTGTTACTTCAACTGCATTTTTATAAATAAATATGCTGCACAAAGAATCTGATGTAGTTGTTTTTCCTTCACCAACAGGGTCAATAGATCCATAGTATGCTCCAAATTTTGGATTAACTGTGGGTCTTTCCCAAACAGTTATACATCCAGTTTTATCTTGCATCTTTTTATCTACTGGAAATTTAGATATTGGAAGTTTATTAGTTTGTTTAGCAACAATACCTGTTTGATCTCTTTCTAATTCAATTAACTCATATGGATATTCTTTTTCACTAATTCTTTTTTCTTGAATAGATAAAATACCCTGTGGAAATATTGATTCTTTTCTATATGCAAAAGCTTCTTTAATATTAGTTGGTTTTTGAGATATACGCAATTGATATTGCTCTCCATCTAACTCTGCTTTCCACTTCTTTCTTTCCTCTAATATACATTTTAAAGCTTCTTCAACTAATGAGTTACCATATAAGTCAATATAAGGGGGCATAGAATGCTGTTCAGGAATGAATAACCCTGCAATACCAATTGCACCGTCAGAGTCCATTAGATTGGTTTCCATACCGTATATATCATTTGCTATAGGATTCAATATCATTTCTTTTAAAGGATTACATTGATCTAAATCTCCCACTGATCCTGCTGCTATAAACATACCTGTTGTCATCATACCTGATGACATTGCGGGACGTAAGTATTCGTAAGTCTGCATCATTTTTGGAGCAATACCAGCCTCTTCATGAAAGAAATATGTTGTGGGTCCACCTACTCCAGTAGTTGCATTCTTTTCAAATGATCCACCTTGTATCTTAGATTTAAGTCCTCTTGACGTTTTTCTATTGCCTATTTTAACTTCAATCTGTTGTTGCCATAGTAATACCTTTTCTGGATTACTAGGCCTATACCAAGCTGTATGCTCATTAAGAAAAGTCTTGTATTCATCTAAAAATTTCCAAGAACCTTTATCATTAATGTAATCTTTTAATGATGCACCAATTTTACATGTGCTACCTTCTTCAAACCAATATGTATTGATCAACTTACCCATATGAAAATAAGAAGATGCAATCTGGCGTTTTTTTAAAATAGCAGAATGCATATAACTAAGCTCTGCTAATAGTTCATATAATGCCATATGATATTGAGCATCACGAACTTTAGCAAAACCATACTTTTTTTCCTCTTTGTCATAAATAGGTAGAAAGTTTAACCACATATAATAATCCCTTGTTAAATACCAAGTCTTATCTTTGTCTTTATAAATTACACCATTTCTACACTTATCCTTTTCTGTTTCCCAATAAGTATTAAAATCTTTAGATCTAAAAGGTTTATTACAATAAAACCCTTGTTTATTAAATATTTGAGCTTGTTTATTAAACTCATATGCTAATTCATTAAACCCATACTCACCAGGTACTTTAAATATATTTAATATATATTCTTTAAATTCATCTTGAGTATGAAACTCTGTATTAGTCCATTCATTATTTTCATATGTCTGAATGGATTTATACATCCTCTATAATGGCAAATACATCTCCTTCATTTATTAATAGATGTTCTTCATCATTATGAAGCATTGTAGTAGGTAAACAATGTTCTGTATATTGTACTATATCTCCAATTTTAATATCTTCTACAGATCTTCCTACTCCAACAACAACACCTTTATATTCTTTTTTTCGTGCTATATCAGGAATAACAATTACTGTATTCTTGTAAAACTTTTCAGCTTCTTTTTGTTTAATTAATATTTTCTTGCCTACTGGTATAATTTTTTGTGCCATTGTTTTTTGATTTTTTATTTATTGTTAATTCTGTATTATTAATTTGTTCTTTGTTAGATATTGGTTCATCCCAATAACAAAAATGCCATTCAATTTTTTTATTTTCCATTATATTTGATCATAAGCTAACCCTGCACCTCCACGTACAGAACTTTCTTGCTCTTGCTTCATATCACTAAATGCTCCTTTATATGAATTCCTAATTGCTTCAAACTTAGCAGCTGCATTAACCATTGAATTTATATTTCCATCTCTACCATGTTCAATAGCAGTTATTTCCATATACTTAGCCAGTCTATCAAGCATAGATTTAATACCTTTATAAGCTCTAAATGTTGGAGTTTCATAAAGTTTTCTGCATACATCTAATGCATTAAAAATTGCAGGATCTTCTAATGATTCTTCAAATTGTAATTCTTCTACAATAATATCTTCTTTTTCATGCTCTGGTAAATTAAAAAAAGGATTCATATCTGGGTTTGGACATGTCATATAAAATAAATACTGATAAACTTTTAAATAGGTATCAGGATATTCATCCATGATTTTTTTTAAAAAAGGTAAAGCATAACAATGTTCAGTTGGCACTACTTTACTATTTTGTATATCAAATAACTTTATTAACATAATTTTTCATCTTTAAGCCACATTATTAAACTATTAACTTCATCATTAAGATATGGTAAATCATATATTTTAATTTCATCTAATACTGGTTCACCATTTACATGTTCATTAATTGGATATCCATTTGAATCTTTACCAACCTGTTTAAATTTAACATGTTGAATTGTAAGTTTACCAACCTTTAATTTAGGATTGTGTTTTTTAATAATATACGCATAAATACTCAGTTGTAAGTTATAATGATTTAAATTACAATCATCTAAATGATTTACAGGTTTAAACATTTTTTTAGTTACACCTTCCCAATTTGTAAATCCTTTATCTTTAATTTCTTTGTTGGTTTTATAATCATTAATATTTATATAACCATTTACTATTTCAACCACATCAGCTTGTCCACATAAACCAACTGATTTTAAATAAACTAAATGTTCAGGATATACTCCATCCTCTAGTTTTTGCTTAGGTGCAATTTTAGATCCTGTTTCTTTATCAAATAAAGGTTTAATGATAGGAACCTCAATGCCATTTCTAGAAATAGTTCTAAAGTCCAACATATCAGTCTCTCTTTGATTATGATAAAAGTTTCCTAATCTAATTGCTCTATCTGTTTCATTATCCCAGGCTTGTAATATTTTTTCAGGAGTCATATCATACCATTTAGATCTTTTATTTTTAGATGATTTTTGAGCTTGACCTTCTCTATCAAACTTAGGTTTAAACATTCCTATAAAAGATGTAACACTAGTCCAATCAATTTTATCTTGATCAGAACTTTCATATATATGCCCTTCTTCTTTAAATATAATTGCCATAATTTATGTTATTGTAGTATACCACCATTGTCCTTCTTGACCAGTTTTAATACTATTTGTTATGTTATTAACTATATAATTAATTTGTATCATTAGCTTCAATTTGTTTAATTATTAATTCTTCTTCTTCTTCAGTTGTTATCATAGACCAGTGACCTTTAGGACATTCTGAAGATAATGATCTTAGCTTAAATTCTAAACTACAACCACAATCAGAACAACATGGTTGCGTTTTAGGTACTGCACAGTTTGTACCTGCATCATCATAAAAATTACAATTTATACATATCTCATTTCTTAATGTTGCAACTGCCTCAATATGATCTTTTTTAAAAGTTTTATTTTTGACTCCTTCAAATATTTTATCTACATTTTTAAATGCACTTAATAATTTATTTATTCTGCTTGCCATATTTACTTTGTATAAATTCTTTTTTATTTTTTTTATCTTCTAAAAGCATTTCATAAGCATTACTCATAATATTTATATTTTCTTGTATCAACTCACTTTTACTATAGCCTCTATATGTACTTTTAGTAAAATTACCAAGTTTGCTTTTGTACGTTTTAATTTTAGTTTCAAGTTTTTTATTTCTTAAATAAAATGTACCCAAACGATCTATATATATTCTTGGATAAGTAAGTTCACAAAGTGCTTTTCTAACTTTAGCATAATAAAAGTTTACAAAATCATCTACAACTTGTTTGTGTACTCCTACTTCATCAGCTATTCCAATTTTAAGTTGTTTATGATTCTTTGGATTCACTACCTAATATCTTATAATCTAATAATACATAACCTTTAGTTTGTAAATTAACAATATCATTAACAGATATAGTCTTTTTATTTTTTCCTTTTTTTATAATAAGATTCTTTTTATTAATCTTATTAATTGCATTTCTAGCAGATTGAGGGCTTTTAAATATACTCTTATCAGTTAAATGCATACAAAACTTAGATATTTCAACATTCGGAAGTTTAGCAAGTTCTGACAAACAATTTAAATCAGATGTACTTAATGTAATATCTTCAAAAAAACAATAAGTTAATATTTGAAACTTAATTGTTTTATCAATCTTAACTTTAAGTTTTATATCTACTTTATTTACTACTGCCATAATTATAATCTTAATATCATTTCAACTAATTTACCATGAGGATAACAATCTGTTTTATCCTTTCTTACATTTGTATGAGTTAATAAACCTTTTACTTTTCCAAGATATGCATCCTCATGAAAGTCAAATGCTTTATTTGCACCATACTTATTAATCCATTTTTGCAATCCTTCTCTGATATCAATATTATCCCTATCAGCAATATACTTTAACCACTTTTCAGTTTCTAATATCTGTTTATCTGAATAATTATGCCAATTTAAATATCCTCTAAAAGGTTTATCTAATCTATATATTTCAGAATCATTAACTAAACTTCCAAAATATGTTTTATTACTTCTATCTAAATAACCTGTTGCGCATATTTCTAAACCAACTGAATGTCTATTCATATGTCTAGATCCTGTTTTACCAAGATGCCATCCTTGACCGCCATCAGGAAATGCTTGAACCATAACACCATCATACTCATTTAAATCAAACTGGTTATGTGATCTACCTCCTAACACAAATTCAGTGGCTATTCTACCTCTTGCATCTTTAGCCCAATGATCAATACACTTATACGGATTACTTCTACCTGCAGTATGGTGTAAAAAAACATATTCATTATTTATTGGACCCTTAATATATTCTTTTTTAGGTAAAAAGTGTTTATGAATTATTTGATCATATTTAGTTACAAAATATTGTTCAGAATTATCACTATCTAGTTCAGATTCTAAATCTAATATAAATTGCCAAGTTTGTTCACTTGGATCACCTGTAATAACTAAACTATTCTTTATCTGAAATTCTTTTACTTTAGCAACTGTATTAGGTCCATACAAACCATCTGATTTTGCACCAACTGCTTTTTGTAAAATTTTAATATTTTGTTTAGTAAGATCCATCTTAATCTTCTTTAAAATTCTTTACAGCATCCATAAATGCTTTTGCCTCTTCATTAGGTTCTCCACCTTCTGGGGTATCAGCAAAAGCTTGTGCCATAAATGTCTGTGCTTGTAATCTTTCAGCTCTAGATTTTTCAATGCTAGCTAAAAGATTTTCGTACTCAGCTTGAATTTTAAGATGTGGAAGATTATCTTGATAAAACTTTGTGATTTCCTCTCTACGTTGTTTTAATTCTTCTTTAGAAAGGTTTGGGTTTTTTTCATCTAATTTTTTACTCATAATATTTTTTATATAAACTTGTTGCTTACAAATCTATACAAAAAATAGTTAAATAAAAAAAGTTTAATTTAAAATTGATAATTTTTTATGATTTTCTACCATTTAACTTTGTCTGCCCAATAAGCAGCAGACATCTTACCCTTCTTTATATTCTTACCATGCCTGGCTTTGAAAGATTTTCTTTTAGCTTTCATTCTATCTGACTCACCTGCTTTTGGTTTACCTGCTGTACTAGCTCCTTGTTCACCAAAACGAATGGTCTTTATTATCTCACCCACTTTAGCTACAACTACATGTGATTTCTTTGGATGCCCAGGTGTACGTTTAGGTTTATTAAATCCAGCTACTCCTGCTCTTGCTAATCTACTATCTTTTTTCTTTGCCATAATTAATGTGCTTTAGCTTGTATAACAATCCATTCTGTACCATCAGACCAAATAGATACACTTTCATATCTTTTAGAAAGCTCAAAATTTGCTCCACCATCTATAGTATCTCCTGAAGCTGGAGTAAGAAAAATCTTATCTCGTGCTCCATTATCTAAACTACCATCTGTAATAATTCTGATATTTCTATGTGTTAATAAAGATGCAGATGGTAAGTTAAGAGTGTAGTTTCCACTTCCAAGACCATCCCAAGATATATCTATTAAGTTATAATTAGTGGGCATTGTAGAAGATCCTCCAGCACCAGCTAAAAGATTAAAAGGTTCTATTGTAAATAATTTAGAAATATTATTATTTACAAAAGACACTAGGTCTTTTGCTAATATTAATTCTGTATCTACTTTTGGATTTGGTTTTAATCTTTCATGGGGTGTTTCATATCTAGATATAATAAAATAATCATCTAGTTTAACTTTCTTGACTTTCTTTCTTGAAAGCATTCCCATCATATCTTGTAATATTGTACTCATCTTTTCTTTCCTTTGTGTAAACCATGTTTTGCATATTGTTTACCTGCTTTTGTAGCAGCACGTTTCTTTTTATTAGCTGCTGCTAATTTCTTTATACCTGCTATACTACTTTTAAGTTTAGCTATTGTTCTAGTAGGTGCATATACTTCACCCGTCTTAGAAGACTTTTTACCAGAAGAAGTTCTCCACTTCTGTTTAGTCCATCTATCTAAACTCTTTTGTGATTTTGCTTTAGCCATAATTGTTAATCTTTATAACCACCACCAGCAGCTTTGTAACGTTTAGCAAGCATTTGAGCTTTACGAGCTGACCATTGTCCAGCACCACCACCTTTACTTCCTGCTTTAATAGAGTTGAATAATCTTTTACGCATAGTAGGCTTAGTATAATTACCAGCCTTATTAACTGTACTTTTTTTCTTAGTTGCCATTACTTTTTCTTTTCTGTATCAAACAATGCATATTCGCTTATTCCTTTAGCCGATTTAAATACGCCTCTGTACTCAATCAACTTATAGCTGTTATTTCCAAGTTTAACCCAATAGTAATCATTAGGTGCTTTCACTCTTTTTTTCATTATTCAATTTTAATTTAAGTATTTAATTTAAGTATTTGATCTATTAATTTACTTTGCATAACTTTTTTAATTTCAAAACATTTTTCATATTCTTCTTTTTCTTCAAAGTGTTTAATCATTATTTCTGCGATATCATTACTAATATCTTCAACAGGATCATGAGCAAATAAACCAATACTATAATCTTCTAAAAGAAACTCTTCATATTCTTGCTCTAACAATTCATCAAATGTCTTTCTTTTAGTTAATATCAAATATGAATTTTCAAATGCGATATCTACAATCTTATTCTCAAACTCTTCAATACTACCTAAGTCAGCATCAAATCCTCCATTAGGAGTAATAGCCATTCCATCATTATCTTCAAAAATCATCTACTACAATAATATACAATTTTTTTTTCTCTTTGTCAAAAACTAATACCCCCTATACATATTAAAAAACAATATGCCCCGGTACATCTGCCCTATACATCTAAATATTTTTATAACGGTGTTGGCAATTATTCATGTATTGCATTGAGTGGGGGTATTACAAAACTAATCCCCAACAATTTTTTGGAGTGATGGTACCCCCCATGATAAATGAAGTACCATATAGAACTTGCAGAAAAAAGGAAAGTAATTCTGCAGTGTGAAAATATAAGTAACACTACTACTCTACAGCTTGGTTGTACACAACTGCTCCCAAGCTATTTTTTGACGTTAATTGCAGTCACGTGAAAGCACTGCAAAATTCAAACTATTTAATATATAAATGAACAAATTATTCTTTAACAAAAAAAACGTATCTTCTAATGGTAAAATTAGCTTTGTATTTTCAGACCGTGCTACTTCTGTATCTTCAGGTACAAGTACCTTGAAAACTACTTGTCCTGAAACTGGAGAGATAAAAGAAACTGTTGTAGGTACAAAAACTGCTGAAGGCGGTGCATTAACCTTCGGTGTGTATTATGTACGTGATGCTGATACACAAGCTGTACTTCATGATGAAGAACACCCTTTGGTTCAGTTCTTCTCTTCATTGGTTAAAAACACTGAAGTTGAAGGCCTTGCTCTAAGTGAGGAGTGCATCATTGACCAACGTACAAATGAACCAACAACTTTACGTTGGGTACGTAACGCTGAATAAAACCTTAATGGGAGAGTGTAAAAGCTCTCCCTTTACAATTTACTCTTATCCAATTGCAGGCGTAATCATACAATATGAGTATGTACGTAGAACGTCAAGGTTTGCAACCTTGTAAG
>TARA_R110000772_G_scaffold118826_7_pt1 | contig 13243 bp, 15 predicted proteins | sample TARA_R110000772 | Tara Oceans TARA_R110000772 (sample SAMEA4397948) | marine metagenome | biome: Polar Biome; feature: [SRF] surface water layer (ENVO:00010504); material: water (ENVO:00002006), including particulate matter (ENVO:01000060) such as... | depth 5 m | reverse complement strand
GACGAAAACGTGGACAAAATTAGAGAGGTAATAAAGAACCAAACGGGCGTGGACATGACCTACGTCCAGACGTTTGACCACCTCATACACTTCTACATCAAGCACGCTAACGAGCCAAGGACCAAGTGGGCGCCAGCCTTCAAAGCCATCAACGCGGAGAGTATGAAGTGATCGATGTATACCCAACTTGCGCGGAAGCCCGCGATGAGGATGGGATCGTTTTGTTTACACTTCAGCTAGAACAAGACGGGGGCTACACCATGAGCATTAAGAACCCCGCCTTTTTAGCTGAACCCAACTTAGAGAGAGTGCTTTCCGCAGTCATACGCGCTGAGCACATTCTTGGAATAGAGGACTGCAATGACACAAGAAAAAAACTTTGACCACGCCCCGCTAAGTGAATACCGGGTTCGCGTGACAATAAGAAATAACCTAATCTTGACGGCAATCGAAAACGCTGGGTACAAAAACATATCCGCGTTTTGCAAAGGCTCCGACATACCACCAACTACTCTGAACGCGCTGATCGCAATGAAAGTTCCGCCGCTAATGTCTAGTGGGGAATTTAGCAAGCCAGCGAAAAGCCTGATGGAGGCTTTGTGCGCACTACCAACTGAGCTTTGGACATCAGAGCAGCTAACAATGAAGCTTAAAAGAAATACCTCGGAGATGGCTTTGAACCTAAGTGGGATGCAATCGGCGCTTGGCATACACGCAGACGAGGCTATGCTTTTATTGACGCAGTCTCCAGAGGAGGTTTTGGATGCAAAAGATGTCGCGACCCTTATCGAGGAGACGCTAAACACAATAACTCCAAAAGAAGCCAAAGTTCTAAGAATGAGGTTTGGAATTGGATGCGAAGAGCACACACTGGAAGAAGTTGGTGCTTGCCTTGATGTGGGTAAAGAGCGCGTACGGCAGATAGAGGCGAAGGCGATGAGAAAGCTGAAGCATCCCAGTAGAAGTGAATCCTTAGAGCAGCTAACGGAACGCTACAAACCAGACGGTATTTCGAAATTCAAACTAGACTAACCAAAGCCCGCCCAGTGCGGGTTTTTTTACGTCTGCGAGATGGTTCACATCTTTGGTGGGTGCTAGGCTCGGCTGGCCATGGTATTGCCTACGGGAAGTGAATCCCGTTTGGCAACATTCCACATCACCGGAGCCGTAGCTTAGTTTTCCGTGTGGGGTGAGCCTACATTCAGCTCGCTCACCTCCGGGCGCTTTCCGTTGACTGACAACGTCTAGCATGGCCGCCCGACCTAGCGCCGCCTCCCGTAGATTGAACCACGGACACCGCTAGTGTCATCCCCATTTGCGCTTGCAACTTCTGTGCGCTCTCACCTCAGATCAGAACGTTGTAGAGTTGGTGGACTGCGGTCTACGCCTTGCGGCTTCCAACGCTTCCCTCATGCCAACTCAAAACCCGATAGACCTCTGAGACAAAGTTGCCGCGTAGTGCAAATAAAAAAGCCGCTTACAACTGCCCCGTCGTAGCACCCCAATAAAGGGGCGAGGCATGTGTAAACGGCTTCTAAATGTTGGTTACGACGACAACGGTTTCATTATAGCAGCAAACCAAAAAAGAATGCAAGCACTGAAAGTTGATCCGGTAGCACCGGTGGCGTTATTGCGCCACGGTTGGTGCTGGTCTTTTTAGTAGCAGTTTGTGTTGCAGTTGCCGTAATAGCAGCAGGTTGTGCAGGATACGTATTTGCCGTTTACGGTGTAGGTGTGAGTGTTGCACGCAGCGTACACTGACGTGTTGGCCGCCAAAATTAAAACAAACGCAATTAGATTTTTCATGATTAAGCTTTCAATGGTTACTTAATTTGTTTGGCACACCTCGTTGTTTCACCCGTGTAGACGGTGTGGTGCCAAGAGGGCGCTATTGTTTCACATATATATAGGAGTTGGTGGCTCACATAAAGCAGTGTTTTCAGCGACCTACGATCAGAGATCATCCACAACGGCGCTAACCCGTTGCTCCACCAACACGCATACGAACTACGATTTAGCTCTCATGCGTGATGGCCCTAGAAAAAACCCCCCACGTCTGAGGTGGGGGAAGTACCAACTAGGTGAACATCATGACTGTTCAAAGTTAAGTTTAACTACAGGTTTGAAGTAATGCAAGCGCTTCTTCTACGCTGTTGATAATGTGTAGGTCCGACCCGGGCCAGTGGTTATGGAAGCTTTGCTCCGCATCAGTAAGCCGCCGCGCAGACGGAGGTTTAGCCCCGTCTTTTACCTCAAGTAACAAGGTTTTCCCTCGGTAGCTAACCAGTAGGTCAAACAAGCCTTCGTCATTGACCACTTTGACGTACGCACCCGCCTCGCGCATTGCCTTAATGATGTCCTGCTCGTTCGTGTCTCGGCGCGCAGCTCTTCTCATGGAAAACACCTATGAAAAATATATTGCATTTACTGTAACAGATGTTGTGTTGTTCCATATCATGTGGTACATTAGAGCCTTACTCATCACACAGGAGAGGGAGATGGAAGACAAAAACCTTGACGCCGCGTTTGCAGTATTTAAGCACGCAACAACTGTTGCCAATAAATACGGTCCGATCATTATTGATGAGTCCAACAACCACGGTACGGTAGCAATAACTTCGGCATCCTTGATGCTTGTTGCGTTTGCAAGAGCTATGGACATGAGTATCCACGATTGCGTTTCTTTGGTGATGCAAATGTACAAGAAAATTGAAAAGCAAGAAAGGGAAGACGATGAAGCTAACGAATAACTTTGGGATGCCTGAGACGATCCTCAACGTGATTGCGCGCCCACAGTACAGCAAGGGTAAGGCAAACATGTCTGTGACCGAGTTACTCAACAGCCCACGCATTGTCCAGCTCAAACGCAAACACTGGGACAGTCTGACGGAGGACGCGGCAGACATGGTGTGGTCAATCTTTGGCACAGCAATCCACAACATTCTGGAGCACGGCAAAGGCGACAACCATATTGTTGAAGAGCGCATCCACGTTGAATTAAGCGGCATGAGAATTAGTGGCGCAATCGACCTGCAAGAGGTTACTGACAATGGCATTGTTGTCTCCGACTACAAGACAACTAGCGCATGGGCTGTGATGAACGAAAAGCAGGACTGGCACAACCAACTGAACAGCTACGCCTATCTTGTTGAGGCCGCAAAGAAACTACCAGTCTGCAAGTTGCAGATCGTGGCCATCATCCGCGACTGGAGCCGCAGAGACGCAGTAACACGCGAGGGATACCCCAAAGCACCTATTGTGGTGATCGACATCCCGCTGTGGTCATTTGAAGAGCGAGAGGCGTACGTCAAATCGCGCATCTCATTACATGGCGACGCACTTTTTGAAGTGGAAACAGACGGCGATATGCCCGACTGCACACCAGAAGAAATGTGGGAAAAGCCAACAACATACGCACTCAAGAGGGACGGCAACGTCCGCGCAAAGAGTGTTCACGAAACAAGCGAGGCAGCAGAGGCGGCTCTGGCCAACGCAACAGAAAAAGCTAAGAAGGGCGAGAAGTTCCTGATCGAAATTCGTGAAGGGGATCGCACTCGCTGTTCTAACTTTTGCCAAGTGGCTGGCATGTGCAGCCAAAACAAGAAGTATCTTTTAACCAAACCAACCAAAGAGGAATCTTTATGACATCAGCAACCCGTATATACCTTGTAAGCACCCGAGACTCTGCCCGGTTAGTAAAAGCCGTAGTTCCATCGCAGGCCATCACGCACGTAGCAAAGCAGATTTTCTCTGTTCGCATTGCGTCGCAAGAAGACCTGATTGAAGAGTTAGGCCGGGGCACGCCAGTCGAAACCTATGGCGAGACATCTCAAAAAGAATTCCAAGTTTAAGAAGGACTCATCATGTTTATTTCAAACGAAGAAAAAAAGAAACTGTGGGATGAACTCCACCAGCAAGCAGAAAAAATTCGCCATCTCTTTGAAGAGATCAAGGCCATGAAACGTGTTAAGCCAGCCAAAGCAAAGCAGGACTCAGAGCAAAGCAGCCTTGACAAAAAAGCAGCGGCCAAAATTCGCCAACAAAAATACGCCCGACTTTACTATCTTAGGAAGAAAGAAAAGGCGCGTCAGGAGCTGCCATGATCTTTGTACTTAAAGAGGCCGTCGCATCACTCAAGCAATTATTTGAGCCGTTTGAGGCTGCGCCCATTAGTGGGAACCTTATGCACGGGCCAGTTACTCCTGAGATGATTCATTTTATTAACAAGCGCAACAACGAAAAGCGCAAGAAATCCATCGAGCTTCTTGGCACAAAGTGGCTCCTTCACCCCGACAACAGAGAACAACGTAAGGAATCAGAATGAAAGAAATATCAGCAGCTATGGTCAAAGCTCAGAAAGAGTTTGGCCCAGCGCTTAAAACAAGTACCAACCCGGCGTTCCGCAGCCGCTACGCAGATTTGTCTGCTTGCATCGAGGCCGTCCTTGACGCGCTAAACAACAACGACATCTTTATGATGCAGCCAACACACGAGTGCGAAAACGGCGTCATCGTTGAGACTGTCTTCATTCATTCGTCTGGCGAGCAGATTAGCAGCGGCAAGCTGCACGTTCCCGCTACCAAGCATGATGCTCAGGGATACGGCAGCGCACTGACCTACGCACGTCGCTACAGCCTGATGGCGGCTTGTGGCATTGCGCCAGAGGACGACGACGCTAACAGCGCATCAAAAGCATCAGCAGCAGCAGTGGCAGCATCGGCGGCGGTTGCGGCGGTGCGGGCGCCAAAGCCACCAGCAAAGATCGAGGGAAACGATTCCGAGTGGCAGTTAAAGGTTGTGGCAAAGCCCGAAGGAAGTCACGCCGACTGGTCTCAGTTAATCATTGACGCAACCATGATACTCATACCACTAACAAATAACAAAGCAGACGTGGTGAACATATTTAAAACCAACCGTAACATCTACGACGAAGTAAAGCGCGGCACACCCAGTGCATACGATTTACTGATGGATGAGTTTAAACAGGCGCAAGCCAAACACGAGAAAAACTAACATGCAATATCCAAACAGCGGCGCATTATTCACACGCGACAAAAAAAGTGAAAAGGCTCCCGAGTGGGGCGGCGAGATTACCATGGAGGTGTCACTCCTGAAAACCCTAATAGAGGAGTCAGACGGCGACGGCGTAAAGATCAAGCTCAGTGGCTGGGTTCGCCAAGGTACTCGCGGCGAGTTTATTAGCATCAAGTACGACAGCTTCAAGCCAACAAATCAGAATCGTGATTACAACGAGCCACGCCAAGCACCTAAACCCGCGCCTATGAATGACATGGACGACTCGGACATTCCGTTTTAATCATGGCTACCAACACACTTCAGTTTGAGGCCGTCAAGATTGCCATGAAGCAGGATAAGACTGGAATAATCCTGACCCTGAATATCCACCCTGACGAGCTGCCCATCGATCTGATGCGCGACTTCGTTGGGGCGAGGTATCAGGTAGTAATGGTGAGATTGAGCGACGAGAATGCGCCGCTGGTCAGGGACGCGGAGTACAGCCGCAACCCTGTTCGCACCGCAGGCATTCTCTGCCGCGACAAACAGTTTGCGCAGTACCTTTTTAAGAAGGCAGAAATCGAGGAGGAGAGTGAGGCCGACGTGATTCAATGGCTAAAGGGAGAGCTTGGTATCAATTCTCGAACCGAGCTTAACGAAGATCAACAAAAAGCCAAGAAATTCTGGGCTATATACAAGGAGTACCGACAATGGAACCCACCCGCATGATTCCCTATTCCGTCCACCTACCAGAGGACGTGTACAAGAAACTTAAAGAGGCCGCTGGCAATCGCAAAGCGTCAGCACTGGTACGTGACGCCATCACGCTAATCGTTGAAGGTGACGATGAGTTTAATGGCGGCTACAACAAAGGAGTGCGTGACGCAATTCGAATGGTTCAACAGAGTGAGTTGTGCAAGGCCATCAGCTACTACGAGGACACCCTATCAAAGATACTAACTGACCAAATGGAAGGATTGGTTGTCAATCAAAACACGAAAGTAAAAAATGACAGCAAAAAAAGTAAAGGCTGAAGGCTTGGCCGCCATTGTGGCAAAGCAGGAGATCACATCAATTCAGGATCTGACAATGCAGGACTTCTTTGCCGCCTTTGCTCTCCAAGGGATGCTGTCCTACTACGGGGACTGCTCCTTTGTTGAGGGTGAAGATGGCTTTGACGATATTCATTCAGTAGCATTCGACCACGCCAACGCCATGGTAAAAAGGCGTGAGTCGTAAGCTCGCTAACCGGCAAATAAAATGCAGAGTAAAAACAAAAAAGCACCTACCGGAGTGGAGCGTAGGCATATTGCGCTGATCAAGGATATGAACTGCGTGGTGTGTAGTGCACCGGGTCCTAGTGAGTGCCATGAGATCAACCAAGGTCAATGGTTCACAAGTATGCCCCTGTGCGCTGACTGTCACCGAGGCAGCCTCAATGGAATCCACGGCCAAAAGCGGATGTGGGCCGTCTACAAGTTGGATGAGATGTCGGCTCTAAATAAAACCTTGCAAGAGATATTTAGTTGAAAATGAATACTTTTAGGGATCGCGGACTTATTTAGAATAAGTTGGCGGCCCCTAAAGTTCTAACTTTTACCTGTCCTTCATGGACTTAACTCTGTCGTTTAAGATTTTCATCCTCTTGGTGATCGCCGCCTCTACACGTTGGACCGCCTCGCGAGAAGCGTTCCGCTCAAGCAGTTGTGTTCTGCGTTTCCTAAGAGCTTGAATTGCCTTGTACGTTTTGTTTGCCATTGGTAGCAGGCGGGCTTCTGGGTTATCCAGCATGAAGTCACGAGTTGGCTCCCTGTTCTCGCGCCGACCTTTTATCTCAAGGTCCATCCCATTAAGCTCCTCAATATTTTTGTAGAACCTGCTTGACTCTGCGGCAGAACCCTTGGTTTCTCCAACAAACCGGCCATACAGCGGGATTTTGTAAATGGGTAGCTCCTCTCCACTTACCGTCTTTTGAATGGTTGTGGAAAGCTTTACTGACTCCCTACCAATACCACCAAACGCTTGGCCGACCAAGTATTCAATTTGCTCAGGAGTGGGACTAAACATTCCCTTTTGATACTTTGTTCCACCGCTGGCAAAGTTAAGGAACTCAGATAGCTGCATGGAGAACCAGTTTGCTCCCTCCCGTGCTCGGGTATACCCGGGCGTTGGGCGCAAGGAGAACAAATCATTCCTTGATATTGGCTTGCCTGTGAAGTCCTTGTTCTCACCAAGCGCCACAAATGGATCGAGGACGGTTGGTGTAACCGTCTGTACCGACCAGCCAGAGTTTCCAACTGGGTTAAACGCATCGAGGAACAGGCCAAACAGGTCTGTGGTGCGCCTTGCGGTATCGTCGAACCCAGACATAGCCCACTCGGTAAGAATGCGGCTGGTGCCCGGTATGACGTGGAAACCAAGCGGCATTGGAATGGCAATGTAATTACCACCCCCGGTTGGGATAATAATGTTCTTAGCACGCACAAATTCCGGCGGATCTTCGTCGTCGAACCCGGCGCCAGCAAGCAGAAGAGCTTGCATCGAGCCAAGCATTAGCCCGCCCGCCATAATCTTCTTACCAGTTGGGCCTCGTAGCGTCTCAACCATCCGGGCGCTACCTTGCATGGCGGCGTTAAAGAAGGCGTACAGCGCACCCATCTGAGTGGCTACATCGCCCTTGCGGTTGAAGTTGACCGTAAGATTCTTAGCCAAAGACGCGGCTTTTTGTTTGGCCTCACTGTCGCTAAACCCCTCGCCCGCAAACTTCTTCTTAGCTACCTTGTAAGCGGCCAGTCGAACCGCATTCTCAAGTGAATCGTTGTAGTCACTGAGCCAGTCAAAGACGGCGCGAGCGCCAGCCTTACCCCTACCCTCAGACAGCTTCTCCATCTCATTTACAAGAGCCTCTGATCGGTCTTGTGTACGGCTGAAGTTGTCTTTGAATCCAGTTTGCCCACCTTCTTGCTGGAACTCTTTCCAAAGCTTGGCTAAATCCCCGTCAACCTTTTTACCCTTGCGGCTCTTGCGCAAGCTTGAGTAAATCACTCGCAAGGATGGAATTATCTCCTTGCTAACCTCTACCTGTTGGCCAGCAAGCTCAGTCGTAGAAAGCTGAAGAGCTGCTGCCTGCGCGTCACGCAAGAAGTTATAGGGTCCAAAGATGGGGTTGTACTGCGTGTTAACGGCAGCCATCCACCGGGTGACTTTGGCAATGATACCCATGGCAGTGCCAAGATCTTGGGCGTCAAGGTTCTTCAGCGCCCTAGCAGCGCGTTCGGCGCGAGGATCTTGCTGGTTAAAGAATACGTATCGTCTCTCTCCATTAACGCGAGTCGCTAAAACGTAATCATTCTCGCGCAGCTTGGTGTTGATCCTACTCATTACCTCGTTTTTCTTAGGATCAAGTACGCGCTGCTTTGGCTCTTTCATTAAGAAGTTAACAGCTTCATCATCAAGACCCATGGATAACAGCTCATCAAGCGCATCCTGTGGAATCTTTTCCGCTTCGGGATTTATAGCCATCCAGAAGTCTGGATTCGGAGCCTCTAAAGCAAGTCCGTACACTGCCTGTGCAACGCGGTTCTTTTCTGTCAGAGAAATGGCGTTGTTGCGGGCGGATATGACGTTTGAAATAATGTCAACTACGTTGCGCTTTGAACCCATGGCAGAGCGGCTAAAGTCGCGCCGCACGTCAAAGCCACGGCCAGTTCCAAAGCTGCCAAAGTTGTAGTCAAAGCCCATTTCCTCGCGCATTAATGGCACGTAGTTAGGGAACGTCTCTTCCCAAGCATCAATGGTTTCCGCTTTCTCGTAGCCTGTATCAGCTAATAGCTTGCGGGTGCCCTTGGTTATGGCGTCCACCCGCTTGGCCAGAGCCTCGAACTTCTGCTTTTGATTTTCGCTCAGACCCGCAAGGTACTTCTGCGCATTCTCGGTAGTAACGCTAGAGCCGCCATCCTGCATCTCAGGGCGTGTAGGGTTCCGCTGTGCAACAAAAATGTTGTACGCCTCGGCGTGGCGGTTAAGCAGGTATTTCTCCAGCTCCCCTACGGTTACATCCCTTTCCTGCATATCCTTGAGCAAGGGAAGCCACTCGTCATTCTGGAAGTCTTTCGAGGCAGTGGCTGTTCGCCCGTGGTAAAGCTCCTCTTGCAAGTATGGATTCCACTTGGATGCGATCTCTTTACCCGTCTCTTTAACAGCCTCGATGATGCGCTTAACATCCACATTCTTATCGAGCATCTTGTAAATGAGGCCGTCCTGAATCTCCATTTTGGGATCGACCGTGATGGACCAAGTGCCTAACACCGGCTCGCCAAAAATGTTCTGGCGCGAAGGCTTCGGTTGGCCGGGAGCGGCGTCTTCATTTTGTGGAAAATCAAAGCTAACCTCGGCCTCCTCCTCGGCAGCAGCCTTACCATCGCTCTCGGGAAGGATAATTCTTTTGCCCTTGGTTTTAATACCTTTAAGTGGAATGCCAGACGGCTTCATGTCCGCCTCAACATCGGTTAACGAAGAGCCTGCCATCTCGGATGTAATTCTTACCAAGGAATCAAGTGCGCTTTCGTAGTCCTTAGATAGGCCAAGAGACTGGCGCACAATCTCAACCAACTTTTGGAATGCGGTTTTATTACCAACTTTTATTTCTGAAAGAACTTGCTGGAACTTTGAATCAGTTAAGCCCCAAGCCATAAGCTCTGCCGGGTCTTGCATGATGTTAGATTGACGCGCAATACTCCTAATTGCGTAGTTGGTTTTACCAGCGGCCTTGTCGCTCGCCAGTTGCCTCTCTACGGTTTTAAATAAAACTTTTAAATCGTTGACCGACTTTGAATTAGGCGCATAAAAAATTTGGGCAACAGTGGCTGCGTGAATAAGCTCATGCAGTATGGTTGAGTACCTTGTGCCAGTCTGCCTGTCTGCCACGCCACCGGAAAGTCCGTTAAAACCCATTTTCATGTTAAAGCCGTATTTCTTTACCGAAATAAGACTAACTTTTCCTCGGGTTCCGGTTTTCCAGCGCTTGTCGTCGTTAACTACTCTTACTTTTTCTGGGAAAACATTTTTCTTTGTAAGCTCTGAGACGCGATTAAGCACCAGCTCCGCAATAGATTTTGCCGCTTCATTGGGCGCATTGGCTACGGCCCATTGAGCCAACCCCTCAACAGTTTTATTTTGGATTTCTTTTGCAATTACTTCTGGCGACTTGTTGATTACAAACTCTGGGTTTTCAGCCTTGTCATAAACAGGCGCACTAGGCTCTGGAGCATCGTCAGCTTCCGGCTCTTTTATGGTGGGCGGCGCTGGCTCAGGGATGGCCTCCGGCTCTCTTACTGCCGGGGCTACCGGCTCCGCAGGAGGGGTAAATAAGTCTGTACCAACTTCAGGCTCAGAGGCCATGGCCTTGTAAACATCATCCTTTGGCAGTTTTGGAACATTGCCAAACATATCAGAGTCAGATGAGTTTGCTTGTTCAGCGGCCTTAGTTGCCAAGCGGTCTAACGCCTCCCCCATTCTTTTTGCGGAGCGGCTGTTATCGGCAAACATGTCGAGCACTTTTAGCGCATAAGGGTCTGCACCCAACACTCCTTGCTGAGCGTAGTCCTTGAGTTTTTGGCCCGACCTGCGTGCGTTGACGGCCATCTCCGCCGCATCCAGCACGGAGCTGCGTATGTCGTAATCACCAGCGCCCTCAAGGGCGGCCATTTTTGATGCCGCCTTAGCCAAGGCATTAAGAACCGCTTTTGCCTCTGGGTCTACCGCTTGCGCGTACAACTCAATTAAGTTGTCGCTGCCATATGCCTTGTAAAAAATCGCATTATTTAGGCGATCAATTGCCTTGGTGTTAGGCATTCCCTTGGCGTCTATTAACTCACCTTGCTCATCCTTTGGCATAGAGCGAACAAACTGTATTAAGGTATTTGTATTTGGGCTACCGTCGTCGTTAAAAGACAAGCCGTTTAAATTAACTCGGGTGATGTCGTTTTTTGCAGACTCAACGGGGCTTAATCGCAGTGTGCCGCTAATGTTGCTGATGTCGGCAATGTTTTGCGTAACCCTTGACTTTGGCATCACTCGCACAAGAACTGGATTTTTTAGGCCGCTCAAAACGGCTGGGTTAATCCCGTGCTCAACGTCTTCAAGAAACTCACGCTTATAGTTTTCGGCGGTTCCTTGGCTGTAAGCCGCCCGCAATCCAGCAATCCGGCCATTACCCGCAATGGGGCGGATAGCCGACACAGACAAATCCCCATACTCAGCGTTCTTAGTGCCGTCTGAAGTATTTGAAGGTGTAATTTCGTTACCCTCTACAACAGCGTAGCGAACAGGAATCCGAGTTCCGTCAGATGCTGTGGCGTAAGAAACCTTTCCAAACCTATCTTCGCCAATTTGTGAGTCTGAAATTACAACAGGAGCGCCAGACCCAAAGTCTCTACCCACACCTAAGCGCGAGTAATCTGGGTTGGCCGCGATGCTTTGCATTTGACCAACAGAAGCTGGCGCAGAGCGATCTCGGTTCTGGAAAAATGATCCAGCCTCTGGTGGAAGGTTTTCTGAGTAGTCGTTATCCCACTCTGACGCAACCTTCAATGGCTCTGCTTCTGCTTCCGCCTCCACCTCTGGGGCCGGTGCCGGTGGTAGGTCTGGCTTTACCGGTTGAACAATCGCTGGCTCAATGGGTGCAATTGGCGCTACAGGTACGGCTGGTGCAACCGGCTCACTCTCCACAACCGGAGCAATTGGAGGTGACTCCTGATCGACCACAGGAGGAACGCGGGACTTCTCTTCGTCAGCAATAATTGCGGCGGCATCCTTCCTTGCCTTGGACCTAAGCAGGTCTTGCGTAGTTGAGTACGCAGCGGCAGGAACCGAAAGAGTAGATCCGCCAAGCTCACCAAGCATTTCCGCGCCAACATCTTCAAGGTCAACCTCACCGTATGCAGCAGCCTGACCAGCGGCCTCAGAAATACCGCCGCCAGCAGTCTCAATGCCAACAGCACCAGCAACGCGAGCGCCTTTTTGGCCAAGGGTGCGGGTCTTTAATATTGCGTCTGCACGAGCGGCAATCTTTGCGGCGTCAGCGGCAACGCCCATCTCTTTACGAGCGGCATCAATGGCTGAGCGGCGTGCGCCTGATGCAAACTTACCAGCGCCAACGGTCATCAAAGAATCTATGGCGGCAGTAGTTACGCCTTTAGTCCTGGCATCGCTGATTGCTTTGTCAACAACCGTCTTATCGCGTAGTAGCGCGGTGATGTTCGCCTCTGTGGGAGGAAGTCCTCGCTCACTCAGCTCTTGACTGATTCGGCCAATAAACTCAGAGCCAATCTCCAAAGGAACGCCAGCAGCAAATCCACCACCAACAGCGCCAACACCGGCGCCAATGGCAGAGCCGCCGGGGCCACCAACTGACCCAACCACTGCGCCAGCTTTACCGCCAGCAATCATGCCTGCAATCTGGGGCGCCATGTTTGCAGCGCTCTGGGCTGTTAAGTACACAGCGCCTTTGGGGTTGGTTAGAACCTGTTTGCCGAACTCTAATAAGAAGTCCGCAAAAGGACCAACACTTTCAATAAACCCATCAGCCTTCTCGAACGCCTCCGCCTCATCCTTGAAAGCGGTCTGAGCTTCGATCAACTCCTTGGGCTGCACGCTTGGCTTCATTGCAAGCTGCTCAGCTAAAACTTTAGCTTGGTCTTCACCTACGTCGCCAGAGATAACTGACGGAGAAATCTGAGCCGCGCCAATTGCACGCTTGCCACCCTCAACCAGCAGATCCCCTACGTTAGAGAAGAAGCCTCCGTCCTTCGGGGCCGCTACCGACTGAGCCATATCAGAACCGCCAACGCCAAATCTACCTCGAATAGCCTGCTGAGTTGCTGGATTTGCCGAGGTGTAGTTGGTATCGCTTACAGACCAACGATTAAAAATTTCCTTCTTCGTTGCAGAATTTGCGTTAAGGTAATTCTGGTCCTGAAGAATTTCTTGAAGTGTTGGCATAAGCTAACCTTAGTTCAGCAAAGGGTTTGATTTGTCAATTTTACCGGTATTATCTCCGCCGCCCCCATTGCCCTCGGCCTGCGCATTTTGCATTGCAAGTGTCTTGTATTGCCTTGCAGCGTCTGCCCTTTCTTCATCAGTGTAAAGACCGCCCTCGTCTTTAATGATTTCCTGAAGACCAGCCATGGTTGCGCGGCGTTCCATGATTCGATTGCGGTTAGCGCCA
>TARA_R110000772_G_scaffold41_5_pt1 | contig 13258 bp, 13 predicted proteins | sample TARA_R110000772 | Tara Oceans TARA_R110000772 (sample SAMEA4397948) | marine metagenome | biome: Polar Biome; feature: [SRF] surface water layer (ENVO:00010504); material: water (ENVO:00002006), including particulate matter (ENVO:01000060) such as... | depth 5 m | reverse complement strand
ACACCTAAACGTTTAAAGTCGACCTTTTGACCTTCAACTTGCTTTTTAGCGTATGCACGGCACTTTTCGCGAAACTCGCTCGCGGTTACTTTAACGCCTGGCTTGCCAACTTTTTTCTCAACCATTAACTCTATTGGTAAACCATGACAATCCCAACCAGGTACTAATGGCGAGTCAAAGTCAGATAAGGTTTTAGACTTAACAATAATATCTTTTAATATTTTATTTACTGAATGGCCTAAATGGATATCGCCGTTTGCATACGGAGGTCCATCATGCAAAATAAAGGTTTTTTTACCTTTTTTAGCACTGCGAATTTGACCATATAGGTCGTCTTCATACCATGCTTTTAGCATTTTTGGTTCACGTTGTGCCAAATTGCCACGCATTGGAAACGGTGTTTCCGGTAAGTTCAAAGTATGTTTATAGTCGCTCATTAATCCTACATTCCGTATCTATCGGCTACCTAATTTAAACCAAAACACTGCTTAGCGGCGGCAACGTCAGTTGCTATTTGCGCCGTTAATTGTGTTAATGTCTCGAATTTTTTCTCATCGCGGAGTTTTTTAATCAACTCCACATGCATAAATTGTCCATAAATGTCTTGTGCAAAATCAAAAAGATGAACTTCTAATAAGGCACGAGTTCCATTAAAGGTGGGCTTATTGCCTATATTGGCAACCCCATAAACTTGTTTCCCTGCTATGGTTGCTTGCACAGCAAACACCCCATTTACCGGGCAAACTTGACGTTTAAGCGCTATATTTGCGGTTCTAAAACCCAGCTCTCGGCCACGTTTCCAACCATGTATAACACGCCCCGAAATGGCATAGTTGTGACCAAGCATTACCTTTGCAGTGCTTAAATCACCAGCGGCAAGCGCTTCACGAATTAAAGTACTGCTTACTCTAGCATTTAATTGGCGAAAACTCGCGGTGCTTTTAACATCCATGCTCGCTTGTTTGCCCATACTTACTAGTAAGTCAAAATTACCTTGTCGCTGCTTGCCAAATCTAAAATCATCACCAACCGTTAATGCTTTAACGCCTAGCTTTTTAATTAAAATATCACTAACAAATTGCTCTGCATGCATATTTGCAAATTGCTGATTAAAGCTAATACAAATAACTCGTTCAATACCTAACTCGCTGAGCAATAGCAGTTTATCTCGTAAGCGAGTTAAACGCGCTGGCGCATTACTTTTAGCAAAAAACTCTTGTGGTTGAGGCTCAAACAACATTACCGTACTAGGTAAATTATTTGCTTTAGCATCAATAAGTAAGCCTTTTAATACTTCAGCATGACCTAAGTGAACACCATCAAAATTACCAATAGTAAGCACACAACCAAAATGTTGTGAGCGAATATTGTGTATACCTCTAATTAACTCCATGCCACCCAATGCCTTTTTAAGCGAGTTATTAATTCACAACTCAAAATTGAATGAAGTTGCAGAGTTGCCGATTATAATCTTTTTTTTAGTTCGATTCAGTAATTGCTACACTTTTTATCGTATTTAGTCGCACACCCATCAAAAATAACAGCGTAAAGTAACTTAACCCTGCAATTGCTAGCAACACTAGGAGTAAAATAACCTGTTCGCTAAAGTGCCAAGTCGTCCAACTATACTGCTCGCTGGTAAACCAAACCAGTAACCCCATAACAATACTTGCAACAAAGCATTTAAGGGTAAAATATAAGCTCATTGACGAAAACTGATACACATTTTCTTTTTTAAGCTGCCTGTAAAGCAAAAATGCATTACAGCTTGCCGACATTGAAGTGGCTAAGGCCAATCCTAAATAGCCAATAAAAGGCGCAAGCATTATATTAAACACCATATTAAGTACCAAGGTAATAATACCAATGCGCACTGGGGTTTTAGTATCTTGGCGGGCGTAAAATCCAGGGGCTAATACCTTTATTAGCATAAAGCTGACTAAACCAACCGAATAAGCCATTACCCCTAAGCTCACCGCTTTAACATGATCAATCCCCGCTTCTTTAAATGCACCATGATCAAACAACACAGTAATAATAAGTGGGCTAATAATCATTAACCCTATCATAGCAGGCAGGCCCAAAAATATTACAAAACGCACCCCCCAATCTAAGGTATGCTGAAAATCACTGCTTTTTTTACTACTGTGTAATTTTGACAGTGCCGGTAAAATAACCGTTGCTATACCAATACCAAATAATCCCAGCGGAAACTCTATTAAACGGTCTGAGTAATACAACCAAGCAATTGAGCCGGTCATGAGTAATGAAGCAATAACGGTATCGAGCAATAAGTTTATTTGGCTAATAGAGACCCCAAACAAAGCAGGCAGCATTAATTTACGTACTTTTTTTACATTTTCGTCTTGCCAAGCCCAGCGCGGGCGCGCCAACATTTTTGCCCGATATAAAAAAGGTAACTGAAACAGTAACTGCACCACACCACCAATAAATACACCGATAGCTAATGCATATGCACCCACCGAAAATTGGTCATGTAAAAAAATAGCACACGCAATAATAGATATATTTAATAACACTGGAGTAAACGCAGCCACAGCAAAGCGGTTATATACATTCATAACCGCCCCACTTAGCGCCACAAGGCTTACAAAAAACAAATACGGAAATGTCAGCTTTAATAATGCACTGGCAAGTTCAAACTTTTCGCCATCAGGGCCACCTTGCCACCAATCTATAAACCAACCTGTGCCAAATAGTGCAGCAATAACCGGAGACGCAACCACACCTACAATTGTCACTATTAATAAAATAGTGCCTAAGGTTCCTGCTGCTTGCGCAACAAAAAGTTTAACCTTATCGTCGCCTTGCTGCTCTTTTATTTCGCTTAATACAGGTACAAATGCTTGAGCAAACGCACCTTCTGCAAATAAACGACGTAAAAAGTTAGGAATTCGATTAGCAAACAAAAAAACATCGGCCGCAGCACCGGCTCCCAGGAGGTTTGCAACAACCGCATCGCGAACTAACCCTAAAATACGCGATATCATTGTCATACAACTAACAATCATACCGGAGCGAAATAAACCTTTTGACACCGCAAACCCACACTAAAAATCATTAAGATAAGTAATTATGCCATAGTCTTTTTTATAAATCGCTTTAAAGCACTAGGCTGAATCCTCATGCTTTGTTACAATGTCGATATTAACTGCTAGAGCGGCAAATTGATGTTCGTTATAAGGAGCAGTTTTTCTTGGATTGTCAAAATTAAATTGACATTCATGATAAAAACAGGCATATTCCACGGCCTTTAATTTAAGCTTTATTTAAGATTGTTAGGAGCAAACCTTGGCTAACATCAAGTCTGCAAAAAAACGCGCTATTACAAGCGAAAAAAACCGTCAGCACAACGCAAGTCGTCGTTCAATGATGCGTACTTACTTCAAAAAAGTAATCGTAGCTATTGAAGCTGGTGATAAAGAAGCTGCACAGCAAGCTTTTTCTGTTGCTACACCTATCCTAGACCGTTACGCAACTAAGGGTCTAATTCACAAAAACAAAGCTGCTCGTCATAAGAGCCGCATAGCTGCTAAAATTAAAGCACTATAATTTGTTTTTGCAAGAATATAAAAACCGGCCTTGGCCGGTTTTTTTTTGCTTTATATTTAATATTTACAGCATTAAACAGGTATGTAGCCAATTCACACAGCACCATCATCACATATTCTTATTTAGGGCAGTTGCGCTTAAATAAGCGCTTTTAATAAAATGGCGCGTAAGTTATTAAACCCCTTCTAGCTCGGGATAAAACTTTTTCAGCATAGCTGCTATTTTTTTAGGAGAGAAAGGCTTTACCACAAAACCTTTAGCCCCTTTATCAATTGCATCTTTTACATTTTCAACCCCTGAGTGCGCCGACACCATAACCACGTTTGTTTCTGGGTTCAGTTGATTAATTTGCTCAATTAACTCTTTACCATCGCCATCAGGTAACTCTATATCTAAAAAAATCATGTTATAATTTGCAGCACGACACTCATTAATACATTGTGCGGCAGTTGATGCTTCTTTTACGTTTTCTATGCCTAAATGCATCAATGTTTGGCTTAAAAAGCTGCGCACAGTACTAACGTCATCAACGATTAAAATTGCAAGCTGCGTGTTCATATTTGATCCTTATAGGCTAAAAGCAATGTTTGCAAATGCTATCATTTGCTTTAAATACAGTTATTTATTATAGAGAACTACACCAAAAAGGCCAGATTTGCTTTATGTCTACAAATACAAAAAAACAATCATTACTAGGTAAAGCACCTAGAAGTACAAAAACAACAAAAAACAAGCAAAACCGCAGTACGACTACAAAGCCTAATAATATTAAACAAAGTGCTAATACAAGCGCTAACAATAAAGCAGCGCAAAAGTCTAAAAGCAGCTTGCTGGCCACGCTTGGACTATTACTATTTATAATAATTATAATCCCTAAGCCTACACTGCTTAGTTATCATAAATTAGGTATGGTGAGTAATAGCATTTATTGGCCTGGGGTATTTGGTTACGGCGCAACGCTCCTCGATTCAAACTTACAGCCACAGCTAGACAGTAAGCGTAAGGCACTTTATTTATGTACTAATACGGTTAACTCAAAAAGCTGTCAAAAATATAAAGTAATTGCCGATAATGGAATTATTGCGGCAATAAAAGCTTACTTTCAGCATTAAAAAAACTAATCTGAAAATTTAAAATTACTTGGTTGAAAGGTGTGCAAAAGATCAACATAATGGCGCTCCTTTTTTCAACAAATGAACTATTGAAACTACCATGCTGAACGAGCTAGATTGGCTTTTAAACACGATATTACTTGCACTAGGTTTAGGTGCATTCTTTATTAACCAACTCACATTACTGCGTATTGCCGCGGTTAGTGCCTGTGGTTTGCTATTTTTATCATTTAGCTTAGATCTTATGTCGTCGAGTATTGTTTCGAATATGAGTTTGGTGTTAATCAATACATTTTATTTGTTTAAAGTTTATACTTTTGGGCAATTTACTGTAACCCAAAATTAAGCACTTCTCCTTAGAATATTTTATAGCCCAGCTTAGCTGGGCTTTTTTTTGCCTAATATTTAACAACCAAGCTGATTGCAGCTACTGCTAACTCATTACGATAGTTAACTGCAACTGAATTAACGCCGTATAGTTACTACTTTACAACTAAAAAAGAGCCTAGTTGGCTCTTTTTCTGCTTAGCATCTCTATATTTTGTGCCTTAGCTTAATATAGGCGGCCTTTTATCTGCCCACGGAGCGGCTTGCTCTAATTGCGCGGCCAGCGTAAGCAACTGCGCCTCACTGCCATACGCACCGGCAAACTGCACACCAATTGGCAAGCCATTCTTATTCCAATGCAGTGGCACCGACATTGCTGGTAAACCTGTCATATTAAATAACGCTGCAATGGGTGATGCTTTTAATACCTGTTGCACAAATGAGTCGTAGGGTTGATTTAAACTAAGCTCACCAATTTTTGGTGGTGGCGCTGTGGTCACTGGCGTCAAAATAAAGTCGTAGTCGTTAAAAAACACGTCAAAAGCTTGCCCGCCTTGATCAAAAGCACTGCGGGCGGCTAGCATTTGCTGAGCTGTAAATTCTTTAGCCCGCTGCAGGTGTCCCCAAACAATGGCTTCAAATTCGTTTTCGCGTGCTGCACGCCCTAGTTTTAATTCTCTAGCTTGTACCGCATTAAGCATACCGCTTGAAGTGGCTATGCCCATGCCGTTAAACATTTTCTCAAGTGGCAAGGTTGGCTGTGCTACTTCAACAATATGGCCTAAACTAGTCAGTAATTTAACGGTTTTATCTAAGGCGTCGCTACAATCTTGATGCACAGGGTAACCAAACGGATGGCTTTGCATTAATGCTATTTTAAGAGGCTTTGGTTTGGCGTTAACCGCAGCTAACATATTATCGTTGGGCAGGGTAACACGCGACCCTAGCTCTGCCCCTTGTGTTAGCTGCAGCAGCAATGCACTGTCGCGCACACTGCGGGTAAGAGCATGATGAACCGATAACCCCATTGAGCTTTCTAAGTTAGTGGGGCCAGATGCCACCCGGCCACGGCTTGGTTTGAGCCCAAATAGTCCACAATGCGATGCAGGTATACGAATAGAGCCGCCACCATCGCTACCATGAGCTGCGGGTAAAATTCTCGCGGCAACCGCCACTGCAGAGCCTGCCGAGGAGCCACCACTGCTATAGCGGGTATCCCACGGGTTAAGCGTGTCGCCATGTAAGCTCGACTCACCTGTAGGCGTTTGACCAAACTCAGGGCTGGTAAGCTCAGCCATAATATTTAGTCCCGCAGCTTGATAGCGATTAACTAAGGTTGAATTTTCAGCCACACGGTTATCTTTAAAAAAACGACAACCATTAGTGGTAATAGTACCGGCCATAGTTACGCCTAAATCTTTAAGTGCAAACGGCACCCCCAACAGCGGCGCGCTGGCCATTTTAGCTGTTCGCTGGGCTGTGCTTAATTGGTTTAACTTTTGTGCTTGCTCACGCGCTTGCTCAAAATGATTAACGGCTATCATATTAAGCGCAGCATTTGTTTCAAACCTTGCAATTGCACTGTCGGTTAATTCTAATGGGCTAATATCGCCTTGGCGTAATAAATCCGCCATGGTCGACATATCCCAACTGTCGTAGTCACCAAGCGGCTGTTTAGGAGTGTTTACTGTTGCAGCCGCCGATGCTTGACTTGCAAGTGATAAACCTAGCATAGACGCACCACCAATTGCGCCGCACGCCTGTATAAGTCGTCGTCTATCTAAATCTATCTTAGTCATTATTTACTACCCCATACCTTTTGTGGTGCCACAGCTTGGGCATTTAATTGATCAATCACGCCGGCAATTTCATTTACATTTAAGCGTGCGCCTTTATCAATAGTAGGCCCAGTGCGCCAGCCATCACATAATGAGATACGCCCGCCTTGCGTTTCAAATATTTGCCCTGTTACGGCAGATGATGCCTCACTGCCTAACCAAACAACCAGCGGCGCTACATTTTCCGGTGCCCAAGCATCAAAGCTATCATCTTCTGGCTTTTTCACTAGATCAGGCATTGCTGATTCGGTCATTGCAGTGCGTGCTGCCGGTGCCAATGCATTAGCAGTAATACCGTAACGCGCCAATTCCGACGCTTGTACTAAAGTAAGCGTAGCAACACCGCCTTTTGCCGCAGAATAGTTTGCTTGCCCTACCGAGCCTTGTAAGCCTGCGCCCGAGCTGGTGTTTATAATACGTGCAGCTACTGGGTTACCTGCTTTTGACTGATCGCGCCAGCGACGGCTTAAAATATTGGCTAAACAAAAGTGCCCTTTAAGGTGCACCCGCATTACCATATCCCAGGCGTCTTCATCTGAATTAACAAACATACCATCGCGCAGTACGCCGGCATTGTTAACTAGCACATGCACTTCGCCAAAAGCGGCAATGGCATCATCTACTATCTGCTGCGCCGTAGCCGTGGTAGTAATATCGCTGCTATTAGCAATCGCTTTACCGCCGGCAGTAATAATTTCATCAACCACTGCTTTTGCAGCATCAAGACGAATGTCGTTCACTACCACATTGGCGCCTTCTGCGGCAAAGGCAAGTGCATAAGCACGGCCTAATCCACCGCCACTTCCGGTAATAATAACTGTACGCTGTTGGCAAATACCCATACCTTTCTCCTTAATTATAATCGTTCAATGATAGTGACATTGGCTAAACCGCCGCCTTCGCACATTGTTTGTAGGCCATAACGCCCGCCTGTACGCTCTAATTCATGTAATAATCCGGTCATTAAGCGCACGCCGGTAGCGCCAAGGGGGTGGCCCAGTGCAATGGCACCACCATTAACATTAGTTTTTTCATGGCTGTAACCGGTTTCTTTTAGCCATGCCATTACTACAGAGGCAAACGCTTCATTAATTTCTACTAAATCAATATCATCAAGCGTAAGATTCGCTTTTTTTAATGCCGCGATAGTAGCTGGAATAGGTGCTCTAAGGTGCCAAATAGGATCATCTCCCAGCACACTAACATGATGAATACGCGCTCTTGGGGTCAGGTTATATTTTTTTAATGCGCGCTCAGACACAATAAGCATTGCTGCTGATGCATCGCACACTGAGCTCGAAACCGCTGCGGTAATACTTGGGTAAGTAGGGTCAACCGGCTCAAGTTCTGCCATTTTAGCCAAACTACTTTCTCTAGGTGTTTCATCAAATGTTAATCCTTCAATCGCCACTATTTCGCGATCAAAGCGTCCCTCTGCTGCGGCTGCTAATGCACGGCGATGACTTTCTAGCGCAAACACTTCCATATCGGCGCGGCTTATACCCCAATGTTCAGCAATGCGCTGAGCGGCATAAAACTGATTTACCGGCGCATCGCCAAAGCGGGCATGCCACAATTTACTCTCTGCAAATGGCGTACTAAAGCCAAGTGGTTGCCCGGCAAGCATTGCTGACGAAATAGGAATTTGCGTCATTGTTTGCACGCCCCCTACCGCTATCACATCTTGCGTGCCGCTCATAATCGCTTGCGCAGCAAAATGCACGGCTTGTTGCGATGAGCCACATTGTCTATCAACCGTTGTACCCGGTACATTCATTGCTAGTCCCGCCGCTAACCAACTGGTGCGGGCAATGTTTCCTGCTTGCGAGCCTATCGTGTCTACACAGCCAAAAATCACATCATCGTAATCTTCTGCTGGTATGTTATTGCGCTCAACCAAAGGCTTTAATACTGCTGCACCTAAGTCTATGGCATGCACATGGGCAAGGCCCCCTTTGCGTCTGCCTGTAGGTGTACGCAGTGCGTCTACAATATATGCATGGGTCATAGTATCGCCTCAAAAGTTTTAGAAGGAGCCAAATCGACATCAGAGTTAAGTACATAATCTTGCACTCGTGCACGATGAAAAACACTGTCACCCCAGGTGTTGTTTAATGCCCAACTGCGTTTCATAAACATTTGCAGGTCTACTTCCCAGGTATAACCCATAGCACCGTGGATTTGAATCCCGTGGCGCGCTGCAAGTGCGGCTGCTTCGCTGCAAAAATTACGCGCTTGTGAAACATGCACGTCTGTTAAAGGGTGGTTATTTTCTAGTGAACACGCCGCGCGATACAGTACTGGTTTTGCAATTTCAATTTTTCCTGCTACATCAGCCAAATGGTGCTTAACAGCCTGAAAGCTACCAATTGCTTTGCCAAACTGTTTACGCTGTACACTATAATCAACGGTTAAATCGAGCATGCGCTGCGCTAAACCGAGTAATTGCCCAGCAACCGAGAGCGCCCCGCGATTAAGCGTGTCATTCCATATTTTTTTGCCCGCCTCGCCCTGTGCAATACAGGTTTCGGCTGTTGGCTGCCAAGTTACTTGCGATAAGCGGCGCGACGAATCAATACTTAAATTAACGACGTTATCCACTTGCTCACGCGGTACTAAATGCACTTCATCAGCATGTTGCATAAGTAGCACCTGCGCTAAATGTGCATCCGATACCAGCTCACTGCATTGATGGCCAATAGCTAAGCGCAGCTCGCCATCGCAAATTTTAGCTAAGTAATCAGCTTTACAAGCCACGCTATCATCAAGGGCTGAAAATACGCCACTGCCTACATAAGCCGTATCGGCAAGCGAATCAGGAATAGCGTAATAACCTAGCTCTTGGGTCATTAATGACCACGCTATATCGCCCATTCCCAAACCGCCAAACTGCTCTGGCACTGATAGCGCAGTAAGCCCTTGCTCTGCCATTTTATTTCTTAATTCGGGAGAGCGACCCGCGTCGGTTTCCCATATTTCGCGTAGTGTTTCTGGTGCTGCTTCAGTCATTAAAAAACGGCTGATAGCTTCACGAAACATTAATTGGTCTTCAGTAAAGGTAAAATCCATAGTTTCACTCGCTATCTAGGTAGGCCAAGCATACGCTCAGCAACAATATTTCGTTGAATTTCATTGGCACCCGCATAAATTGGCCCAGCTTGAGAGAATAAAAAGCCGTTTAACCAATAACCATGCTCCTCGGCAAGTGCTGCCGATGAGAGTAACTCACCACAAGTACCCAAAATGTCCATCGCCGTTTGATGAATGAGCAAATCTAGCTCTGACCAAAACACTTTATTTAGGCTCGATTCGGCGCCAATTTTATCGCCATGACTAATACGCCCCACGGTGTTGTAAGCCGACAACGCATAGGCTTCTGCATCAGCCCAACATTTAGCCACCGCAGCACCAATGGCTGGATCGCGATCGGCAGCCGCTTTGTTATCCCGGTACAGTTGTACTAGTTTGCGCACAGGTTGCTGAAAACGCGCTGGTGAGCGCAGTAACAAACCCCGCTCAAAACCTGCCGTTGCCATTGCCACATGCCAGCCTTTGCCTTCTTCGCCTACGCGGTGTTCAACCGGTACTTTGACGTTATCAAAGAATATTTCTGCAAAGGCATCTTCGCCATCCAGCGCTTTAATTGGGCGAATAGTTACGCCCTGTGCATCCAGCGGTACCATTAAAAAAGACAAACCATGGTGGCGCTGCGAACCCGCTTCTGAGCGAAACAAGCCAAATGCCCAATCGGCATAAGTAGCACGGGTAGACCAGGTTTTTTGGCCATTCACAATGTAATGGTCGCCATTGCGAATTGCTTTACTACTAATGTTGGCCATATCTGAGCCAGCATTAGGTTCAGACCAGGCTTGCGCCCACATGTCTTCACTTGATGCCATACGTGGTAAAAAGTGCGACTTTTGCTGCTCCGTACCAAATTCAAGTAAAGTAGAGCCAAGTAATAGCTGGCCATTTTGATTTACTCGCCCTGGTGCACCTGCGCCGTAGTATTCTTCTTCAAAAATAAGCCAGTCAATTAAGTTACACCCGCGGCCGCCATATTCTTTAGGCCACATAACCATAGAAAAACCCGCTTTATGTAGCTTGCGCTCCCATTGGCGGTGCAGCTCAAAGCCTGCTTTGGTGTCGTAAGTGGGCAGCTTTTCTGCAGGTACATTTTCTGCAAGCCACTGACGCACTTCCATACGGAAATTTTGTTGCTCTGTTGTATAAGTTAGTTTCATAGTCGGCCTCAAAAATTCGCTTCGCGTTTGTCTACAAACGCGCGGCGGGTTTCAGCAGAATCTGGGCTGGTATAAGCTTGCAGCGTAAACCCTTGCTCCCAACGGTATTTAGCTTCTAGGTCACCGTCTTCAATACCATTTAGGCTTTCTTTAGCAATGCGGATCATATCGGAGCTTTTTGCGGCAATTTTGCTGGCAATTTCCAGCGCGGTATCGCGTAATTGCTCTTTAGGTACAATGCGTTCAATAAAGCCGTATCTATCGGCATCTTGTACCGAAATAGTTTCGCCAGTAAAAAACAAGTAACGTACTTTTTGCACCGGAAATAAGCGCTGTAAATGCGCGCCGCCGCCCATAGCGCCACGATCTACTTCTGGTAGCGCAAAAGTGGTACATTCTGACGCCACCACAATATCGGCCGCACCAGTAATACCAATACCGCCACCCAGCACATAACCATGCAGCGCAACTATTACTGGTATTGGACACAAATGTACCGCTTTAAACGTTTCGTAATTGCCGGCGTTAACGCTAACAATACGCTCTGGGTATTTATCTAACTCTTTAATATCAACACCGGCACAAAAACCACGCCCTTCTGAGCGAATAATTAATACCCGAGCAGCCAAATTTTGGCCAATACTGTTGATCAGATCGGCGAGCGCTTGCCATTCAGCACTGTCGAGTGCATTTACCGGTGCTTTATTTATAATTATTTCGGCGATACCGTTTTCGATATGGCTTTTAAATGCTGGGTTCATAGCTTAGGCCTCTTCTTCGACTGACCGGTTAGTCCGGCGGATTAACAATTGCTCAAGACAGGTGTCTGCCTCGGCGATAATTTCGTTTATTAGTGTCTCAACGCTAGGTAAGTTATTTATTACCGCCGCCACTTGGCCGCTGGGTAAAATACCTTCGTCGGGTTTACCTTCAACCATAGATTTTTGAATTAACACCGGTTGATTAGCCGACATTACCAATGTTGCTGCAGCTTTGGGATCTTCACGCAGGCCATTAAAAAACACTTTGAGCATATGCAGCGATGTCATGCCGGTTTCTTTTTGCCAATGGCGCGCACTTTTTAGTGCCAACCATAAGCGCTTAACACCACCCGAGCGCTCTAAATCATCAATAAATGGCGTGTTGATCATCCGGTGACGCAGGCCATCTACCGCAGTAGAAATGCGAATATCGGCACTGTCTTTAGTATCAAGATAACGCTGCTGGGTGACTTTTGGCGTGGGTGCATCGCAGGTCAGCAAAAAGCGCGTGCCCATTGCCATACCTGCAGCGCCTGCGCCTAATACTGAGGCCAAACCACGCCCGCACGAAAAGCCCCCTGCGGCAATTACTGGTACCGACACCGCATTTAACACTTGCGGTAACAAAATAGTGCTCGGTACGCTGCCAGTATGACCGCCCCCTTCACTGCCTTGAATGGTGATCATATCGGCGCCCATGGCAACCGCTTTTACTGCATGCTTTACTGCGCCTACGGTGGGAATGCACAGCACACCTGCCGCTTTGAGTCGCTCAATAGTGGCTTTATCGGGGCCGCGTCCGTAGCTCACCGCACGCAATTTGTAACTAATAGCTAAATCAAGACATTGCTGCGCGTTTTCTTGAAACATATGAAAATTAAGACCAAAATTACTGGTCCCTGTGGCAGCAATTACTTTTTTTATGGCACTTTCCACTTCTTCAGTGTTCATCGTCGCGCCAGCTAAAAAACCAAAACCGCCCGCACGCGTTGTTGCTATTACTAAGTTTGCATCAGAGACCCAGCCCATCGCCGTTTGAATAATCGGATAACGACAGCCCAGTGCCTCTGTTAACGGCGTATTCCAGCGGCCATCGGCATTATTGTGCTCTGTGCTCATATTTATTTTTCCTTGGCTGCTGATTTATTGGCTTGAGCCATCGCTTTCGCGTCAAAGCCACCTAAGCGGTCACCCGATATTGTTTCGTTATGCGCATGCGCAAAATGATGCAAACCAAACGCCATATCCATGGTTGAACGTTTACCCATTAAATCTTCGGCGTTATTAATTACTTGCTTAGTTAATTGCAAACCCAGTCGTGGCATTTGTGCAATCTGATTAGCTAAAGTAAAGGTCGTCTCTTCTAAATTATCCCTTGGCACTACGCGATTCACCATGCCCAT
>TARA_R110000772_G_scaffold268565_1_pt1 | contig 13274 bp, 9 predicted proteins | sample TARA_R110000772 | Tara Oceans TARA_R110000772 (sample SAMEA4397948) | marine metagenome | biome: Polar Biome; feature: [SRF] surface water layer (ENVO:00010504); material: water (ENVO:00002006), including particulate matter (ENVO:01000060) such as... | depth 5 m | reverse complement strand
GGTGAAATCCCCGTTGACCTGTCAAGCCGCACCTATGACGACTTTATTGCTTCAGCCTTGCAAGGGGAATGGGTTGAAGCGGATGCTACAAATGACAGTGTCACCATTGAAGTTGACGCGGTTGCAACAACCGGGGCTGAAGTTGCTGACACGTTTGTAACAACAAGTGGCACCGTCACGGTTGAAAGCATCGACGCCAAAGGGCAAGAGGTGGTTTTAACCTACGTTGAAGGAACTGACCCACCAGTCACGTTTGAGATTTTCGGCCTCGGGTCCGTCACGATTGACGGCGAAGTTTTTGAAGTGACCGCCTACACTGACACCGCCGAAGACGCCACCGTGAAAGCCGGGGACACTCGCAAATCATTTTCGGTTATTCGTGAGTTTTCTGACTTCGTCGGGGGGACGCCATTCTTGCTTTTCTCCGGTTGTGAGGTTGCAAGCTGGGGGCTTTCCGCTTCTGCAAATTCGCTGGTCAAATCCACGTTCACATTTTTTGGGCGTGAAATGGTCGGGCCTTCTGCCGCCGCGCCAACAGGGACAACCTACACCCCCGCGATTGACTCGGAAGCGTTTGATACGTTCTCCGGTGTCGCCAAAATTGACGGCGTGGCAAGCTGTATCATCACTGAATTTGCGCTCAACGTTAACAACGGGCACGCGCCGAAATACGCGGTTGGTTGTGCCACTCCGCAAGACGCATCCGTTGGGCAATCGCTCATTGACGGGTCAATCACCCTTTATCTAGAGGATGCCACCATGTTGACAAAATTTGTTGATGAAACGGGCCTTGCCCTTGAATTTGAATTTGCAGATTCAGCCGGGAATAAAATGGTTATTTCTCTCCCAAATCTCAAAATTGGTTCCGGGACACAAGCGGACGTTACAGGTGACGGCCCAATTTCAATTCCCGTCAACTTCACGGCGCACAAGGGCCAAACGCTCGGAAGTCACATTTCAGTCCGCCGGGTTAGTCCGTTAGCGGTCTAATTCAGCACAACCCCCAAGCCTCTCCTTGGAAGCTCAAATTGGGGGTTTTTTCTCCCCAACAAAAACAAAAACAAAGGAACCCATGACCAACCCATTTGACGCTTTTTGCATCACGAAACAATCCGAAGAGGGGGTGAAGCTCCCCCTGACGCTCCCTAATGGCAAACCAACGGACCATTGGCTTAAGGTCCGGGGGATGGATTGCCCACAGTGCCGGGCAAGTGAAGCCATTTATGACCGGGGGCTTTCGTTGCTCGCGGCGGAGCACAACAAAAAAGAACTTGACCCGGTAGAATACAAAGAGCGGCGCGGCGCGTTGCTTCGCGATTACATCGCGTCTTTCATCGTTGATTGGTCAAACACGCAAGATTGCACCAAGGGGAACGTTGTTTCCTTCTTGGGACAGGCTCCACAAATCCTTGACGCGGTTGACCGATTTGTTTCTGACCGTGGGAACTTTATTGACGCGGCTTTTACGAATCCGCCAACGGCTTGATTGCATTCGCCAAGCGTTTGTTTTGGCTAGACATGCCCGTTGGCGGGACAAGTAAGCTCTCCCAACGGGAAAGCATGGAGCTTGCCGCAAAGGCAAAAAAGATTCCGCCGGAACAACTTTTCAAGCTTCCCCCGGTCATGCCGGAAATGATCTACTTGTTAAAATGGTTTTTTGAGTTGAAACGTGACGGCCCGCTTCAGCATTCCGAAATCCAAGCTTGGTCAAATTTGAATTTTGTTGAGTTGACAAAGCGCGAACTTACAACAATCATGCGTTTGGACGTTTGCCACTCGTCCGTGCGTTATGGCTGAAGACATCACCTCACTTGTTCTACAAGTCAAATCTAAAAGCGTTGGTGAGGCGACCAAGGCTCTCAAAGAGCTTGCGCCCGCCGCTGATAAAGCGGAGAAAGCAACGGACCGTTTGAGCAAGTCTGAAAAGGACGCGGAGCGTGCAACCGGGCGGAATACCAAGTCAAAAATCGGTGAACGACGCGCACAGGATGACCTGAACCGGGAGCTTAAAGAGGGCACTGACCGCCATCGAAAATATGGTGACGCCACCACGGCGAGCGGGAAATCAATTGGCGCGTTGGTCCTTAAACTTGGCCTTTTGGCCGCCGCTGCAAGGCTTGTCAAAACGTCGGTTTCCAACGCGGCGGAATTGGAAACGCTAGAAATTTCCTTCATCTCCCTAACCGGGAGCGCGCAAGCTGCCAAGGACGTTGTCGAAGACTTGACAAACTTCACGGCAAGCACCCCGTTTCAACTTGAGGGGGTTGCATCCGCCGCCAAGCAGCTTGTCACCGCTCGCGGGTCCGTGGCGGGCCTGAATGGTGACCTGAAGACTCTTGGTGATATTTCCGCAACGGTTGGAGTCCCAATCAATGAGCTTGCCGCGATCTACACCAAAGCGTTCAACAAGGGCAAAGTCCAAACGGAGGAGCTTAACCAAATTTCAGAGCGCGGCATTCCCATCATCCGTATCCTTGCGGAGCAATACGGGGTGACCACTGCCGCCATTTTCAAAATGGCGGAACAAGGGGCCTTATCCTTTGGCGATCTTGAAACCGCCTTCAAGAAAATGGGGGAAGAAGGGGGGCTTGCCTTTGGTGCGATGGAAAGGCAAAGCCAATCCCTGAACGGAAAATTTTCCACGTTGAAGGACAATTTCAAACTTGCAACCGGGGAGCTTGGCGGGTTTATCGCCGAAGTTTTGAACCTGAACGGGGCAAGTGACATTGCGACCAACTCCCTTGGTGTGATTATCGAAAAGGTAAAAGAGCTTCGTTCCGGGTTGGACTTGGGGGCGCGGGAGGGCTTGAAGGAGGACGCGGAAGTCCAAAAGCGGATTATTGAGGGGCAGGAAAAACTTGGTTTTTTGGTCGCGGTGGAACGGCAAGCGCATGAAGCAATTTTTCAAATCAGCCAAAAACGCGCCGAACTGGAACAACAACGGCAAGCGGTCCGGGTTTCAATGGGTGGCCTTGACGGGCAAGCCAAGGAAAACGCACTCCAACAGGCGACAAGCCTTACAATTCAAATTGACAAATTGCGTGACGCCACACGGCTGGAAAAGGCCGCACTGGCGGACGCAATGCAAAAGCTTTTAGTATTTGACCAGCAAGAAGCGTCACTTGAACGGGCGGTGCAACTCTCCAGCAGGAATAAAAACGAAATTGCCCAAATTTCCGAGAAGCTCAAAATTGCGGAATCCTTGGGCCAGTCGATTTCCGAAGAAGAAAAGGCCCGGTTGGGTTCGTTAATTCAGCAAAATTCTGAACTGGCCGGGCAGATTGACAAATACAACCAGATTCAGGGTGCCGCCAAGGCCGCCGCTGATTCTGCCGCGATTGCCGCAAGTGCAACTGGGAAAGCATTTGCCGCGATTGAATCAGGGTTGCGGACACAAAATGAAATCATTGGCGGGCAGTTCCAAAACCGCATTGCCGGAATTGACGAATACAAGAAGGCGCTTGAGGAGGCCGGGGTTCTAAGTGACAAGGAAGCCGCAAGAATTGACCAAGCGCGCACGCGGGCCATTGGTGACCGTGATTCTGACCTTGCGGACCTTATACCCAAAAAACGGAAGGCATCCAAGCGTAAAGCCCCTGTCAAGCTTAGTGAATTTGAAACGCTGGTTGTCGATTTACGGAACCAAGAACGCGCAATTGAATCAAGCTATTTGAAACGGCTAGACCTTGTCCGCAGGAACACAAAAGCCGGGAGCAAAGCGCGGGAGGAATTAGAGGGGGAACTGAAAGCGCAATATGAAAGGGAATCGGAATTTCTCGCTGAAAATTCGCTCAACCAACTTGACATTTCCCGCGAGAAATACGCTTCCGAAATTGAGCAACTGACAAACTTCTACAACCAACGGAAACAAATTATCATTGATTCCGAAGTGTTGACGGAACAGGAAAAGAACGCCGCCGTTGCCAAGCTGGAAAAAGAACGGGGTGACATTCAGAAGAAAACGGAAATTGAACGTTGGAAACAATCACTTGACACAACTCAAGATTTCCTCACTGACATTGAAGCCGCGTCAAAGTTATTTGGCAAGCGCGGCGCGAAGATTGCCAAGGCCGCCGCCATTGCCAACGCCACAATTGACACGGCACGCAATGCAATTCTTGCATACCAACGCGGGCTTGAAATCCCTGTAATTGGTGCGTACGTGGCACCTGTCTTTGCCGCCGCCGCCATTGCAGCGGGTGCCGCGCAAATTGCAACAATCAAGTCACAGAGCGTTGGGAACTACGCGACCGGGGGAATCGTTCCCGGTTCCTCATTCGCTGGGGACAACCTAACCGCCAACGTTAACAGCGCGGAAATGATCCTGAACCGCCAGCAACAAGCACGGCTTTTTGACATCGCCAACGGGCGCGGGCAACAATCCGGCGGAAATGTCACAATCATCAATCAAACGTCGTCCCCGGTGGAAGCTGAAAGCCGGGTCAATGCAAATGGAGATCGTGAAATTATCATTCGCGAGGCGGTCAAACGCACGAAAGCGGAGCTGACCAACGAAGCAAACACCGGGGCGGGGTCCGTTGTCCCGGCCATGCAACGCAACTTTGGACTTCGTAGAACTGGAACTTAAAAAAAAATGTTTACTTGGCCCGAAACTCTTTTGCCGCTACCGTCTCAAACTTTTGACGTTGAAGCGGAGTTTGCGAACATTCGTTCAAAAATGGACTCCGGCAGGGTCCGCCAACGCCCCCGGTTCACAAAAGAACTTGAGCTTTCAAGCGTGCGGTTTGAGCTTTCCCGCGTCCAGTATTCCATTTTTAAAGCGGTGTGGGTCCGTGAGTTAGGCCAAGGGAATGATTGGTTCACAATGCGGCTCCCAATTGCGAATGGCGCGGAATTGACGCTTGCCGAAATCCGCTTTGTTTCGGACTACCGCGCAAACCACAGGACCGCCGGAAATTGGGATATTTCCGCAACGATTGAATACCGGGAACCAACAACAATTTCACAGGACTTGCTCAACCTGCACTATCTCTACGGCGTGGATTTATCCCAATTCCAAGCGGAAATGGCGGAACTTGAAACCATTTTCCCAACCGACTGGGAATCTATTACACCACTTGGAATTGTCGCATTTTTTGGCGATTCTCAAACGGATAGGCATTCAGAAATTAGCGGGACAACAAACTCCTACAGCTACGTGTCTTGGGTCAGAGCTTTGAACGGTGAGCTTCAACAAGTTGCAAAAAACACGGCGCGCGGTGATTGGGACTTTGGCTACAGCTCGCAAACTTCAGAGCAGCTTTTGCCATTGATGACTGACGTAATTGCCAGCACCGCGGACACCATCATAATTCAAGCGGGAATCAATTCCGTTACCGGGAATGAGGGTGCTGAAAAAACTATTGCTGACACAATCGCCCTTTGGGATGCCGCACTATCGGCGGGGAAACAAGTGGTTGGTATTGAAATTTTCCCGCATGGATTGATTGGCTATAAGTCAACGATTGACCCTGTAAACGCCGCCCTTGCACTTGCGGCTTCCCCCCGTGGCATCCCGTGGATCACTTTTGATGACACCTTGCGGATTGGGGGTGACCCTGCCGCCGCCTTGGATTCACAATACACGAATGATGCTTCTGGCACGCACCTTTCCGCACTGGGTGCATTGAGGATTGCAGAGCAAGTTTTACCACAAATTCAACCATTTTTCACAAACACGTTCACGCCAATCCCACCACAAGATGATGCTTCTTGGATTACACCCAACAGTCATTTTGAAGACGGGATCGGGTCAGGAACACCCCCCACAGATTGGACATTAGTGACCGCCGCTTCCCCCGATAACGCTTCAATCACTTACACAACTGAAGTCGATCCCGGTGGCGGGCCTGATTGGGTCAAGTGTGTTGTGACCAACAACGCCGGGCGGTTATCTTGGTTGCGAAACTATGTGGCAACCGGGTTCACAGTGGGCGAAAATGTCACCGCCGTTGCAGAAGTTGACATTCTGGCTGGCTCAACTTTCAACGTCTTTGACCTAAACTTGGTTTTTCAAGGCGGCGCATCCACTGGTCCGGTTGCAAATCTAACGGCAAACGGGGAATTGAAATATGCGGACACCTTTACAGGCGTTTTGATGACTGGCACAAAAGCGGTTCCAACGTCAACAACTCAGTTGCGCCACCAAATCCAATTTTATGGCAATGGAACTTTCCGATTCCGCAAGGCGGGTGTTTACAGCAACGACTAATAAAAACCGATCACCAAAAAAAAATAAAATGAAAAAGAAACTACTCATACTGTCAACAATCGGCGGCGTCTTGCTTGCCGTTGGTCAAACAACCTACGGGCAAACCGTCCAAGAATCAATTGACAAGCTCAGCGCAAACGCTGCCGCACTTGAAAGCATTATCAACGGCCCGGCAACGGGCACGGGGTCAACCGTCACGCTCCCGCTTGGCGGGACACAAGACAGTTTAGCAAAAGCTTTTGCCCAATTTGACAATGCAAACAACTTATCCTTTGCTTCTTCACAATCATTGAGCCTTTCCCAACGGGTGCAACTTGGCGCGAATTGGCCGGAAGCAACTTCCGAAAACCAAGGGGCATTGAACATTCTAGTAATGGGTCAATCAAACGCTTCACGGTCAAACTTTGGTGTCGCTGATTTTGACATGACATCAAACACCAATGTAAAGACTTTCAATAATTCGCCAGCGTCAACCGGGGGGTCAGGAACTTGGGTCACATGGGTGCCAACCGGGCCATATCAAACGCTATCAAATGCGTCAACAACACCTTCAACAACACCTGCATTCCACCTTGGGAAAGCACTCCAAGAGTTGACAGGGCGGGAAATCAGGGTGTCACTTATCGCGTTGGGCGGGCAGTCGCTCCCTTGGATGTCGGCGGGTGGTACAGGGTGGGACCAGCTCCTTGACCACATAAACCGTGGGGTGATTGCTAAATATGACGCGGTTTTTTTGATGCAAGGCGAAGCTGAAAACTCCGGGAGTGACACGCAACACTTAACGCGCTTAGCAACTTGGGTTTCTGATTTACGCGCCCTTGCTCAAGTTGACGAGACAACGCCAATCGTTTTAGCGGGTGTAAATAACCAATATACGGATTCCAACCGGAGAATGCAGGAGTTTGCAAATGTAAATTCTGCAGTGCGGTTTGTCGGTCAATCAAAAGACTTGCCAATGCTCGCGGATGGTGTCCATTTTACAAACAATTCATGCGTTTACATAGGGCGGGAAGTTATGTTTCAAGGGTTGTTCAAATCTGGTGTTGCGAGCCTTGACGAAGTAAACAACTCACGTTCAATCGTTTTCACAGGGTCGCAATATGTAACACTTCCGGCGGGTTTAAAAACTACACTTGCCGCCACTGGCGCAACGGGGTTGACGTTCCGCACTAGATTTCGCCCTGATTTTGACAACCGCCAAGACGGCGTGAACTATGGCGGCGCGGGTTATTACATTGTAGAGCTTGACGGTGCCACGGATGCAGCTTTTGGCGTATTGCATAGCAACTCCACAGTGTTGACCGTTTGGGTTAATGACTACGCACAGCGGGCGAACTACAACATACCGCCCGCTTTTATTGATTCAGGGAAAACGGGTGATCTGGCGATTACTTGGAACGAGGCCGATGGTTCCTTGAAGCTTTTTCTTGACGGGGCGCAAATCACAGCGACAACCGGGGCGGCCTTCAATACGGCTTATACTGGCGACCTACCGACCATTTCCGGGAACGCACGGTTGTATGGTGAGGGTAACGGGACAAGACACGCAATTTCAGTTGTTAAGTGGGCTGCGTTTTGGGACACCGCCCTGCCGGACGCAACCTTTACAACCCCGTCGCATGGGTTGCCAGACATCACCGCCGCCAAAGCGGCTTATGAGTTTGTTACACCACCAATTCAACGGCTTTTCGACGCATCGGGGAACGCGCAACACGGGACTTGGGTAGGCGCGGGGGCTTATGCCCGCTGGGTAAATTAAGACTGACCACCAAACAAAAAAAATGACAAATAAGAAAAACCAAAAATGGATTGGCCCCTTGGGTGAAATCCTTGCGCTTGTTGGCGCGTTGTTCTTCGCCGCCTTTGAAGGTTGGCCAAGTGTTTCAGGATTGATTCTTGCGGTTGCCGTTGTGGTTGCCGCGATTGTCCGTCACGACTCTGAAGAATACCTTGCAAGCTCAATCCGCAAGGCACTTTCGCTTGCCCCCGGCGTGGCCGTGGAAATGGGTTGGATGCACCCGGAAAAGGCCGTTTCGGTGGTTGGGCTGATTCCCCCGGTGTTTGCAATTTATTGGTCATGGCGGGCCAATGGAGGCGGTGCAATCCCCCCAAAGCTGCCATGCGTTGCATTGCTTGCTTGCTTGGCGATTTCCCTTTTGCCGTCATGCGGCGGTTACGTCGTTTTCAGGCCCAATGAGCTTGGAAGCGCTGGTGAGCTACGCGAACTGACATCGGGCGTTGTCATCCGCGAGCGGCCTGACGGTGGTGCAAAGGCGGTCATTGATTCCCAAACCGTCAAACGGTGGTTTGAGTGGGGCGGGGTGGTTTTGGTGGACCAAGAATCCGGGAAATAACACCCCGGGAAATAACACCCCCCAAAAAACTTTCAAAACCTCGCCTTGAATATGGCGGGGTTTTTTTGTATCTTGCCAACCAATGAGCAAGGCAAGGTCAATCCAGCAACAAATAGAAGACACCCTTTGGTATCTTGAAAGACCGGGGCAAGCACGCGGTGACGAAGCCAAAGCGATTGAAATCCTTGCCAGCATTGCACGGGGGAAAAAGGCGGGCGCGGCGCTTGTCGATTCAATCCGCCGGGCGAAGCCAACTTTGGAAAAGCCGCTTTCCCCTTGGCGGTCAAAGGCTCCTTGGTGGTCAAATGCACCGTGGGCCAGTGTGAAAGGGCTGACAATGGTTATTGCGGTTGGGCATGAACCCGGCGGGGGGGCCACTGGAGAACGTGCTTGGAACACCAAACTTGCACAAGCAATGAAGGCCATTTTGGAAGGGCACGGGGTGACGGCCCACGTCTATTTCCACAAGCTCAAAGCATACGGGGCACGGCAACGCGCCCTTGCCGCTTGGATTAAAGCCAACGCACCGGAAGCTTTTCTTTGCTGGGAGATCCATTATGACGCGGTTGCAAACAAGACCGTTTCCGGCCATCATTTCAAATATTTTGGGGCTAAAGATTTCGCGCGACTGACACAAGAAGAATGGGTTGCAAATTACCCGCAAAGCCGCCCCCGCTATGACGCCGGGTTACACCATGCCACAAGCGGCAACGGTTCCGGGTTCCTGTCTGCCATGCCGTGTTGGGCAATGCTTGCTGAACCATTTTTCAACTCCAACGCGGCGGAAGCGGCATTTTTCAAGCCACGGTTTGAAGAAATCGCTTACGTTTATTGCGTTGCCGCCGCGCGTTTTGCCAAACTAAAAAACAAATAAAATGCCAAATGATTCGATCAATGAAGCCTTGAAGGAGGTTTACGCGCTGGCCCCAAATGACCGGGTTCCGCTGGACACAATCCAACTTTCTCACCCATCGCTTGAAGAGTCAATTTTCATGGTACAAGACCGCATCCCGTGGAACCTAACGCTTGAAGACGGCGTGACAATCCAAACGTTTGAACCCGTGCCGTTCCGTTTTACACCCCCGGCGGCGGGGGAAAATGGCATCCAAGAAATGGCAATCGCAATTGACAATATTGACCGCCGGGTCACCGATTTCATTGATTCAATCGGGACCATCAACGCCCCGGTGGAAGTGACTTATCGTCCATATTTGAGCGATGACCCAACAACCCCACAAATGAACCCGCCGCTTTTGCTTTTCCTGACTGACATCTCGGTTGACGCTTTCGAGGTAACGGGCCGCGCGTCATTCACGAACATTGTGAACTTCAAATATCCAACCGCTTACTATGACCGCCAACGCTTCCCCGGACTTGCTTAGTTCCCTGATAGGCAAGCCCTACCAACCCGGCGGCCAAGGGCCGGAGGTTTTCGACTGCTGGGGGTTGGTAAAATACGTTTACGAAGAGGTTTTTCAAACGCATTTGCAGGATTTTAGCCATATTTACGCGCACGATTTAAAAGCGTGTTCAGCACAAATTGAGAGTTCTACCGGGTCAACCAATTGGTTGCAGGTTGAGACGCCTTCTCACGGGTCCGTTGTTGCAATGTCACGTTCAAAGATCCTGCACCATGTTGGCGTTTGGTTGGACATTGACGGCGGGTTGTGTTTACATGCCGTTGACGGTCAGGCGGTCATTGCTCAAAACCTGCAACGGTTGAAGCAAGAACGGTTCACCAAAATTCTATTTTTCAATTATGGTCCGGGTCTTCCAAGTTACTAATCCTTACAACCCGCAAGACGGGCTTTTGCAACGTGAGCTTCAGCCGGGCGTTTTGCTTTCGGAAGTGGGGGAATTTTACCGGGGAAAACCGTGGCTTTGCGTGGCTTATTTGGGAGGGAAACGGTACTTTCCAACGCGTGACGAATGGGAGGGGGTTACTTTAACAGAGGGCGATTGCGTTTATTTCATGCCCCACGTTGGGAACGTGGCGCAAATTGTGCTAATTATCGTAACAATAATTGTTGCGTCTATTGTTATCGCAATTGCGGTGGCACCGCCAAACGTGGCAGACACCCCGGAACCCGACGCGGTTTTTGGAATCAGGGGGCAACGCAATCAAACGCGCCTTGGGTCACCAATTGAGGATGGCTACGGGCGGGTTAGGCTTTGGCCGTCCTACGCAACACAGCCATATAATCAATACTATGGAAACGATCAATTTCAGTTTCAGCTTTTTTGCCTTGGTCATGGGTCATGGGAGATTGAAACGGTCCAAATTGAAGACACCGCAATTGCAAATTTTCAGGAAGTCGATTTTGAAATCTACCAACCCGGCGAACAAGTCACACTCTTTCCAGACAACGTTGAAACGAGTGTTGAGGTCGGCCAAGTGGAACTTTACGGGCCGAACGAAGTGGAGTTTCTAGGGTCAACCGGGCCATTTGTGGCCAACGAAGTTGGCAGTTTGACAAATCACCTTGAAGTTGACGTGTCATTGCCAGAGGGGCTTTATTACTCCAATGATGACGGGAAGCTTGACAACCGGACTGCAAGCGCACTTTTTGAATACCGGGAGATTGACAACTTGGGCGACCCGGTCGGCGCTTGGGTGACCTTGGCGGCGTTTTCAAAAACGTTGAACACAAACACGCCGCAGCGTTTCACTTTACAAATTGACGTGCCGTCCGCCCGCTACGAAGTCCGCGCCATTCGTACGAACGACGCACAAACTTCTCACCGCGCGGGGGACGCGATCCAGTGGGTCGGGTTGCGTGCTTTCCTGCCGTCGGTCCGTGACTATGGCGATGTTACGTTGCTCGCAATCAAGGCGCGGGCAACCAACAATCTGAATGATTCCGCTTCAAACCGGGTCAATGTTTTTGCAACCCGCAAGCTCCCGGTTTATGACACGGAAACGGGCACCTTGGCGGAAGTTGGTGACTTTGTAAACCGGGCCGCTTCACGGTCACCCGTTTGGGCAATGGCCAATATTCTACGGTCAACTTATGGCGGGGATTTGGACGATCAATTTCTTGATCTTGATTTCTTCGCCGCTGAAGCAGCGGTTGCGGAATCCGCCGGGGTTTTCTTTGATTGGATTTATGACCAACGGGCAACCGTTTGGGAAGCGGTCAAGCTCCCTTGTTTTGTCAATCGGGCGGTCCCAATGTTGAACGGTTCCCGGGTTTCCTTCGTCCGGGATAAAGCGCAAACTCTCCCAACGTTTTTTATAAATCCAGAAAACACGGTCGCGGGTTCATTCAGGATTGAAAAAAAACTTTTTGACTTACAGGAAAATGACGGATTGGAAGTTGAATACACCGATTCGGTCACTTGGAAGCCCGAAATTATCCTTTGTCTTCTATCCGGGCAGGTTGGCAACAACCCCAAACGCATCAAATTGCAGGGGGTAACTGACCGCCAGCGCGCCTACAACCTCGGAATGTTCCTTTGGTTCAAGGAATCAAATGAGCGGGAACAAGTTACCGTGAAGACCGGGATGGAAGGTTACATTCCAACTTACGGCGACCTTGGCCGCTTTGGCTCGGATATCCCGCGTTGGGGGCAAAATGGGTTTGTCGAATCAATCGACGGGGCCACCGTGACACTCTCTGAAGACGTTGTTTTCGCTGAAGGCTTGGTGCATCAAATGGCAATCCGGGGCAAGACCGGGCAAGACCTTGGGCCTTACACCGTTACCGCCGGGGAGGAAGCAAATCAGGTGATCGTTGCAACCGAAATTCCCGGTGACCAAACTTTCTTTGATTATCAAAATGAACCGCCATATTTCATCTTTGGCGTTTCAAATCTAGTGGGGAAAATTTGCCGGGTTGTGAGCCTAAACCCGGCGGACGGTGACGGGGTGTCAATCAAGGCGGTTGTGGACAATCAAGGGCGGCACGCGGACTTTGGCACCGCCCCGGCACTGGATGCGCCAAGCACACCGCCAACGGTGCCAGACTCTCCCATTGTCCCGTTTGTGACCGTGGCGAACGTCCCAAGTTCCACGTCACTCGTAACCGTTAGTTGGGGTCCAGCTTCCGGGGCGGTTGGTTACATTCTTCAACGGTCAAGTAATGGCACCGACTGGGTTGACGTGGACACCGTGACGCAAACAAACTATTCGTTGCCAATCACCCCGGGCACTTTATTCATCCGGGTTGCAGGGTTCAACGTTGGCATTGGCCCGTTTGTTTCTTGGACTGGCACCGTTGGGGTGCCAACCGGGCCACCAAATGACGTGACAGGGCTGATTGTCCAACCAAGTTTTACAGGGGTTTCCGCCCATATTCGTTGGAGTTCCGCCGCGCAAGCAACAAGTTACGTTGTGAAGGTTTTCACTTCCGGTGTTGAGCGTTGCGAAATCGAAATTCTACCCACGGAATACGAATTTACGCTTGACGAGGCGATTTCTTGCGGTGGCCTGAACCGCACAATCACCTTTGAGGTTTGTGGGAAAAACACCCTTGGCATTTCCAGCACCCCCGCGTCAATCACCGTGACCAACCCGGCCCCGGTAGCTTTGACCGGGCTTTCATCAACGCTAAAAAGTGATGAGACATCAGCGAAGATTTACACTCTGAATTGGGCGGTTGCGCCGGGTGTTGACATCTCATTTTATCGCGTTTATGGGAGTACAGTTTCCGGCTTCACCCCCGGCGGGGGCAACCTCCTATTTGAGGGATTGGCCACCGGGGCGGACA